>Ga0180215_1000770_pt1 | contig 37806 bp, 36 predicted proteins | sample eDN3rd37CBELigBY_FD_128871 | JGI IMG/M metagenome (GOLD analysis project Ga0180215, IMG submission 128871) | Enriched backyard soil microbial communities from Emeryville, California, USA - eDNA 3rd pass 37_C BE-Lig BY (version 2) (version 2) | ecosystem: Environmental > Terrestrial > Soil >...
ACCAAATGGATGGGTGTTTTTTTATGCGAATTTTTCGTGTCAATGAAAGTATTTCAATGACGTCAGCAACTACTGTTGGTTGAGCTTATTGAACTTTTATTGGTGCGAAAGTTGAGTTAGTAAAATAAACAAAAGAATAATTATCGTCTTGAATAAAATAGATGCCGCCGAGAATATCCCTAGTCTCGTAAAATATGTACAAGATAAAACAAATTACAGCTATAAAGTTGCACCAATCTCTTCAAAAACTGGTGCAAACATTGATATGTTAAGAAATGCAATCTTAGATATTCTTAAGGAAGAAAACAAAGATATACTATTTGCCAGGCAACTCAAAGAAAAGTCTCTAACTGCAAACAAGTGGATTCTAGCTGCTGCAACGTCAGCAACTGCAGTGGGGGCGTCACCAATACCTGGCTCTGATATCATTCCAATAACAGGTATTCAGGTTAGTCTTATGGTAAAATTAGCAGTCCTATATGAAAAACCACTAACTAAAGATAGGGCAAAAGAGTTAGCAATCGCAACGTTTGCTGGAAATATAGGTAAAAGTTTATTTAGACAAGCATTAAAATTAATACCAGGTGCTGGTTCAATTGCCGGTGCTGGTATAGCTGGCAGTATGACACTTGGTTTAGGATATGGTATAAAGTATGCTTATGAAAATAATATTGAGCTTAATGCCGATCTTCTAAAAACTCTTTCTAAATCATTTATGAAAGAAACAGTTTAAAAAAGTACAAACTTGTAGCATTTTTAAGAAACGGTGCCTGAACCCGCTACGTTAAAGCTTTAACACATTGGGGACCAGGCACCAAAATTAGTTTGTTAACAATTTTCTTAATAAAAGAACTCCAATCTATTGAAGTTTTAAACAAGTGGCTAAAGCAATTCTTCGTACTATATTTCATGTGTTTGTGGCTTTCTAAAAAAGAACCAGTTACTAATACGCTGCAAACTTTTCAATTTGTTCCCTGATAATCTCCGTTTCTTTAGCAGTCTTTAAGTTAATTGAATCATCAAGAACCATAGTAAGTAATTCCTTTAGAATAATATTTGTTAATTCCTTATTATTTTGATCCTTTGTTAGCCTATATAGTTCAGCATAAACCAAAAAACGTGCATTTTGATCTTCAGTAATCTCATTTCGAAGTTCAAAAAGTATTCTCCCAGCAGAGTCCATTAATTCAGCCTTTTCAGTAACATAAAATTTATTAAATAGAATGTTTGTATAATTTAATATCTTTTCATACTTATTCATTATCAATACACCACCCTTTAATCTTCAAAGTAAACATTTACAGTAATATTTCCATTGTACCTTTTTTGAAATTCTTTTATTACATCTTTACAACTGTCGCATGGATAAAATTCAGTAAATAAATAAATTTCTCCTCTAGGATTCTTTTCCTGGTCAGCCAAGTATCTTATTTCCTCCAAAAGTTTTGCTTCTGTATCAACCATTCTGTCGTATGGAATAGGTTCATTTTTCGAAGGTAAATATCCAGTAGTAAATACTTTGTCGTTTCTTAAAATTGCGCAGTGTTCCGCATAGTAATTTCCTTTGGAAGAATGAACGATATAAGGGTCTGTTGGATAATTGATTTGACTATGTGCATATAAAATTCCATCATGTTGATTAACTTTATAAATTGCTGCCGCTACATTTCCAATTTTATAAACCTCTTTTTCATTAGGTTGGAGGGAGTAGATTGTTGATAAAGTATTATATAAATTATGTCGGAAATTAACTGTTTCTTTTTTTAATTCTGTTCCCCATCCATCTGTCAAATAATGTTTCCTACTCACTTATATTATCCGCCTTTATTTAATGTGTATGATTATCTAATTTTAACACAATTTAGTAAATAATTTAAAGAAGATACTATAACCTTAAAAAGCGGAATAACGGACCGGTTTATTACGTTGACCAACTTATTGAACTAAGCTTGTTTAAATGTTTTTCAAAGTAACTTAATATATATGACTACAGTTGCAATTAAATCTTTTCGAGAATGATTGTTGAAGATATATCGTTTAAAAATTTTATAACATCGAATTCCAATTTTCTACAAAAGCTTGATAACATGTATCAGTTATAAAATATGGAATTAACTGCTCTCCCCTAAGCTTATATAAATAAATAGAGGATTTACCCAATCGAAATGCCTATTCTATTCTGTGATTGCCATCTATGGATAGAAATTATTCCAGGTCGGATTTCAGCTTGAATTTTAATTCTTTTTATATTAACTGTAGATTTATGGTCTTTATCTAAATTTCTTTTATAATGTCTTCTTATCCTGGTTCAAGAGGGACAGATCCTAAATCTCTCAGCGGGACAACAATGAACTGAACCCTTATTTAAAAATTTCCTCATTTTACTAATATTTTACAATAATTTAAAAAGAAGCATACCGTTTTTGGCATACCTCTAGTAATATAACAACCTTCAAAACACAGTAGAATCCACTAATAATATCACCAATGTTCCCACTATAAAAGTAAAAGAAAACATATAGTTGGTGGTAATCACAATGGCCAATTAAGAGATATTATGACATCAAATGTTGTTACGGTTTACGAAAACCAGTATGTAAAGAAAGCTGCAGCACTTATGAGCAAATGTATATATTGGAGCTACCCCAGTAATCAATAGCAGCAGACAAATAGTTGGAATTATAACAAATCTTGATATTACCCTTCGTGCAACAGCGCAAGGAGAAAATGCACAAACACCAGTATCACAAGTCATGACCCCACAACAAATTGTCCAGGGTACACCTGATATGGATGTTTATGAAGCAGCAAATTCAATGTACGCTCTACATAATAGTCAAAAAACTGGAAGTTGCAACTACCATTTTTGAGCAGGTTCTACATTCCCCTGAACAATTGTAGGGGAATTCTTAGATTCAGTCCATCTGACAGCATTTATTATTACTTGTTGAATTTGTTTATTATAATAAGTCGGATATGTTTCATGTCCTGGTCTAAAGTAGAATATTTTTCCTCTTCCTTTATTAAAGGTACATCCACTACGAAAAACCTCTCCACCTTTAAACCAACTTAAAAAAATTAGTTCGTCTGGTTCTGGTATATCAAAAAATTCTCCATACATCTCTTCTTCTTCTAGTTCAATCTTTTCTTCAATACCTTTTCCAATTGGATGATTTGGTTTTACAACCCATAAACGTTCGTTATCATCTGCTTCTCGCCATTTCAAAAAGCAATCTGTTCCCATCAATTTACGAAATATTTTAGAATAGTGAGCAGAATGAAGGGCAATTAAACCCATACCATTTAACACTCTATTATACACACGATTAACAATTTCATCAGAAACCTCATGGTGGGCCATATGCCCCCACCAAATTAACACATCAGTGTTATTCAATACTTCTTCAGTTAAACCGTGTTCCTTTTGATTAAGTGTTGCAGTAGCAACTTTTATAAGCGACCCATTTCTTTTCCTCAAAAACTTTTGAAAAAAAGGTGCCGCTCTAATGAAACGGCACTTTTTTAAGAAAGTGAATGAACACCCTGTATCTCAATTCGATCAGGTCTAGTATAGATATTTAAAGTATGATGACGAAGAAATCCAACGGTCGTTATATTAAGCTCTTCGGCCAGTCTGAGAGCTAATTCTGTCGGGGCTGATTTTGACAAAACGATGCCGCAACCTATTTTGGCTACCTTCAGTAATACCTCTGAGGAAATACGCCCACTAAACACAATAATCTTGTCTGAGAGAGAAATCGAATGTTGTAAGCAATAGCCATAAATTTTATCAAGGGCATTGTGCCGTCCAATGTCGGTTCTGTCTACGAGAATTCCGTTCGTGTCACAAAGGGCCGCATTGTGGACTCCCCCTGTATCCTGGAAGATGGTAGACGACTCCTGCATCAGTTTCATTAAATGAAAGCACTGATCAATGGATACCTTTACATCTACATTTTCCAATGGTTTAACGATTCTTTCATCATTATAGAAATAAAAGCTTTGACGGCTTTTCCCACAGCAGGATGTGACTACTCGTTTGGAATGGAACAACTCGTTTAGTTTGTTAATCTTGTGAGTATTGACAATGACACGGCCGGTCGCTTCTATAACCGTAAGCTCTTTAATTTCTTCCCTGCTTCTGATGATCCCTTCTGATGCCAAAAAGCCAACGATTAATTCTTCTATGTGCTCAGGGCTACAAACAAGTGTAGCAAATTCCTGCCCATTTAGGACAATGGTAACCGGATATTCAGTGACAATGTGGTCCGTTACTCTGTGTATAGCCCCATCTTCATATCTCCATATATGGCTTTCGATCTTCATTTGCTGATTCATTCTTATACACTCCTAGCTACTTTCCGTCGATTGGCTGATCAAAAACGAATATGGTCATGGCAATATCTTCTTTAATATTAATATCGGAAAATAACCTTAGTACCTTTGCCCCCATTAAGCTTTCAAATCTTAATTGGACTTCTGGCTTTTTATATATTTCCTTTACAAATCTGGTTCTTGTTTCATGGACCATTTGTTCGCCATGTTCTGAAGCAATCATGAATTTTTCCACATTTGTCAGGTTCCCTCTCATTTCACTGATTGCCCAAGAACCGTTAAATTTGGTGGTGATTTCCTTTGGCCCATTTCCTACATATTCTTTTCTAATCTCTCTAACAAGCATACTAAATTGATGCTCCTGATTTTTTGACATTCAATGTTCCTCCTTATCTATATCATTTAGTTTTATTTAAAGGCTCTTTTCTTAAACTTTGTTGCTTTTTGAATCAAAATTTAATGATTACACTAAATTCTCTCAGAAAATAGACTAAACTTTATAGGAAAAGAGCCTGCAAACTAAATTCAAAAGAGCAAAATTGTGATTCCCACGTTAAAATCGGCTTTAAGATTTTAACAACAATCTTTAAGAAAACAGCCTATTTAAAAGAGGAACCCATTCATGTCTTAAACGAATGGGTTTTGCTTTTGTCATTCTTTTTACTCCTTTAACCCTTCACCCATGCCTTTTAGCAGGTTAAATCCAAATCCTAACGCACGATTTATATCGGGATCTTTCATGGCCTTCATTAAATCAAAAATCCCAATCTTGGCATCGTCTTTTAACCCCTGTTCAGCCTTTTTCAATCCAGACGTTACACTTTTGGCCAGCTTACCGGTTGTTTCTGGGTCCAGTTCAGTCAGGATACCGCCTGCGGCCATTGCATTATTGATCATGTTTGTGACTGGCTGGCGTGTAAGCTGTCCTACAGCAATTTGAGCTGCTTTTTCCTTTGATTTTAGAAGACTTCCCATAGCGTCCATAATCCCGCTATCGTGCAATTCCTGCAGCAAATTTAGTGTCTCAAGTAGTGAATCTTTATTTTCCGCAACCCCAGAGAGGAGATTCTCCAGGGATTGCATTTTCTTTTGTTCTTCTGTCAGTTCTGTTTTTTGAATCACTTTGATCGGCTTTGCCATTACGCATTCCTCCTGTCATAGAAACCAGGCTTACTATACTCATTGACATCGGCAATCGGTTCATAATCACCGCGTTCCCACTTGCGGTATATTTCAAGACCCATTTGCGGTGTACGCGTCGCATTTCGCGGATTATATTTTGGAAGTGGATTTTCTCCGTTCAGTTCAAGAACCTCCATCCGCACTTTCGCTTGTTTGTATGCTGGTGTATGTGTTACGACATCCACTGCTCCCCCAGTAAGAAGGTTAACTGCACTTTCGTGGCTTGAAGAATGCATTGGCACATAGACCGTTTTTCCTTGCACACGATCTGTTACGAGTACTGGCAGCTTAATCGCTCCATACGGTGAAACAAGACGAACAAGTGAACCATCTTTAATGCCGCGTTCTTTTGCCAATTCCGGCGATACCTCTACGAACACTTTCGGGAATTTGTAGTTAAGTCCTTCTGATTTCTGGGTTAAGTTTCCTTCATGGAAATGCTCCAAGAGACGTCCATTATCCAATGAAAGATCGAATTCTTGAGGGAACTCCATAGGCGGTACATAATCGAACAATCCAAACCGTGCTTTTTTATCTGGGAAATTAAAGCCGTCTGTGAAAAGCAGCGGCGTGTTTGATCCATCGAGAGAACCCCAGTGGAAGCTGTTCCAACCTTCGAGAACATCATAATTACACTGGCTGAAGAACGGTGTTAAGCCTGCCATTTCGTCAAAAATCTCACTTGGATGGGTATAATTCCAATCAAAGCCCATCTTCTTAGCCAGCTGCGAAAGAATCCACCAATCAGGTTTACTATCGCCTAGCGGCTGTAATGCTTGGTATAGTCGCTGCACTCGACGTTCGGTATTCGTAAATGTTCCATCCTTTTCAAGTGATGGAGCCCCTGGCAAGATTACATCTGCAAATTGAGCGGTTGTTGTTAAGAAGATTTCTTGTACGACAAGAAAATCTAACTTCGCAAGCATTGCCTGTGTATGGTTCGAATCGGCATCGACCCATGCCATATCCTCTCCAGCGATGAACATCGCCTTCATCTCACCTTTATCTATAGCCCCGAGCATTTCAATATTATCAAGGCCATGAGTTGCAGGGATTTTCACGCCATATGCTTTCTCAAACTTTTCTCGGATTTCACTATTCGTTACGGATTGATAGCCAGGGAAAATATTTGGCATCGTTCCCATATCCGCTGCGCCTTGAACATTATTATGTCCACGTAATGGGTAGGCACCAGCGTTTGGTCGCATCATATTGCCTGTTGCAAGAAGCAGATTCGCAATCGCAACGGATGTGTGTGAACCAGCGATATTTTGCGTGACACCCATTCCCCAACAAATCACGGTACCATCCGCATCCCGGATCATTTCTGCCATTGAAATTAATGTTTCCTGGTTAATACCCGTCAACTTCTCTGCTTCTTCCAAACTATAAGGCTCGAGCATTTCTAAAAACTCATCGTAGTGATTCACATGCTCTGTGATAAATTTAACATCATGCCAGCCTTGGTCAATGATATACTTTGTAATAGCAGAAAGCCATACATAGTCTGTCCCTTGTTTTGGACGAACGAACAAGTCTGCACGGTCACCCATTTCATGTCTGCGTACATCCACCGTGATTAATTTCTGGCCGTGAAGTTTTTGCGCTCTCTTAATACGTGTAGCCAATACAGGATGTCCTTCTGCAGGTGCGCATCCCACGAGGATGACAAGTCCTGCACCTGCGATATCTTGAATCGTTCCCGAGTCACCGCCGATACCTCCTGTTTGCTGTAACCCCCATGAAGCAGGTGACTGACAATAACGAGAGCAGTTGTCCACATTATTCGTTCCAAATACTTGACGTGCCATCTTTTGAATGAGGTAATTTTCCTCATTCGTCATTTTAGATGAAGAAATAAAACCAATTGCATCGCTGCTGTATGTTTCTTTAATATCGCCAAGCTTTTCTGCAACAAGTGAAAGAGCCTCGTCCCAGCTTGCTTCTACAAACACATCGCCTTTACGGATTAATGGTGAAGTAATTCGTTCTTGTGAATTGACATAATCCCAGCCAAATTTACCTTTCACACAGGTAGAAACACTGTTTACAGGAGCATTTTCAGATGGTTCAATTTTAAGAATTTCACGGTCTTTTGTCCAAACCTCGAAGGAACAGCCGACACCGCAGAACGTACAAACCGTTTTGGTTTTCTCGATACGAGTTTCACGCATAGCTGCCTCCACTTCAGAAACGGCAAAAATCGTTTTGTAATCAGGCTCTACTGCTTTAACGATGTCAATCATCGGTGTAAGCAAGTCATCGGAAATCCCTGTCATAAAACCAGCATTTCCGAGCATTGATTTTTCCATTAATGCGTTACAAGGACAAACCGTCACACATTGCCCGCAGGATACACATGAGGATTCATTAATGCTTTTTCCTCCGTCCCATAATACACGAGGCTGCCCGCTCTCCCAGTTGATCGTTAGCGTTTCATTCACCTGAAGATCCTGACAAGTTTCCACACAGCGGCCGCACAAAATACATTGATCAGGATCATAGCGATAAAATGGATGAGACATATCTACTTCATAGCCCTTAGAAGTATGAGGTCGTGTTTGGTGTTCTACTCCCATCATTTCAGCGGTATTATGCACACGACAATTGCCGTTGTTATTGTCACAAACGGTACAGTATAATAAATGGTTTTCTAGAATTCGGTCCATTGCTTCCTCTTGTGCTTTCTTTGCAAGCTCAGATGAAGTCAAAATATCCATGCCATCTTCGATTACAGTGGAACATGCACGCATAATGCTGCCGTTTACTTCACACATACACGTATCACAGCTCTGTACTGGTCCGAGCACTTCTGAATAGCAAATGTGGGGATGCTCCATTTCCTGCTTTAGTAAATAATCTAAAATTCGTGTTCCTTTTTCCACTTCGTGTGCTGTTCCGTTAATAAGAACATTCACTTTTTCTTTCACTGTAAGTCCTCCTAAGGTAAAAAAAGTTATCTATCATACTGATAAAATACAAGATTCCTATTTCAATAAAACTTTTAAAATCGTATTAGGATCTCCAACTAGTCGTTAACTAGCTTTCTTGAACATTGATTTTTCTTTGGATCGTGATTGAAGGAATTCCTTGTGAACCATCCAATAAATGAAGGCTACAAAAACACCGCCACCAATAGCATTTCCAATGACTACTGGAACAAAGTTAGCGAAATAATCTCCCCATGTGAAGTACCCCGCAAAGATTGCCGCAGGGATGACAAACATATTTGCTACAACGTGCTGAAAACCAATTGCTACAAACCCCATAATCGGGAACCAGATTGCTAGTATTTTTCCACCGATATCGTCTGCGCCAAAGGCTAGCCAAACACCTAAACAAACAAGCCAGTTACAACCGACAGCAGAAATCAAGCTTTGAATAAATGTTTCATCCAATTTAGCTTCTGCAATCTCAACCGTTTTGGTTAAGAAAGGACCTGTTTCCGTTAATCCAAGGATATGACCAAAGAAATAAGCAACGAAAATGGCCCCAATAAAGTTACTGACCAATACTAAAAGCCAATTTCTCAACAGTTGTCTAATGGTAGCACGCTTTGCTAAGAAGGCAATCGGCAGCACCATCATGTTTCCTGTTAGCAATTCTCCACCAGCAATAATAATTAACATGAGTCCTACTGGGAAAACAGCCCCACCTAGTAGTGAACTAAAGGTTCCCCATTCTTTCGGTAAATCGGCAATGACTCGAATATCTAATAAAAATCCAAATGCAATAAAGGCTCCACCTAAGAATCCTAATAATAATGCATGTTCAGCACGCATGGATGCCTTTTTCGAACCTGCATCCACTGCTATTTCCGCAATACGCTGCGAACTATGAAATGCCATATTTTTTCCTCCAGTTGTTTGCATTTTGTTAAGTCAATGGGTGAATCGCACTCGTTGCCCACTGTTTTAAGTTAGTACGATGAAGGGTACGCTAAACGAATGAAACGCAAAAAAGCCCACCATAAAATCGGTTTCCATGCCATGTGCATGTACCGTTTTACAGTGGGCTGACAGCTGAGCATTTTCACATACTTGCAATCCGTCCCGCTATAGACAAATTGGAAGAACAGGATGAACAGTCAATTTTTATTAACCGGCATCAATGAACTTTCCATTCTCTATAAACCTTACTAATAGTATCATGAAAAACTAAATTTGTGAACTTTTTACGACTTTTTTGGTTTACTTTACTCTATTTTCACCAGCTACTCGATCTCCTGAATTTCCTGATGGGTCTATTTTATCATCATCTTCCATCGCATGAATGATAAGCGATGTACCTAGGATGCGATTCGGTTTACCTTTTTCTAACCTTAGACCGTAAGTTCGAAGGTTTGATTCACGTTGCCACTTGCTTCCACTTCAAGGCTTACCAAATCTCCTAAGTGCGGACCTTTAGGGTTTAAATCACCATGCTGTTTTCCAACTGGATTCAAATGGCTTCCGGCCGTTTCAAAGTCATTTCCTTGAATTAACTTTTGATGAATGTGGAATCCATGTTTACCTGGAGTAAGGCCAGAAGCCGTAATATTCAGCTTAAGTGCCTCACCCTTCTGTTCGAAGGTAGCTGTCCCCATTTTTTCGCCTTTATTATTCTTTAAATCAATCATAAGGGGTCCACGTCGACCTTTTCAACTTATTCCCATACATCCCGTTAGCCAGTGCGATACTGGCAACTAATAATAGTAATGAAAATGATTTTTTCATCAAATACCCTCATTCATTCATTCGGAAATTTAATGGAAAATGATTCAAACGAATAAGGTGAAAGAAGTATTTTTTTACTTTTAGTTTTATCACTAAGGTTTTCTAAAAAACTATTAGTTATCCATTAACTATAAAGTTTAATGTTGAAATTAATAATAAAAATGGAACTTCCACAATTAAGGAAGTTCCATTTTATAGTATTGGCTTGTTAAACTAATGTTCACCGTAGCTTAATACCTATTACCTATGCCCATCTTTCCGTGCTGCAAAACCACATTTTATTTTACAGCTGCTTCTATTTTTTCAAGGTTAACCCATTGACCTTTTTCAGCTGATTCAAGAATCGCATCTGCGATTAGTTCGATTTGATAACCATCATTGAAGTTTGGTGAAAACTCTGTATCTTCAGCGATTGCTTTAAACCAATCATATGTTTCAATGATTTTTGTTTCACCGTAACCAATACCTAGAGCAGGGATTGGCCATAATCCTTCACCGTATGGAGTGGCAGGTCCTGTATACACCGTTCTAAAGCCTTTTGCATCACTTGGATCATCGGCGAAGCAAACTTGAAGCTCGTCACGGCGCTCATAGTTAAAGTATAAAGAACCTTTCTCACCATGAATTTCAAAGGTTAGGAAGTTGTTACGTCCCCATGCATTACGTGTTGCTTCAATCGTTCCAATGGCACCATTATCAAACTTGACCATGGTAATAAATTCATCTTCCACATCAACTGCAGCTTTTGGAACATCATTGCTGACGCTTTTCACTGTACCTAGCTTGTCAATACCGCCAGTTTGAATCGGTCTTTCTGGAATCCATGTTTTTGTCATGGCATTTACATCTGTAATTTCACCCACAAGGTAACGTGCAAAATCTACCACGTGTGTTCCGATATCACCTAGAGCACCAGAACCAGCGATTTTCTTTTGAAAGCGCCATGATAATGGTGAATTTGGATCAGCAGACCAGTCTTGTAAATACGTTCCGCGGAAGCTTAGTACTTTTCCAATTCTTCCTTCTTCAATATATTTTTTCGCAAGCGCAACGGCTGGCGTTCTTCTGTAGTTGAAAGCAACCGCGTGTTTGACACCTGCTGCTTTTACTGCTTCTAACATTTCCTTCGCTTGTTCAGCACCTAATGCCAAAGGTTTTTCACAGATAATATGTTTACCAGCTTTTGCTGCTGCAACGGCAATTTCAGCGTGAGTATTGTTTGGGGTTACAATGTCAATAATATCAATTTCCGGATTGTTCACTACTTCTCTCCAATCCGTAGAATAATTGTCAAATCCCAATCTTGCTGCAGCATCTTTAGCCAATTGTTCGCTAACATCTACTACTGTATGGCGATGAGGAATGGCTGGTGCCGGCCAGAAAAACATTGGCATCCCTGCATAGGCAAGTGAATGCGCTTTCCCCATAAAACCTCCGCCAATCATACCTACGTTTAATTTTTTCATTTTAAATTCCTCCCCTAGATCCTACGTTTATTTTAAAAGTGTTATAGATTAATTACTAAGCTCGACTTACTTTTTCAAATTGAGCTAAATAACTGTGGCTGATCTCAGCCCCTTGTTTTGGATGTGGATAGCTGTCTAACTCTACTGTAATCCAGCCATCATAGTTTGCTTTTTCCAATGCTTTAACCATTTCATCAAATTTCTGATGACCTTTTCCTAAAGGTAAAAATTCTCCATTTGCATAATCTTTAAAGTGAACATATTTAATACGATCTACATATTTTTTGATAACCGCAACAGGATCTCCACCACCAGCTTCAATATGGGCTGTATCTGGGCAAAGATTAATCTTGGTTAATGGCATTAATTTATCTAACTGTTCAGGAGCCTGAACGTTCGTACCCAAATGAGGATGGTAGCTAGCAATAAGATTATATTTTTCAGCAATTTCAACTACTTTGTCTAGTGCATTGCCAAGAGCTGAATAATCGCTTTCAAGGATGCCGTTTGTACGAATAGCTCCGCCGCCGATTACAAGATGCTCAGCACCTACTTCTGATGCAAATGCCGCAACTCTTTCTATTTTCAATAATTCTTCTTCTAAAATATCCGGAAAAATAAAATTCCCGCCTGTATATACGCCAACCAAAGTTAGAGAGTGATCATTCATTAATTTTAAAAATTCTTCTTTTTTATCTTTGTATTGCATCAAGTTTCCGTCGAAGATTTCAAATCCAGCATAGCCAGCTTCAGCAATATCCTTTAATGCTTCTTCTGTTGAACCATTTGCAAGGTAGTATAGATCCTTTACAGAAGTTACTCCTGCTGGATGACCCACTACGCCGCCCCAAGTATTTGTTTGATAACCTAACTTCATGGTATGACCTCCATATTTTTGGAATGTAGTATTCCGTATAATCGATTCCATTTTTTCTTTGATTAGTGTGATTTCTGTCATTCATTTAAGTATTATCTAATTAAAATTTCTAGAACTAGAGGGTCACTGTTTCAGGATTAGTTAATACTCTCGATCCTGTGTCAGTAGAAACATTCGCCCTTTTTGCGACATCCATAATCCCAACCATCTTTGTTCCCTTTTCCTTTCCTGTTACTATACTTGGATTGTATTCGTTTACAGTTATTTCGTCTAATCGCTTTCAAACAAGCTTTTTGTCCATTTGGCAGCTGGAATCATTCGTCCAGAAAACCTTGTCATTCATTCGAACAAAAAAGCACATTTTAAAAAAATAAGGCTCAGTAATTTTTTCATTACTAAGGCCTTACTTTTACAACGATTTACATTTTTGTATTTCAACCAGCTTATTTTTAGAGACCTTTGCAGTTTCCTCGTAATTTTTAAAATAAGCTATATACGATTGGCCAGCCGTTTCAATTCTCGTTACATACTGCAAATTAATAATAAAAGAACGATGAGAGGCAACAAATCGTGAATCAAGGATTTCTTCAAGATCGGTTAATGCCTCATTTAACTCCATTTTTTGATTAATCGTATGAATGACGGACTTTCGGTCTGCTCTTTCAATAAAAATAATCTCATCTAACGGAATAAAAGAATACTGATTACGTTGCTTGATCATTAAATCCTTTTTGACTGGAGCAGAAGACAAAAATGTACTGGGTTGCTTCAAAAGGGCTGCCGACCGCTCTAAAGCGGAATAAAGCCTGTCCCGTTCAATTGGCTTCACAATGTAATCAATTGCATTTACTCCAAAAGCTTCCAGTGCGTATTCATCATGTCCTGTGATAAAAATAACCTGCAGGGTTGGCAGAATTTTTTTACACGATTTCACCGCTTCCATCCCGTTCAATAAAGGCATATTAATATCAACTAACACAATGTCAGGCTTTTCAGCCATTACTTTATTGATTAATTCCTCACCATTTTCTGCTTCTCCGACAATTTGATAGTTCGGAACATATTTAATTAGATGCTTTAACAATTTTCTAGATGCCGCATTGTCCTCAGCAATCAACACTTTCATAAATCATCCCTCATGTAACTATGTTTGGTTAAAACTATACCATATTACCTATTAATTAGGATAATATTTGATAAAATGATGATAAATTGCTTCTTAATTTATTGTTTGTCTATAAAATAACTGCTTACTGTATAAGTTAAGTCCTCCAATTTAGGAAGTTTTTCAATTTTTCAGGGAATGGTGGAGAAAAAATGAAAGTCAGCAACAAGGAAAACCTTTATAAAGAAGTACTTCGAACCATGTCAGAATGTGTCATTATTCTTGAAAAGTCAGGGAAAATGGTTGCCTTAAATGAAAATGCAGAAAAAATACTTGGGATTAAATTAGAAGACTTAACTGAATCCCGGGTGAAGCTACAAGAGTATGTGAATGAAGACGGAACACCATTACCATATTCCAAGTTGCCAGGAATCCTAACACTTAAGCATGGCATGCCTTTCTACAATTCCATTTTGGGTATTAAAAATGAGAATGATACTATAAAGTGGATTTCAGTCAATTCCACTCCTCTTAAAATTTATGATAATGAAGATCATTCTGCTGCCCTTCTTTCCATTTCAGATATCACCGAAAGAAAAAACATGGAAAACGCTTTAATTCGGGCTAAAGAAGAGGCGGAAAAAGCAAATATGGCTAAATCTCATTTTCTGTCTAAAATGAGTCATGAACTCCGAACACCATTGAATGGAATCCTTGGTTTTGCACAGCTATTAGAAATGGATGAAACCTTAACTAATGAACAGAGTGATTTTGTCCAGGAGATTTTAAAAGGAGGCAGACACTTATTAAGTTTAATAAATGATATTTTAGATTTATCAAGAATAGAAACAGGAAATTTAAAAGTATCTATCGAAGAGGTTGATCTTCTTACCATTCTTAATGAATGTATCAATATCGTTCAGCCGCTGTCCCAAAAGAAGAAGGTCATGATTCATTACCAAGTGAACCAAAAACAAAATACAAATGTTCTTGCTGACCCCATTCGGCTTAAACAAATCCTTCTGAATCTTCTCGATAATGCGATTAAATATAACCGGGAAAATGGCAAAGTCTTGGTCTTCTCTTATTTGAAAGGAAACAATCAGGTCATTCATATCGCTGACACAGGAATCGGACTTTCCCCTGAAGAATATCAAAAAGTGTTTGTTCCATTTTACCGAATTGAAGGGACACAAGAAGAAGGTACAGGCATTGGATTGTCTTTAGTAAAACAGCTTGTCCTGCTAATGGGAGGGCAAATTAGTGTAACAAGCCAAAAAGGTATCGGCAGTGATTTTTGTTTTAGCCTCCCCATGCCCCATGATTTAAAGCCTGCAATGAGATGGGGGGAAGAGGTTGAACTTATTGAAGAAAATCTCGGTAAGACCGATGACTACCGTTTGCTGTATTTTGAGGACAACGAGTCGAACGTGAACTTAGTAAGAAACATCATAAAATCACAGCCTTCCTATACGCTTTTAACAGCTCGTACAGGAAAAGAAGGGTTGGACATGGCAGCGGATGAAAAAGTGGACTTGATTTTGCTTGATTTAAACCTCCCTGATATTCATGGTTATGAAATATTTGATAGGTTAAAAATGAAGAAAGAAACAAAAGATATTTCAGTCATTGCTGTAAGTGCCAATGCGCTGTCACAAGATATTCAATATACATTAGGTAAAGGGTTTGATAATTATGTAACAAAACCCTTTAATGTAAAAGAGTTTTTGACCATCATAAGAGAAACGCTGAATAGTACAATTAACCAAAATATTCCGGATGATGAAATTTTAAGCACAGGGCCGCATGGAGAGGAGGCTATTTCAGCCAAAACACTCCAGTTATCTTTGAAAGACCTGAAAAAGCTTAAGGAAATGAATTATAAGGCAGCTGTTGCCATGCACGATACTGAAAATGATTTTTCAACGGCGATCATTCATGGTTTGAAAGATACTTTTGAAAAAATGGGTATCGAAGTTGTTGCTGTTACGGATGCACAATTTAATACTGAAAAACAATTAACAGATATCGAGATTATCATGGCTAAAAAACCAGATGTTATCGTTAGCTTACCGGTTGATCCAGTTGCAACTGCTACCGCTTTTAAAAAGGCTGCAGATGCCGGAATCAAACTAATTATTATGGATAGCATGCCTGAAGGATTAGAATTTGGCAAAGATTATGTGAGCGTTGTTACATCTGACAACTATGGAAATGGTATATTTGCAGCCGAGATTATGGGTAAAGAACTTAAAGGAAAAGGTAATATTGGTGTTATTTTCCACAATATTGATTTCTTTGTAACTAATCAGCGTGTAGAAGCATTCGAAACTACGATTAAAAGAAAATATCCAAATATTAAAATTGTTGTACGTACTGGAATTACCACCCCAAACGATGTGGAAAAAGCAGCCTCTGGTATGTTAGCAAGACATCCAGATTTAGATGGAATATTTGCCATTTGGGATAAACCAGCAGAAGGAGCACTAGCTGCAGCTCGGAAAGCAGGGAAAAATGATTTAGTCATTACTACTGTTGACTTAGGAAGTAATGTGGCGCTTCAAATTGCTTCTGGAGGAAATATAAAAGGTCTTGGGGCGCAATTGCCTTATGAAAATGGGGTTGCTCAAGCCATTATTGCGGGATATTCATTACTTGGTAAGGAAGTAGCCCCCTTCTATGTGGTACCAGCGATGAAAGTAACGAAGGAAAACGTTTTAAAGGTTTGGAAACTTGCATATCGTCAAGACCCTCCAGAGGAGATCCAAAAGTACTTTTAATTAGCTTGATTTATAGCGGTAACAAGAGTATCAACCCCAATAGTACTGTAGAAAAAGGAGAGGCCGGATTTATGTTGATCGCGCAGTAGCTTGGTTCATACCCTTGAGCTAGCCATGTCTTCTAAAGGACGTAAAATTGAAGCCCTATTAAAAGACAGTATCCGTATGATGAAGGTAATAGAAGAACTACACGTAAAAATAGAGAAAGGTGAATTTGAGCGATCTCAAATTCACCTTTCTCACTATTTGAAGCTAGTTATGTCCCAGCCTCTTTTCATACGAGGTTCTCTAAACTTGTAAAACAGGTTCCTTATGATTAATTTCAATCAACTGGTACTCTTTTTCTGTTGATATTTCCTTCATAATTTCAAGTAAACGAGAATGGTGAGTAAAGAAAATAATTTGCGTGTGTTTCGATAACTCTAGTAAAATTTTTAACGTCTGTTTCGAACGCTCATCATCAAAATGGACAAGAATGTCGTCAACAATAAACGGAATCGGCATATTTTCTTTCATATAGGCTTCAATACTTGCGATACGTAAGGCCAGATAGAGCTGATCTGTTGTACCATCACTCATTCCCTCAACGGTTACTTTTTCGCCCGTATTTTTTACACCAATCAAGATTGGCTGATCCTTTTCGTCATAGTCAACAGTTAAATCAATAAAGGAATCAAGCGTTAATTGCTTAAAGATCTCCCCAGCTTTCATTAAAATTGGATCCTGATTTCTGTTTCGGTATTCTTCAATACCTTTTTGCAACAGAATTGACGCGAGTTTCAATTGTACATATTGTTCCGTTAATGTAGCGATTTGTGCATGTACACTGCTTTTCTCTTGTTCCACTTCAACAGAACCGGTAGTTATCCCTTGTACTTTCTCTTCATACTCCTTCTTCACGACACCATAAGCTTGTTCAATTTCTGAACGTTCATTTTCAATCATTTCAAGTTCTGTTTCGATGGATTCTAAGTCGCCTTCGATTAGGTCATCATCAAATGGACTCGCTTCATGAATCAGTTCTTGAATTGATTTCCCATTTCCTTGGCTTAGCATTTCTTCCTCAATGCTATACAGACTTTGCATAAAGGTCTTCTTCTGCATAAATTTACCTTCGATTTCTTTAAGCTCATCAAGGTTATGGCAATTGGCCTGGTGATAAAGGGTAACTAAAATCGCTTGTTCTTTTTCTACATTTCTCGTTGTTTCTTTTAAACTAGTTTGTAACTTTTCATACTGAGTAGTCAAATTACTCAACGTTACTTGATCTTCTTTAGCCTTCTGGAGGATGGTATATAATTTATTTACCGAAAATGCTGGGTTAGGCTCATCAAGGTTCATCTGTAACGTCTGAAGAAGTTCATTCACTTTGTCTTCAAATAACTGAATTTGTTCCCTAATCGCATGTTGTTGCTTGTCAATCTCCAAGTAGGAGTCATAATCTTTTGCACATTTTTCGTATTGCTGCAGGATCTTTTCAGCCACAGAAGGTGACGCTTCTTTAGAAATCGTTGTTCCTTGTACGGCTTGGAACCATTTGGTTTTCCAGCCTTCAATTAAAGCATTTTGGTCCTTTATTTGGTTTTCATAGCCACTCACTTTTTGCTCCAAATCGGAAATAGTAGCTTTCAAGTTTTCTTGTTTAGATGTTAACTCTCGTATCGCCTTTAATTGTTGTTCAGAGGTGAGTAACAGTTCATTCAGTGATTTGTCTAAGGAAGCTTTGCCGAATGTCGTTAATACTTGAATCATTTCAGTTTTTAACTGTTCTTTCTTCTCTTCCAGTTCATGCAATTCTTCTAGGTTTGATTTGAGTTCTGAAATACTTGCTTTAATTTCCGAATACTTGCCTAGCCATTCTTGCATTTCTACAGGTGTGAGTGGTGAGATTCCTGTTGCTTTCCAAAGCTCAGACCAGCCCTCTTCCCAGGATTTCAACTCAGCACGCAGACTAGATTCCTTTTCCTCCAAATCCGCAATCTTCGCTTTGCAGGTTTTAATATCAGCTAACAGCTTGTTCTTTTCACCGACTTGTTCAGCCGCAATTCGCATCGTATCCGAAATTTGGTCCGCTTCCTGTACTTGTTTTTCAAAAACGACTTCAATGTTCTCACCGTTTGTATAGGCTTCGAGGTTTTCGTCCCATACACCTGATTGCACTTTCTTGCGGATGATTTTCCAGCCAGTATCCCGTGTTTTGCGGATATCCAACAACTTTTCTTCGGATGGAATTTCTGCACGGGAATCCAATTGGCGGATGCTTTCCTCATACTGTTCAATGCTATCCTGCTGCAGCTTGATTTGTTCCTGAATCTTTTGTCGCTTTAGAACTAACTCATTTTGCTCTTTTTCAAATTTCTTAATAGTTTCAGTTAATACTGGAACTGTAAATGTAGCAAATTTATCCTCGCTACCTTCCCAGAGTGGTAAAAGACGGATGGCTTCATTGATGTCGCGTTTCTGCTGGTTACATGCTTTTGCCAATTTTTCAATCGTTGCTTCGATTGCATCGGCTCGTTTTACTTTATCAATGACAGCTTCCAATTCATCGATTGAAGGAAGCTCTTGCATATTGGCTAATTCATTCTTTTTAGAAAGTAGTTCCCGTTCAGATTTCTTTCTTTCCTCAACTGAATTAGTTAAATTTTGGTCAAGCAACGGTTTTTCTTTAATGAGCTCGCGGATTGTTTCCTTCTTTTCAGCTGATAATCGAAACATAGATACATTTTCAAAATCATCATGAGCTCCATCGATTTCCTTCATGAGAGTAAGAACTTGGTCTTTAAACTGCTTTCGTTTGCCTTCTAACTCAGGGATCCTGTTTACATGACTTTGGTAGCTTTGGAATTCGCGGTAAAGTGCGTCAACAATGGAGGCTTGGTCCAAAAGCTGTTTAGGAATTTCAATCTTCTGTAATTGTTCCTGAATATCCGCCATATCTTTTTCTAATTTTTGCTTATCCCTCATGGCAGATTGGAAATTCGTTTCAGCTGAAGACCTTATTTTTGTAACATCATCGGGTAGTGTTGGTACATCACCCAAGTCTGCCATTTTTTGCATTAAATCCTGGCGTGTTGATATTTTCGGCAGCATTTGCTTGATCCGGTCCAGTTTTCGTTGCGTTTGACGCAATTCTTTAACCTTGTTAATCAGCTTCTCAATTTCTTTTTTGCCATCATGATATTGTCGTTCCAGGTCTTTCCACGTCTGAATTTTCAACTGATTTTCGGCCATTTTCTTGTTAAGCTCTTTTTCCTGTTGCAGAAGTTTGTTTAATTGAGGAATTGAACCCGTCTTCTTATAAAGATTACCAGTTTCTTTCGTAAGGTTGTCCATAATACTTCGTAAAATCGTGATCCCCGACGCTGCAGCAAATAAGCCCTCTCCTGCACTACCGCCACTATGCAACAGGCTTTCCCCGCCTTCACGGAGTGTTTCATGATTTAGCGCAAACATACTCTTAAATTGTGATTCTGATAATCCTTGTAAAAATTGCTCCACTACCTTTTCATTCATTGGAGTTTCATCTAACGAAAGGACTGTATTTTTCCGGCCTTTTCTGCGGATATATGACAGCACTTCCCCATTTAGTTTCCGCAATTGTCCTTCGATCCGTAAATGGCTATTGCCATGGAGAAAGGCATCATTCGTCTTTTGAGGAAATCCATACAAAAAATTAGAAATAGAACGCAATGTGGTACTTTTACCAGCTTCGTTTGGACCGTATAACAGATGGAAATTTTTATTGTCATCAAAATTGATCAGATAGTCTGTAAAATGACCATATGCTTTTAACTTTAACGAATCAAATCTCATTTTGTTTCCACCCCTGTATCTGTTAAATAGTAAAGAATGATATCCTCTACGTCCTTTATCCGTTTTTTCAGTTCTTCCGTTTTTGTAAAATCAAATCCATCCTCACCATGACGTAATTCATATGGCAATGCTTGTTGGATATCTTTGAATTCCACTAGCAACTCTTCCAGTGTTTCTTCGTCATTAGCAGCTTGTTGAATGTATTCTAAAATGGCTGCAACCGGTGTATGTTGAGACTTTAATTCTTCAATATCTAGTAATCTAGTCGTTTTAAACTTTACCTTTTCCACCCAAATATCCCCGAAACCAACTTCCATTGAAAGGGAACGTAATTGATTCGTTATTTCATCTTTGTTTACGAGTAATTGTTGATGAATAGGAGTGGGCCCTGTGATCACAAAACGCACCGCTAAAAAACGACCATCCACTTCTCGATATTTGTTCATGAGTTCTTCCCGAGCGGAGTCGATTAATTCATCGACACTCTCCATTCCGCTAGCCTCAATTTCGCAAAGCTCAAAGCGGAGGACATCAAGCGATAAATGCGTAAGAGATTCTATCGCTCCTTCGTTAACTTCCACCAACGTGCACCCTTTATCCCCAGTTTCTCTAATATGACGGCCTTGTATATTGCCGGGGAACAAAATGACAGGCTCACGTTCATGAAGGAGCTCCCGTAAATGGATGTGCCCCAATGCCCAGTAATCATACCCTTTTTCCTTCATATCATCGATGGAACTTGGCGCATAGTTTTCATGACCCTCACGTCCAGTTGCACTTGTATGAAGAATCCCGATATTTACATAGCCTTCTATTCGCTTCGGGTAATTTTTCGTTAAGTTTTCTTCCACCACACGCTGAGCAAAGCCCTGGCCATGAATCGCGACTCTTAAATCATCCACTACGATTGTTTCTGCCTTGTTCGTTGGAAATTCATACACATTTTCTGGCAATTTTAGTTCTTTCGTTATTAAACTAGCAGCATCATGGTTTCCACGAATGAGAAACACTTTAATGTCTTCTTTTTGCAAGCGCACCATTTGGCTTATGAAAAAGAGACCTGTATTGTAATCCTTCCAATCTCCATCGTACAAATCTCCCGCGATGATGACAAATTTTACCTTTTGATCAATGGCGGTCTCTACTAAATTCTTAAATGCATCTCTTGTTGCATTTCGGATTTTTTCTACCGGAGCCCCTTCATATTGTTCAAGGCCTCTTAACGGACTGTCCAAATGAATATCAGCTGCGTGAATAAATGAAAAAGTTGACAACAAAATCCCTCCTATTGAAACAAGATTGAACTAGTATTAGTAAAGTTGATATATATTGAAAAACAATGAACATAGTTGTTTATTATAACGAGATTGTAATCTATGAAAATATTCAGTAACACAAAATCTAGTACGTATTTCCTATTAATTATTATCCTACTTTTTTGTCGATTTGTAAAAGGTACTTTAACGGAGATTAGGCTCTAATATTGGTGTTAGGACACAAAATGAACAAATAATAGCATTGAAAATGGACCTCAATGCGCTACAGTTTTACCGCATTGAGGTCCCATTTTTCATTCCACTACGTAATCAAGTTTCAATTCGATGAAGCAAGTAAAATATCATAAGGATTGGAAAACCTACTTCTTTGATGATGGGAACCATTGTTACACAACATCCTACCTGCTTTTTCCCTTATTCGAACAAGGACCAGCCTCACTCGAGAACTGGTCCATCCTTAAAATTAACCTTCATGTTCCTTCTTTTACATTACGTTCGACAATCCGTGCTCCTGGTTTTTCATCAAGATTACCTCTTAGAAGGGATAATCTGCCACTTGATCTACTGACTTTATGCTATTAAAACCAGTGCCACAATTCCTAGGCTGGTAAAAATTATACAGTACTCTTAGTGAGTTAAAAAGACAACAACTTTATTTAAGTTTATTTTTCTGATTTTTAACATGATTATAAATTGATTTGTTGTTTTATAGTTGAATAATAGTTGTATTTTTTTCCTAGTTGGAAATAATTAGACTAAAACGACTTTAGGATGATTAAAATGTACTCTGAATTAAGTAATGAGTTTGACTACTCATCAGAACAAATTAATCTATTAAAAACATTTTTTGAACAAGAACAAGAGATTATTTTAGAAACCTTTGAGAAAGCATTACATCATGTAAAAGAAGATCGTAGAAATTATCTTGAGGAAAAAATGAAGCAGAAAGAGCAAGGCAAAGGGATACAATTAATTAGACATCAAAAGCTAGAAAGATAGAAAGAAATTGACCAAACTTACTTTATAAGACATTTATCAATAAAAGATCAAGAAATTCACCCTTCTCAAAAGAAAATGTTACTGAAATATTCCCAAAGGCATTATGTACAGATCGTAAAAAAGATATACGAAGATGAAGGTAAACCTTACGAAAATAAAAAAGCACATGAGATTTTTTCGTCAAATGCCTATTACCGTTCAAAACAATGACATTTCATTTTTAGAGTACGATTATTCCTCAAAGGTAGAGTATGATCTCTATATAGATAACTTTCCTTATTTAGTTTGGATGGGTCATAGTCAATTTCTTAAACGTGATGAATATGGTGAGCTTATTTGGAATGAAGCCAAGGATGATTATCAATATAGGGACACAGACACTCATGTTGTTGTCCAACGTTATTATAATGGTTTTTACTATGTTGTATCTAGTTATGAAGCTATTGATACTAGAGAAGAAAAAAAGCGTCAATTCGTAAAAGATTTTATTTCTATTCTTGGACAAGAACCAGGAGCAAAAACCATTGATCAAATTTCTCGTGAATTGCATGAATACATGTGGCTTTTCCCTCACGAAATAGAATCTCTCCTCACATTAAGTGCAATAAATTATGTAGGGCGTTTTAAGAAGGATATTCATCAAGCATTAATAAACTATAATCTAGATAAACCAAGAAGTGGAACAGCCCAACAAGGATTTTCTAACCCTTTAACTCTTGGAATTGAGTTTCCGTAGATAGGCATGAAATGGTTTTAAACTATTTGTCCCTTATTGCTAAAAAGGGACTTGAAACCCAAGAAAAATGGGGCCTGCCTCCCAGTGTACTAAAGTATTATTAGCATACGAAGTGACAGGACCCAAATTGAAGTGTCCATGTGGTTTGCCAAGATAAATCGGTTGCTATTACATATAATTTTATATGTACAAAATGAGGAAAGATTTCTAAATCGGGAGGAACTCGTACTACATTGATCATTTATATTTAATACATCATCCACATTGAGGACCCCAGAAAGACATGTAGATTGGGAGTGTTTTCTAATGTAAAATTCAAAAAATGCAACGAAACTTTTCAATATTATTTGACATTCGCAACAAAAAAACCACCATTTCTGCAATGGTGGCAACTACGACAGGTTTTGATTTTATTATAAAACCTTACTAGTGAACTGGTTATACTTCTTTTGATCTGCTCTTAATTGGATATGATAGGTGCTACCATTTTCTTCGATTGCTATATTCAAGATAGAATTATCTTTTTTCTTGGCACCAATAGCAGCACCTGTTAGGTATAATCCATTCGTAATTTTTCTCATCTTCAATAATTCTAAGTTCTATTTCTTCTGAAAACGATAATATACATATTCCTTTGTTTTCATTTTTTCTCAATAAAATGGCCAATTGGTCAATGACTCCTTCCTCTTCACTCCCCTCAGTCTTCTATCTTAGAAATGGAATACTTATGAAGTATGCTTTCTTGCATGTTTTACCATTTTCAGATTATTTTCATGGTACTTTACGGTCTGTCTTGTATAAAATGTTTTTAAATTTTACAGACTTTAAGCAGCTTTCTATTAATACAAAAAAAAACGCTCAAAACATTGATATACCAACATTTGTGAGTGTTTAACGTTAACCATCTTGTAGAGTAAGTAATTATAAGTTATTAATTTTTTCTACATCTGCTGCAGATAATTCAAAATCGAAAAGATCCAGATTAGAAGCTTGATTTTCACGGTTATGTGATTTAGGAATAACAACCACACCGCGTTGGATTTGGTATCTTAATAAAACTTGTGCGCCAGATTTGTTGTATGCTTTGCCAATTTCATCTAACATTTCTTTTTGATCGGCATCAGCTTTCATAGGTCCCCAAGCAACAGGTGTGATGCCTTCTTCTATTAATACGGAAAGGAGTTCTTTGTTAGGTTCTTTTACGTTTATTTGTATTTGATTAACTGCTGGCTTCACTTTTGCATATTTTTTCATTTCATCTAGATGATCTTTTTTAAAGTTTGAAACGCCAATTGCTTTTAGTTTGCCAGCTTCGTAATATTCCTCAAAGACTTCCCACGTGTTTTTTAATTGTTCTTTGTCTTCGATAGGGAAATGAATTAGAAGCAAGTCGAGATAGTCTGTTTGGAAGTTTTTTAGGCTATTATCGATAGCTGCTCGAGTGGCTTCCTTTGTAGAAATATATTCTTCGGTAGCTGGAACTTTTGTCGTGATGAATAACTCTTCTCGAGGCACTCCGCTTTCTGCTAAAACTCGTCCTACAAGTTCTTCATTTCGATAAGAAATGGCAGCATCTATTGAACGGTATCCCAACTCAATTGCTGATACGAGTTCAGGAATTTCATTCGTTACTGCACCGCCGTATTCGTTATTCTCTTTGCCATATGTATTCGTACCTGTACCTACGATTGGCATTTTTATACCATTATTAAGTGTTACATATTCCATCTTTTAAGCACTCCCTCTATATACTCTAATGAAATCGCTCTCAAGATACATCATATCAAATTCTATTATACATGGACATCAATATGAATTGAAACTTTGATCATATAACTAAGTTTCTCCTCCCAACCGTGGTATATTTCCCCTCTAGCAAAAGAGCCTGATCATGTGTATGAAGCACATGATTTTTCTATTTTTGCGATATTGGAAAAGTACAAGGCCGTCCCATAGTCTCTTTCTTGGGTAGCCTAGGAAAGCTTTACATGAGTTAAAGCGTTGTTAATTATGCTACTTTTTTACTATATTAATAACTACACTTTACCTCTTAATTGGATTTGCAATAAATTAAGTAGGAATATTAACTCAGATTCCCCATAAACAATAATAAGTATAAAATCCAATGGGGGTATTTGGGATGACCAAACATTATCATTTAGAACCTGGCTATGTAACTATACCTGAAGCTAATAAGATTGTTTTGCGTATATTAAGAATTGTAGATATAAATGAGAAATCTCATTACACCAAGATCCTAACCGCAGCTAAAAAGGGGCTTTATGGTGGAAAAAAATACGGAAGTCGTATGTATCAAGTCCGAAGACAAGATATTATTCAATACGCTGAAAGGCATCTACAAACAGAACAATTAGAACTTTTCAATATTGACTTAGCAACCAATCTAGTAGAAGTTGAAATGAAAAGTAAATTACCATCCATAGACACAAATACGGCTAAAAAGATGCATTATTATTTAAAGTATCTGAAGTTTCATGAAATCATATCCGATGAGGCTTTCCAAAACGCAGAAAAACAATTAATTATTCGATTGAAAATGAAGGAAATATCCAAAGCATAATAATATTTAACGAAATAAATCCCTTTTCACACCAAAAGAGTAAAAATTATTAATGTTCTATTTCATAGTCACCCTTAAGTGACCCCCATAAGATTTTTCTTTAATTTAGCTGCTATCCTATCGTGTAAGAATATAACTACTTAAAATAACTTTTTGTTCAAATCCAGCTTTTATATAGACATGATTCGCTATGCTGTTTGTATTTTCAACAACTAATTTTATTTCCTTTATTTCTTTGTAGGTGAACATTTCTGTCAGTGCTTCCCTTAACAGCATGGTACCCAATCCCCGATTTTGTGCAGTTGGTGATATACTCATATATTCCAGTGAAGCCTCTGACAATTCGGTTTTAATTTCAAAGTAGGCATAGCCTTCCAACTCATTAGTAGCTTCATTCTTGAGTACTTTCAAGGTATTCCCATTGCCTAGTCTCTCGATTATATTTCTGGCATCATAATAAGTATTTGGAAATGCTTCATTATGCAGTTTTTCAAAGCTCTTAAAATCACTTTGCGTAAAACTGGTGCTCTTCATCTCGGTGACTTTCTCAAAATTTTGTTCTTTCACTTCTAAAATAAGGTGTTCCCCTATCTTGGTTGCCTCTAATAAAACTCATGAAATGTAGTTGTTGTTCATTCATATTATTGATAAAAAATTGAAAGGTTTCTATGTCTGGATTCTCATCTACCAATCCCTTACACATTTCAAGTTGAAGCTTAACAGAAGATATTTCGTTGAAGGGTCCCCATACTTCCGCGTCTGTTTCATCGATGTCAAAACCTAATGCTGCGACAATTTTTCCGGAACTATTTCTGGCAATTAGAAAATGGCGATCCTCAAAATCCTCCTTGAGTGTCTGGTAAATCTCTTCTGCTTTTTCCTCACACAATACCCGATATGTGAGCTTTTTTGTTGGTTTATTTTAGATAAAAAAAGGGATAATTCTTTAAAGTCTATTGCTTTTTCAATTGTTGCATTCATTTAACTTCCCCGCTTCAGTATTATTTACTAAACTAGCCTATTTAAGCTATTTATGTTCTTTCAGCCTTTCAAATATTCATACTTATCCGTCACATCACCTTGTACACAAAAATGTAAATGATTCTCCTACCTTTTGTGAATCTGCTCCACTTTGACCACCATATTTAGAATAACTTCAACAAACTTACCGAAAATCCTTCCTGGATTACCGGCCTTATGATTTTGTTCCGAGTAAACCTTATTGATTAAACAAAAAAAGCATTCCTGCAACATGCAGAAACACTCTTGATTGTTGACAGTATCCTTAACTATGTTCAGTCATAAAATAATCAATTCGCTCCGATACGAATGTTGCAGTGGCAGTACTATCCCAATGAAGGTTATGAGATCCCCCCTCAACATCAACGTAGGTAACGTGTGCGGTTGATTCTTTCAGCAAAGACTTTAGTTGATCTTGTACAGGTTTGGGGAATAGCGCATCTTCGGTTCCCCAAAAAACAAGAACAGGTCCCTTCATTTTCTTTATTCCTTGTACATTATTAAAATGGCTTGCTCCATTGAAAATGCTCTTCCAGCAATGTACCGGAATCTGTAAGGCGTGGGCTAAAGTTGCATTCAAGAAATTTGGGTCCTCATTCGTACTCCCCGCCCATTCCCTAACGAAAGTTTCTGGCATTTCGGTTTGATCTGGAATATTTTTCAACCCTTGGAATCCGTCCTCAGTGCCATCGCCATTTAGAATCCAAGCTAATACTTCATTCTCATCATTTACAGAAGCACTGGTGGCGATGAGCGTGGATGAAAGCACCCTCTCCGGAATACGAACGTTCAGGACCTGTGCAATTAATGACCCTAATGAATGACCAACAATATGTGCGCTTTCCAAGCCTACCGCATCCATAAAAGCAATCACATCCTGAGTAAGGAGCTCAACGGTATAACCTTGTTCATCACTCTCCGGTTTATCGGATAAACCACTCCCGCGATATTCAGGAACAAAGCAGTGATACCCCTTCTCCGCCATCAATGGTGCGACCTGTGACCAAGATACTCGACTATCCGTTCCACCATGAAGAAACAGAATGGGAATAGCACCCTTTGGACCACATTCTGTAAAGGCATAGGTTACGCCTGTAGACAATCTAACATTCTTACTCTCCCAATTGATTTTCTGATACTCTGTAAAAAACCTCATATGATTCCCCCCCAATAATTCCTCTTTCATTATATTGAGTTGTCGAATGAGTCATTCATATTTTAAATTGGTGTGAATCATTTTTTTGGCTGTTTCGCACGCCCTCTAAAGTTTAATGTACTACTAAGAGCTATTCTGTCCAAAGTTTGACGATGCAAGTTGAATAGTAAGATATTCATTTTTTTGTTCTTATTGAACAAAACAGGAGATTTGTTTGATTCGGGTTACAATTTGATCCTGTACAAGCTAGTATTGAAATTTCATTTTACACATTTGGAATAAATATCTACTGAAAGAAAGTTAATTTTGGATTATACTATAATCAGTTTGTTAACGATGTTAATCTATGTTGACACAATATGAAACGATTATAGGAGGGTCCTAAAATTAAAAAGAATATAAACTATATAATTTTACTACTTTTAACGACAATCTTGATGGCAGGTTGTACCAACATAGGAGATGCAGCCGGTAAAGATGCAGAAACAGAACCTCTAGAAGTAACCATGGTTAAGGAAAATGAAAACAGTGAAAAAGAAGATACTAGCGCTACGGTTGCTGTTGAAACAGTAGTAGAAGAGGAAACACCAACAAAATCAGCTAATGAATTATTTCCAGGATACACACTTATTGAGGTTGATGGTGGTGATTTGTCTGGATTTCGTGAACCTAATGTCGTCGTTGACATTGGTTATGGGGACCGTGAATATTGGGCATTTACAAATGAACACGGCCAACTCGTACGTGTCATTGCTGAAGAAATCATTCTACAAGATGACAATAACGAACCTGTATTATCGTCAGGAAGATACTATTCTGATGAGGCAAAGGTTCCAGGTGTTGAAAGTGACGTCTTAGATGAAGGACATATCATTGCCGATTCTCTAGGAGGGGTATCGAATGCATATAATATTACCCCACAAGATAGTACACTCAACCGACATGGTGATCAAGCTTATATGGAAGACGTGATCCGCAAGGCAGGTGGAGCGACTAAATTCGAAGCGATTATCACATATCCGGACACGGAAACGCAGATTCCTTCAAGTTACCAGTATACCTATACGATAAAGGGTAGAGATCGTTGATACATTTGACAATGTGAACCCTGATGAAGTGAACGCGTCACTCGGTTTAACAGGCGAAGAGCCTTCTGATTCAACTAGTTCAAACACAAACGGTAATATTTCCAGTGTCGATACAAACGGTAATGGAAAGGTGACGATTAAAGAGGCAAAAGATGCCGGCTTCAACATGCCGATAATGAGCGACCATTGGCTTTACCAGTACATGGACGATCGTGATGGCGACGGTATGGTAGGAGAGTAAGCCCCTAGAAACTTAAAACAAATAAATGAAAGAAGGAACGTTTTCCTTTTTCACTGAACAGGGCTAGAGTGTAAAAACAATCATCGCAGCAAACAATGCTGCGATGATTGTTTTTTATTGATATTGGGGTCAGTCCCTCCAGTGTGCTAAAGTAGAAAAAATAGTGCCTGATCCCCGTCTACGCTACGGATTGGCAGATTGGTGGTCAGGCAGGGGGGCAAAATTAATATCTAATTTTAAGCTATAATTAATATCTAATTTTTAAGCTATAGAAACAATAATTAAACTCAGCCCAAGCATGGATACTACCTATATCAAATTTCACATGCATGGCTATCTGTTTTCCTAAAAGTGCTTGTAGCAACCAATCTTGATTATCATGATCCTCGTTTTCTTTCGTTGCAACCAAACGTAATGATTGCAAAAGACTCTCTATTTCTTTCTTTTTATTCCAATTAGATAGTTCATTTAGTTTGTTACGTAGTTTGGATACTACTTTTGCTGAAATGTGTATCCCTTTCAAATGCATGGAAAGTAAGGATTCAACAATCAATCGGTAATCTTAATAGCTAATTCGAAATAAGAGAGAGAAATAAAAGCATTAGCCCTATACATTAACGCATTGATTCCAATTCCATGGTTTGGTCCCATCTCTTAGCTTGTTCTAACAGTTCTACAACTTCGTTTAGATCTTGAAGAGCTTCTTTTTCATCGTGTAGTTCATATAAAATTACTCCTCGGTTAAGGATAGTTGATAAATTTCTTAATGGAGTTTGTTCTTTAGCTCTATCAATGTACAGTTTATCTTTTTCTGTTTACTTAGTTTAGTAAAAACCTATTTCCAACCTCTCTAAGCAGTTCCACATTTTTGTGGATCCATGGGAATAAATTACAGGTCTTCGAATTTGAAAACGGTACCTGCCCCCGCTACGCTAAAGCTTTAGCACATTGGGGGGCTGGCACCGTCTCCTTACTCTTAGCTATAGTTACACAAACATAATGAAAATAGCTCTAAATCTTTAATACTCGCGCCTTCAATTAATACATGTTACTAAATTTTGCAGATTCAAATTGGTGTAGCAACCATCCAAACATGCCCGAATGGGTCTTCAATTTTTCCTACACGTTCTCCATTAGGTAGTTCCCCTATTGGTCTAAGGGAAGTCGCACCTAAACTCACAGCTCTTTCTACCACATTGTCAACATTATCAACATGTAAATAAATTATTACAGGAGTCCCTCCAAGCGATTTTGCTGTATGATTATGCCCAGGAAATTCATCCGCAATCATTATACGTGCATTTCCAACTTTGACTTCTGAGTGCTCGATTTTCCCTTCGCAATTAACCATTCTAATTACTTCATTGGCAAGAAATACTTTTTTGTAAAAGTCAATTGCATTATTTGCATTATGTACTGCCAACATTGGGATTATCGTAGACATTTCCTTGTTCATTATGTACTCCTCCACAACAACGATAATTAAAATATCTTCATTATTTTCAATAATACCATAAGTTATTAGTATCCCTCTTCTTTTACTAGCCTCACCCGTTACTTCTCCATTGTCTTTCTTACACTATATCTGCTCCGTTAGCTGAATAACTAAAAAAAAGTGCGTTAATCTTTTTTGGATCAACGCACTCGTTAGTTCAATAAATTATTTCATTGACCTTGCAACATTTTATTTCTGATAATGTTTTTAAAATTTCTCTTGGAGGATACTAGTGTATCCAAAAATACGGTCGGACTATTGATTCTGCTACTTAAATTTTTGTGAGTAATGGTTATCTGATGACGAGGTTTTGTCACCGAATAATAAACTATTCATCAATTAAAAAAAGACTCCGAATAAGAAAAACATAGGGAGATTTTGGTCTTCCTGTGTTTTCATTTTTATTTATCTGTTTGTTTTTGCTTCTTATTCAAATACTCCGCACGTATTTTTTCAAGGTGCTTCTTTTTATCAAATTTGGCAGGCGTCTGTTTTTCATGAAACTTTGTCACAGCTACCTGACCTTTGGCATCCAATTGATATTTTCCCACTTTGTTCACCTACTTTTCTTGTCTTAAAGAACATCTATTCAACAATTATAATATACCTTATTTTACTGAAGCCTGCTCAAGACTTGAAGAAAAATAACAGAAACAACCTTTCTTTAACTGTCCCTGCTGTTGAATCAATCATTCGTTAGCTAAAGTACATTTCTTCACAATACTTCGTTTGGTTCACCAAGACTTAACGCTTTCGCTTATAGAAAGTTCTTTATTTACTGCACTTCCCATTTGAATTTTCCATTATACTTTATAAGTTGTTTTTGACTTGTTCCAATTCATAAAAACGTGAATGTGCAAGTTTTGAGGAGAAAGTTGATACTTTATCCCAATGGGAATAACATCTCAATTTCCTCTATATCGGTGAAAAGGATTGTTCCTACTATACAAAAAGCAAACAGTCATGACTGTTTGCTTTTCATAAGATGTTCTTTAAGCATAGCTAATCCGTGCACATTACTATGATTATTATGCACTTATTAAAACCAAAGCTACAATTCCAAGGCTCATCCCAATCACAACATTACGGGTGAGTTTGTCTTTAAATATAAAACAGGAGGCGATTGTCGAAAGGATAACGATTCCACCGTTAATCGCAGGAAACTGGATTACGCCAGGGATTCGGCTTGCAAGAAACACAAACAATTGGTTTCCAAATGCTGTAACAATCCCTGTTGCGAGAATGATATAAACGAGATGAACTCGTTTCAAGTGAACAATGACCTCTTTTTTTACATAGTGGTAGTAAACAAACATGGCTAACGACAATAGGGCCGCTGTCCCAAACGACATTACCAAATATTCCTTAATTTCTATCCCTGGCAAAAGAATCTGATGCCATTTTGTAATCGTCATGCCAATTCCGTTTCCTAAGAAATTTATCATACAAAAAACGAGCCATTTCATATTCATTTTCTGCTTCTTTCCCTTAGACGATCCGCTGCCTAAATAAAAGGTAGTGAAGAGCAAGATTAATCCCATTATTTGCACGATATTGATTGGTTCATTCCAAAAAATCAGTCCAATAAAAACAGGTATCATAATTCCAAAAGAACTGAACAGAATGGTAAAGGAAAGCGGTCCTGTTTCCATCGCTTTCATATAACAAAAAATGGTGATGATAAATACAACTCCAAAAAGGGCACCGAGCACAACAGTAGATAGATCAAAACCACTCGTACTTATACCTGTAGCGAAGAAAATAACAACGACTACACAGAAAAACAAGAAATTAAAGATAAAATAACTGGCTACATTTTTCATGTAGGTCCGAGTGAATTCCTTAAAACATAAAGTTTGAATCACCAATAACAATACCGTACATAAAATCAATAAGTAATTCATGCAGACCCTTCCTCCAACTCTTACTCAACTTTTCAAGTCAATCATAGATGTTCCTCAATTTATATTGTTTTATGGTAATACTCATCACCTCTCTTCATAAATAACAGCATCGCTATTTGTAGGAAACAAACAGCGATGCCTATTTTTTAAGCCGCATATAAAAAGTAGAATCGATAATTTACCTAGCCTCTTCACAATCCATTCCAGATTAAGATTGGACCATGCAGAATATCGCAGGCAACCAGCTACTCAATTATTTGTGAGCATCGTTAGTAAATATCATATGTAATTGACGAGTTGAACTAGACTAATTTATAGATATATATTCGCTACATCTTACTTTTCTAATAAAAGTCTTTATTTGTTAGCGCTCTCAAATATTGCAAATTCACGAACTCTTTTTCAAAAAAATCGAAACTATCATTGCAAATTTAGTATATTACTTGACTCGAAAGGTTGTCAACGCTTTCATTGAAGTTAAATAAAAAAGACAACCACCCTAAAAGTAGATCGTCTCTTATCATCTAACACTTGTATGTTTGTTCTGTTCAGTATATGCCCTATTTTTCCGTCTCTCTTATTAATAAAAGCCACCGTTTATATAATTTCTCTTTTCAAAACAAGAAGTTAGTCCATAAAACCCAAGCATTTAAAATATTCGAATAGGAATTGTCATTACCATCTCATTCTCTCTACTTCCATTATAGACTATTTATTAAATTATTTGTAGACTACTCTTGTGGTCATTTCTATACTATAGTGTTAGATACAAATCATAAATATGAGAGGTGTATCAATATGAATGACAAAAAAGATGTCTTAGATCATGGTCCTTTTTTCCATGGTACGAAAGCGGAATTGAAAATTGGAGATTTATTAGAACCACAACACTTATCAAATTATCAAGATAAAAAATCGAACTATATCTATTTTACTGCAACGTTAAATGCCGCTAAATGGGGAGCTGAATTAGCAACATCTAAATCAAAAGAAAGAATTTATATTGTCGAACCATTAGGTGAATTTGAAAATGATCCTAACTTAACTGATAAGAGATTTCCTGGGAATCCCACACGTTCCTATAGGTCGAAATCTCCTTTGAAAATAATAGCTGAATTACGTTCATGGGAAAGGCATTCTGATGATGAAATAAAACATATGATTGCATCTTTAAAAATGTTACGTGAACAAGGAAAAGCTGTAATAGACGATTAGTCCTTAGAATTTTAAAGATGACGTGGGGCGGGTTGTCTCCTCAGACTTCAGTCCGAGGGGCCCCCGTTGCGCTAAAAGTATACTGAATTGAGAGTTAGGACCGATTGCAGATAGAAAGTAATTTTCCTTGTTCAACAAGTGCCCCTACTCTGCCACTGCAGCCTCTACATCGTTTACAAGAATAGATAAATGGTTAATGGGGCCATTAGGACCGTCTACCGCCTCTGCCTTTGCATCAAGTAATTCGATCACGCAAGACCCATTCCCTATAAACAGTAGTCCATGACTTCCATAATAACTTTAAAAAGTCCTATTCAAATTCCATAACAAGGACAGATTTCGCTGGAATGACAAATGAAATCTTGTCTTTATTCACCTTGAATTCAGTGAATGGTGTTGGTACCACGTTTTCTGGTTGCTCAAACGTGTTATGCGCATTCATTGTTTCTACCGTTAGAATTCGTCCAGTAACAGTAGAAGTTTCCGAGACACCTTTCAATTCACATGTAATTTGTTCTGATTGATTTGGATCAATGTAACAAACAGAAATATGAATTTTTCCACTTTGGTCTAAAGAAGCAGAAGCATATATCTTAGGAAGGCTATCATTTTAATAGGTGTATGTTGGACTATCTACATTAATTGGTAATTGTGTTGCATCCTGATGTACTTTATACATTTCAAACACGTGATAGGATGGTGTAACAATCATCTTTGCTCCTTCTGTTAAAATCATTGATTGAAACACATTGATTACTTGCGCAATGTTTGCCATATGGATCCGATCACAATGGTTATTAAATATATTCAAATTAATACTCGCGATTACTGCATCTCGAAGGGTATTTTGTTGGTACAGAAATCCTGGATTTGTTCCTGGCTCTACCTCAAATCAAGTGCCCCATACATCAATGATAAGTCCTACCGTCTTTTCTGGATCATACTTGTCCATAATAGCGGTATGATTGTTAATCATTTCTTCGATTTTCATCGTTCTTCTCATAAAATCAAACCATAACGCTTCATCAAACTGGGTTGCGGACCCGTATTTCGTTCGATTTCGTGTAAGTAATGAAGACTGATTCCATTCATTTCAGGTCGATGGTAATCCCAAATATTTTTAATAATCGTATCTTCTACAGGCTCAGTTCGATCCATTCCTTCTCGCATCATGACTTCCATCCAATGATAATCTGCTTCTTGGGGACCACAAGCGATTTTATGTACTTCGTTACCAGAAAAATTCTTAACATACGTCTGATAGTTTCGATACTTATCTGCATAATATTCGACACGCATTTTCCCGCCGCATCCCCAGTTTTCATTACCAATGCCAAAGTATTTACCTTCCAAGGTTTATCTCGACCATTTTTTCTACGCAATTTGGCCATAGGAGACTCTCCGTCGAACGTCATATATTCGATCCATTCCTGCATCTCTTGTACGGTCCCGCTAAGAACATTCCCACATATGTACGGCTCAGCCTCTAACTGTTCACATAGGTCCATAAATTCATGGGTACCAAAGTAATTATTTTCCGTTACCTTTCCTCAGTTCGTATTCACGATTGTCGGTCTATCCTCACGTGGTCCTATTCCATCCTTCCAATGATATTCATCAGCAAAGCAGCCACCCGGCCAGCGTAAGTTAGGTATGTTTATTTTACGTAGTGCTTCTACTACATCCTTCCGAATCCCTCTAGTATTTGGAATAGGTGAATCTTCTCCTACCCAAATTCCTTCATAGATGCACCTTCCTAGGTGCTCCTCAAAATGACCATAAATATGCCTACTGATTGTATTCGTCCCTTTATTCTCCACATTAATAATAGATGTCAAATTCATTCTCTCTCTATTATTTTATAACGACACCTAGAAAAACAATTGATTATTAACTCTTACACTATTATAAAACATAAACGTACAAATCTAAATCCTTAAGTTGTAGGATTCCTTGTGTATATAATTCTTCTTTCCAACCTTCGACGAGAACCTTCACTTTATGATTTAAGATAGATAGGATATTCCTCCAATAGGCATATAACATAAAAGACATTGTTCAATAAAAAAGCACTTCTCCTTCCTGAAGAAATGCACCCGATAGTTGAAGATTTATTTAGATTTTTTACCAATATACATAATGTGTTCAGCCATACTAAGTAGTTCTTCATTTTCACATACCTGCTCTGCTAAGTCTAACCAAGCATTAATAACATCTGGTTTCTGTTTGAGGAATTCTGGTTCACGAAGGTATAAGAAACTTTCACTGTTTAGTAAATGAAGTTTTACAAGATTAAATTGTTCGAAAAACGGTAGTACATTTTTAGGAGATATATATAAGTTATCTGAAAACCCTTTTCCTGCAAAGTCATTACCGTCTGCAATTTTATTTAGCTCTAACTTTCTGTCGCTATTTAAGATAAATTCAGGATTACGAATAAGATAATCCCACACAAATGAATAAGAAGAAATAAATGCTACGAAAATAATTCCGTTTGGCTTTAGTTTTTTTAGTCATTCTATTATAGTTTTAGCTCTATCTTCCTCGCTTTTTAGGTGATACATTGGCCATACATAAAACGTAATCGAATTGACCATCTTCAATAGCAGATAAATTCCGTGCATCTACTTTTAATCCTTTAAGAGCAAGGTCTTGTTCACTTGCTTTATTCAATGCAAATTCAACATTTTTTTCGGATAGATCAGCTAACCTCACAATTTGGTGATATACACATTTCTATGTATCGCAGGTATAGACCCGTACATTCAGAAGTTCGTCAGTTTAACCTGTTACGATAAATTCTAACGCCTTTTCGCCGAGCTTATAACACCATCTTTCTTACTAAATCCAGTGCTATTCGACTAAGAGAGAACCCTTCAGTTCCGATAGGAACTGCCTAGCCTTTACCAAAGTGATGTAACCATACTCCATTTAAACTAGGAACATTCCGCACAACTATCCTACACCGTCAGTAGCATAAAGAGTTGCTAAAGTCTTCTATTTTACACAATTCTCTATCATTAAGTTCGCATTTTGTTCGAGTCCGACATAACTGTGTTTGTGAAATTAATCTTCTAATCCAAAGGTTTCTTTTGCAATATCGCTCATTTCACTATATCAGGCATTTTTTAAACGTCTGATTTCTTCTTGTTGTTCCTTGATAGTCTTAATCCTCCAGTCGATATCAGAAGGTTTAAAATCTAACCTACTACGATAGTCATCCCATCTTTCCTCTATCATTTCAAATCTGTCATAAATAAATTTCCCTTTATACTGCGTTTACTCACCTTCCTCACTGCGGACTTTATCTCAAATATGAAAAGACTATCACTTTGAACGGTTCCGTCTCTTAGATGTTTATTCTATTACCAGTATTTTTGTAAATTGGTTTATAATAGGCTATTACCTAACACTCCTTACCTATGTTTCCTTTTTGCATATGCATTTTTAATTTCCACTATCCCATCTCCAAAATTGGCTGGATATTGTTACATCAATTAGGCACCTTTTTATTGTGATGATTTTATTGGTAATCTAACTTCAACCATAGTACCAACGTTTTCTTTACTTTTTACTATTATGCTCCCATTATGTTGCCGAACAATTTTATAACATAACATTAAACCCAGTCCTGTACCTTTTTCTTTATTGCTGTAGTACGGTTCACCTAATCGTTTAATACGTTCTTTACTAATACCAATTCCATTATCAATAATTTTCATTAGGAGATTTCCATCTTCTACATAACCCTCAATTTTCACAAATCCTCCATTAGGAATTGCTTCAATGCTATTTTTTATAATATTAATGAAAACTTG
>Ga0180215_1000773_pt1 | contig 37754 bp, 27 predicted proteins | sample eDN3rd37CBELigBY_FD_128871 | JGI IMG/M metagenome (GOLD analysis project Ga0180215, IMG submission 128871) | Enriched backyard soil microbial communities from Emeryville, California, USA - eDNA 3rd pass 37_C BE-Lig BY (version 2) (version 2) | ecosystem: Environmental > Terrestrial > Soil >...
ACGAGGCGCTGGTGGAGGTGGGCCAGGGGATCCACGTGGACGCGGGGCAGGACGAGCGCCTCTGCCTCGACGGCGGCGCGGGGGTGACGCTCTCCGCCCAGGCCGCCGGCGGCGTGGGGACGCCGCTCGCGGTCACCTTCTCCGAGCCGATCGATCCCGCCAGCGCCGGCGGCGTCCGCCTCATCGACCTCGCCACCGGCTACCCGGTGGCGGCGGAGGCGCTCTACGACGACCAGACGCGGACGGTGACCCTCGACCCGCGCCGCATGCTCGAGCCCCAGCGGCAGTACCGCCTCGACGTCTCCGGGGTGCGGGACCAGGCGGGCAACGCGATGGCGGGCCGCTGGTCGGCGCCCTTCACCACCGCGCCGGTGATCTTCCTCGAGCGCTTCGAAGGGAGCGCGGCGAGCTGGTTGCTGCAGCAACCGTGGGACATCGACGCGCAGGCGGCGCGGGCGGGGGCGAGCGGCCTGAGCGACAGCCCCGGCGGCGACTACGCGGCAGGGGCCTCGCGCACCGTCACCTCGCCCCCGCTCGACGTGCAGGGGAGGGCGAGCGTCCAGCTCTCCTTCTGGAACAGGCGCCTCCTCGCCGCCGACCAGGATCGGCTCCACGTGGAGTACTCGGCGGACTGCGCCACCTGGACCACCGCCCGTTCCCTCGCCGGGCCGTCGGGCTGGCTCCCGGTCAGCGCCACCCTTCCCACCGGCGGAGCGCCGCAGCTCTGGTTCCGCCTCCGCCTCCACAGCGACGCCAGCGTCCAGATGGACGGCGTCTTCGTCGACGAGCTGGTGGTTCGGTAGGGAATGAACCGGCGTCCGGCGCCCGTTGCTGGAGCGGGCCCGGCCGCCGCCTCCCTGCGGGGGAAGCAGGCTGGCGGGCGCGCGCGTTCGGCGCTATGAGATCCGGCGCTGCGCTCGCCGCTTCGTGGCAGGACGCAGAAGGACACCATGCTTTCGCACGAAGGGAAGGCCCGGACCTTCTCGGAGAACACCAGGCTCGCGATCGCCCTCTCCGGGATCGCGGGCGCCGTCAACGCCACCGGCTTCTTCGTCGTGGGGAGCTATACCTCCCACGTCACCGGGAACGTCGCCCGGATCGGCGACGAGCTCGCCCAGGGCAACTACGGCCTCGCCGGCAGCGCCTTCCTGCTGGTGGTGGCGTTCCTGGTCGGTGCGATGGTCGCCACCGTCCTGGTCGACGTGGCCCGGCGCGTGGTGGGCAGGGCCCACTACAAGAGCGCGCTCCTCGTCGAGACCAGCGTGCTCGGCGCCTTCACCATCCTCTCGTCGATCCCGGGGCTGCCGCTCCTCCCGCTGACCGCGATGCTCTGCTTCGCCATGGGCATGCAGAACGCCCTGGTCACCAAGATCTCCGGGGCGATCGTCCGCACCACCCACCTCACCGGCGTCACCACCGACTTCGGCATCGAGCTGGTGCAGCTGTGGCTCTGGTTCCGGGAGCGGTCGCGGGGGATGGGGCTTCTGGGCAAGGCGCACCTGCTGCGCCACAGCCTGCGCGATCCGCGGCTCGAGCAGGCGTGGCTCCACTTCGCCATCTTCGCCTCCTTCCTCTCCGGCGCCACGGTGGGGCCGCTCCTCTACCTGCGGGTGGGCCACTTCGCCATGGGGCTTCCCTGCGCGGTGCTCCTCCTCCTCGTGGGCAGGGAGGCGCTGGCGGCGAAGCGGCGCGCCGCTGCCACCGCTGCCGCCGCGGAGCCGGTGCGGCTGGCGGGCTAGCCTTTCCCGCCCCGGCCCTTGTTGGAGCGGGGCGGTTCTGCGAAAAGGCACCGCGTGACCACCGACCTCCGCCTCCTCCACCTCCTTCGCCCCTGGCGCGGCCGCCTCCTCGCCGCGGTGGCGTGCGCCGCCCTCGCCGCGGTGGGGGTGGGTGCGTACGCGTGGCTCGCGGGGCCGGCGGTGCGTGCGCTGGTGCAGGGCGGATCGCTCGCCGGCGGCGGGATGCTCGAGGCGTGGCTCCCCGCTTCGTGGCTCGAGGCCTTCTCCCGCTTCGTCTTCGGGGCGCTGCCGGTCCTGCTCGTCGCCGCGGCGGCGCTCAAGGCCGCCGCCTCCGCCGGCTACAACGCGCTCCTCCCCGGCACCGTGGCCGCCGCCGCCGCGGAGCTGCGGCGGATGCTCTACCACCGGCTCCTCCGCGCCGACCCCGCCTTCTACGCCCGCCGCCCGGTGGGCGAGCTGGTCTCGCGGATGACCGCCGACGTGGCGGCGGCGGAGACGGCGGCCACCCAGGTCCTCTCCACCCTGATCCGCGACGTCTCCCAGGCGCTGGTCCTCCTCGTCGTCCTCGCCTTCATCGACGTGCGGCTGATGGTCGCCGCGGCGATCGTGATCCCGGGGACGCTGGTGCCGGTGCGCCGCTTCGCCGAGCGGCTGCGGGCGATCGGCCGGGAGCAGCTCGCGGCGCAGGCGGAGGTGAGCCGCCGCGCGGAGCAGATGCTCCAGGGGCACCGGGTGGTGACCGCCTTCAACGGGCAGGCCCACGAGAAGCGCCGCTTCGGCGAGGCGAGCGCGCGGCTCCTCGCGGTGATGAACACCAGCCTGCGCTGGCGCGCCGCCTACAGCCCGACGATGGAGTCGCTGGGCGTCGCGGGGATGGCGCTGGCCATCGGCTGGGCGGGGCGGGCGGTGGTCGCCGGCACGCTGCCGCCCGAGGCGGTGATCTCCTTCGCCGCCGGGGCGATGATGCTCTACCAGCCGCTCAAGGCGCTGGGGAACCTGGGCCAGCAGCTCGCCCAGCTCCGCGCCGCCGCCGACCGGGCCTTCGAGCTCCTCGACGCGCCCGACGCCATCGGCGACGCCGCCGGCGCGCAGGTGGTGCCGCCGCCGCGGGAGGTCCGTCTCGAGAACGTCCACGTGCGCTACGGCGATCGCGCGGCGCTGCGGGGGATCGACCTCGCCTTCCGCGCCGGCGAGACGGTGGCGCTGGTGGGGGAGAGCGGAGCGGGAAAGAGCACCGTGGCCCAGCTCCTCCTCCGCTTCGTCGATCCCACCGAGGGGCGGGTGCTCCTGGACGGCGTGGACGCCCGCACCATCGCGCTGGGATCGCTGCGATCGCACGTCGCCTACGTGCCCCAGGAGACCGTGGTCTTCGCCGACACCGTGCGGGAGAACGTCGCCTGCGGCGCGGCGCTCGGGGAGGAGGCGATCCTCCGCGCCGCCCGGGAGGCCCACGCCATCCAGTGGATCGAGCGGCTGCCGGGCGGGCTCGACGCGGAGCTGGGGGAGCGGGGCGCCAACCTCTCCGGCGGCGAGCGGCAGCGGCTGGGGATCGCCCGGGCGCTGGCGCGCAACGCCCGGGTGCTGGTCCTCGACGAGGCCACCTCCGCCCTCGACGCGGAGAACGACGCGCTCCTGCAGGAGGCCTTCGCCCGCGCCCTCGGCGGCGACCGGATCGGCGTGATCATCAGCCACCGCCTCGCCTCGCTCCGCGGCGTGGACAGGGTGGTGGTCCTGGAGGCGGGGCGCGTGGTGGAGGAGGGCAGGCCCGAGGAGCTCCTCCGCGCGGGCGGCGCCTTCGCGCGGCTCTGGGAGCTGCAGGCGGCGAAGGCCGCCTGATCACGGGGCGGGCGCCGCGGGCGCCTCCGCCTCCTGCTGCCGCGCCACGTCCCGCAGCCAGACGAGCACGTCGACGTAGGAGAGGATGCCGACCAGGCGATCCTCGTCGTCGAGCACCGGGACCGCGCCGATCCGCTCGTCGGCGAAGATGTCGAGGATGTCGGCGAGCGGCGTGTGGGTCCGCACCGTCACCGGCGAGGGGACGATGAGGTTGACCACCGGCTCGTCGAGGCGCGTCCGCTCCACCGTGGTCCAGTCGAGGAGATCGGTGCCGAGCTCGGCGCGGAGGTCGCGCTCGGAGATCATGCCGACCAGGCGGTAGTCGGTGTCGACCACCGGGAGGTGGCGGAAGCCGCCCTCGAGGATCGCGCCGGCCGCGTCGCCCAGGGTGGCCTCCTCGCCGATGGTGATCGGGTCGGGGGTCATCAGCTTCGCGGCCTGTACCTCGCCGAGCGGCCCGCCCGGCAGGCGCTGGCCGCTGAGGACGCCGAGGAGATCGCTGTCGGTGACGATGCCGACCAGCCTGCCGTCCTCCTCCACCACAGGGAGGGAGTGGATCTGGTTCTCGCGCATCAGCCGCACCGCGTCCTCGATCTCGGCGTCGGGTCCGACGGTGATCACCGGCCGGCGCATCACGTCGTAGACCGGGCGCAGCCGGGGGTTGCCCGGCGCCGACGCCGCCTCGACCAGATCGACGCGGGCGACCATGCCCACCACGCGGTCGTGGGAATCGACCACCGGGATGTGCCGAAAGCGGCGGAAGCGCATGAGATCGGAGGTGAGGCCGAGCTCCTCCCACTCCCGGATCGTGTAGACGTTGCGAGTCATCACATCGGCGATACGCATCGGTGGTTCCTCCGCCCCTGCCCCAAAGGTAGGGACCCTCCGGAGGCGCCGGGAAGGTTTGCCGCCGCCGCGCGGTCGCTCGCCCCTCGACAAATCCGCCGTCTGCGTCTATCCCCCGCCTGCCATGAATTTCGCAAAGCCCGATCCGGCCAACCGCTTCGTCCTCCGCCAGGTCCTCGAGCAGGCCCGCCGCCACGGCGCATCGGGGGTCGCCGTCTTCGATCTCGACTCGACCCTCTTCGACAACACGCCCCGCCAGGCGCGCATCCTCCGCGAGTTCGGCGCCGCCCACGGGGTGCCGGAGCTGGAGCGCTGCACCGCCGCCCACTGGACCTCCGGCTGGGACATGAAGGCGGCGATGCGCAACACCGGCCTCTCCGCGGAGCGGGTGGAGGAGCTCTTCCCCGCCGCCAAGGCCTTCTGGAGCGAGCGTTTCTTCACCAGCCCGTACTGCGTGGAGGATCGGCCGATCGAGGGGGCGCCCGCCTTCGTGCAGGCGGTGTGGGAGGCGGGCGCGACGATCGCCTACTGCACCGGCCGCCACGAGCCGATGCGCGAGGGGAGCCGGGAGAGCCTGCGCCTGGGTGGCTTCCCGGTGCCGGAGGGCGAGCGGGTCACCCTCATCATGAAGCCGCGCTTCGACGTCACCGACGACGACTTCAAGCGGATGGCCCACGCGCGCCTGCGCGAGCTGGGCACGGTGATCGCTGCGTTCGACAACGAGCCCACCCACATCAACGACTACCACCGCGTCTTCCCCGGGGCGCTGGCGGTCCACCTCGCCACCGATCACTCCGGCCGCGACATCCCCGTCGACGCGGGGATCCCGGCGGTGGCCGACTTCCGGCTCGACTAGCGCCGCCGCGGGGCAGCGGCGCGCTGGCCACAGGTGTCGTGCGCAGATCGCCGCCCCGATGTCGGACCCGGCTGGTACCTTCGCTTCGGTGCGTGGAGGATGAATCCCGGCGGACGCGCGGGCGTCTGCCCGGCGGCACGTGCAGCGAGGGGAACCATGAAGCCATCGACGATCGGGCTGGGAGCGCTGCTGCTCTCCCTCTTCACCGCGGCGTGCGGCGGATGCGGCGCGCCGTCCGCGGGACGGGAGCCTGCGGAGGGGCGCGTCCTCGAGCCGCTACCGCCGGCCCCCGCCATCCAGGTCGATCGCGAGGCGCTGCCCGGCGCGGACGGGACGCTGGCGGTGGTGGCGGCGCGCCCGCAGGGCGAGGTGGAGGGCGACGTCCACCCCACCATCACCTTCTCCAGGCCGATCGTCACGCTCCAGGGGGTGGAGGGCGAGGCGGAGCTGCCGCCGCCGGCGCGGATCTCGCCCGCGGTGGAGGGAACGTGGCGGTGGATCGGCTCCGCCGCGGTGGAGTTCGTTCCCGCCGGGCAGCTCCCGTACGCCACCACCTTCGAGGTGACCGTTCCCGCGGGGCTGCAGGCCCTCGACGGCTCGCGCCTCCAGGCGCCGTACGTCTTCGGCTTCTCCACGCCGGCGCCGGTGGTGCAGCGGATCGAGCCCGCCCCCGGTTACCGCTGGCTCGATCGCGAGCCGCGCTTCACCGTCACCTTCAACCAGCCGGTGGAGGACGTGGCCAGGCACGTGCGCCTCGAGGTGGCGCGCACCGGCGCGCCGCTCCAGCTCCGCCTCGAGCGGGAGATCGCGGTGGCGGACGAGGTGCGCGCCGCGGAGGGCAACCGCCGCTACCCGCGGATGGAAGGGGATCGCTTCCGCAACCAGCAGACCCGCTACGTGCTCGCCGCCGCAGGGCCGGTGCCCCTCGATGCCGACCTCGCGCTGGTCGTGGACGAGGCGCTGCGCGGGGCGCAGGGGCCGCGGACCGTGACGGGCACGCGGCGCTTCGACTACCGGAGCTACGGACCGATGCGGATCGAGGGGGTGCAGAAGTGCCTGTGGCCCGAGGGCGAGTGCCCGTGGGGGCCGGTGGTGCTGCGCACCTCCAACCCGGTGGAGAAGGAGGAGCTCCGTACGCGCCTCACCGTGGAGCCGGCGGTGGAGATCGACTGGGAGCAGGTGGAGACGCACCTGCCACAGCCGTGGATGTCGATCGCCGATCCGTACGTCGTGCTGCCCGGCGGCTGGCGCCCGGGGACCACCTACACCATCCGCGTGGCGGCGGGGCTGCCCGACCGCTGGGAGCAGCGCGCCCCCGCGTTCGAGGGGACGGTCCGCACCGACGACAGGGAGCCCTTCTTCAACACCGGGGGCGAGGTGGCGCTGCTGGAGAGCGGCGGCGACGCGACCCTCCCGGTGGAGACGGTCAACCTCCCGTCCCTCGACGTGGAGATCTGGGAGCTCGATCCGCCGCAGATGGCGCGGGTGCTGGCGAAGCGCACGCCGCCCGCCGGCGCGCCCGGGGTGCGGACGCGGCTCGACACCGGCGCGACGCCCAACCGCACCAGGTGGACGCCCATCGCGGTGCGGGAGGCGCTGGGCGGAAAGCGCTCCGGCCTCTTCGCGGCGCGGATCGGCGCCGACCGGATCCCCCACCGGTCGCCCGACCTGGTGGTGGGGCAGGTGACCGACCTCGCCGTCCACGCCAAGCTCGGCGCCACCTCCGGCGTGGTCTGGGTGACGCGCCTCTCCACGGGCACCGCGGTGCCCGACGCGGCGCTCGCCCTCTACGATCGCAGCGGCGCGCGGCGGTGGCAGGGGCGGACCGACGCGGACGGCCTGGCCCAGGTGCCGGGGCTGGCGGAGCTCGTCCCCGCGGAGGACGAGGGTTACCGATGGGACGCGCCCTTCGCCCTGGTGACGGCGGAGAAGGCGGGGGAGATCGGCGCCACGCTCTCCACGTGGATGGACGGCCTCGCGCCCGTCGCCTTCGACCTTCCCATGGAGTGGGAGGGGCGGGAGCGCAGGAGCCTCGGCACCGTCTTCGCGGAGCGCGGGATCTACCGGCCGGGCGAGACGGTCCACACCAAGGGCGTGGCGCGCTTTCGCCGCCTGGGACGGATCGAGCAGCCCGCCGCCGGGACGAAGGTGCGGATGGTGCTGCGCGATCCCCGCGGCAACGAGGTGGGCGCGCGTCAGGTGGTGGTGGGGCCCTTCGGGACCTTCGACGCCGACTTCGTCCTGCCCGTGGACGCGGCGCTGGGCACCTGGGCGGTGAGCGCCACCACGCAGGAGGAGCGGGGCGAGCCGCTCCACTGGGGCGGGAGCTTCCGGGTGGAGGAGTACCGCGCGCCGCAGTTCCGGGTGGACGTGCGCATCCCGGCGGAGCAGGCGTTCGCGGGCGATCCCCTCGAGGCCTCCGTCCTCGCCCGCTACCTCTTCGGCGGCGCGATGGCGGAGGCGAAGGTGCAGTGGTCGCTGGGAAGGAGCACCCTCGACTTCACGCCGCCGGGGAACGAGGGCTTCACCTTCGGCAGCAGGACCTGGTGGTGGGACGACGAGCGGCCCGCGCCCACCACCGAGATCGTCGGCGCCGGCAGCGGCCTGACCGACGCGGCGGGGGCGCTGGCGATCGCGCTGGGCAAGGCGGAGGCGCCCGCGGGGAAGACCTGGAGCTACACCCTCGAGGCGGAGGTGGCGGACGTCAACCGGCAGCGGGTGGCGGCGCGGGCCTCGGTGCCCGTCCACCCCGCGGCGCTCTACGCCGGCGCGCGGGTGGCGACCACGGGCTTCGCCGAGGTGGGCAGGCAGGTGCCGATCGAGCTGGTGGCGGTCCGGCCGGACGGCGGACGGGTCGAGGGGGCGCAGCTCCACCTCGTGGTGAAGCGCCGGACCTGGCAGTCGATCCGCAAGAAGGGCTTCGGCGGCCACTGGTACACGGAGAGCGAGCCGGTGGAGGAGCCGGTGAGCGACTGCAGGGTCCGCTCCGCCGCCACGCCGGCACGCTGCGAGCTCACCCCCGCACAGCCGGGGCTCCATCTGCTCGAGGTGACCGTCACCGACGACGCGGGACGCAGCCAGACCACCCGCGACTCGTTCTACGTGGTGGGGAGCGGCTGGGTCTCCTGGCAGCGGAGCGACACCGACAGGATCGATCTGGTGGCGGACCGGGCGACCTACGAGCCGGGCCAGACGGCGAAGATCCTGGTGAAGAGCCCCTACCCGGAGGCGGAGGCGCTCCTCACCGTGGAGCGGAGCGGGGTGATGTCGGCGCGGCGGGTGAAGCTGACCGGCGCTGCCACCACGCTGGAGGTGCCGATCGGCGAGGAGGCGATCCCCAACGTCTTCGTGGGCGTCCTCCTGGTGCGCGGCCGCGTGGACGAGGGCGGGATCGAGAGCGGCGCCGATCCCGGGCGGCCGGCGGTGCGGGTGGGCTACACCCAGCTCCAGGTGGAGAAGGCGTCGCGGCGCCTCGCGGTGGAGGTGAAGCCCGACGCGGAGGAGAAGCGGCCCCGCGACAGGGTGAAGGTCCAGCTCCGCGCGGTGGACCACGACGGGCGCGGCGCGGAGGCGGAGCTGGCGGTGTGGGCGGTGGACGAGGCGGTGCTGCGCCTCACCGGCTACGAGGCGCCCGACCTCCTCGCGGAGATCTACCCGCCGCAGGGGCTCTCGGTGCGGATCGGCGAGCCGCTCCTCCACCTGGTGCAACGGCGGCTCTACGGCGAGAAGGGGCAGACCGCCGGTGGCGGTGGCGGCGGCGACGGCGCCGGGGCGGGCTTCCGCTCCCTCTTCAAGACCACGGTCCTCTTCGCCCCCGCGGTGCGCACCGACGCGCAGGGCAGGGCGCAGGTGGAGTTCGAGCTCCCCGACAACCTCACCACCTACCGCATCCTCGCGGTGGCGGTGGGCAAGGGCGATCGCTTCGGCAGCGGCACCGCCTCGGTCAAGGTGGCCAAGCCGCTGCTCGCCCTGCCGGCGCTGCCGCGGGTGGCGCGGGTGGGCGATCGTTTCGAGGCGGGCGTGGTGCTCCACGGCCACCGCTTCTCCGCGCCGGAGGTGCAGGTGACCGCCAGCGCGGAGGGGCTCGAGATCGACGGCCCCGCCACGCGCAAGGTGGCGGTGGAGGAGGGCAAGCCGGTGGAGGTGCGCTTCCCCTTCGTGGCGAAGGCGCCGGGCACCGCGGTCCTCCGCTTCCGGGCGACGGGCGGCGGGATGGACGACGGGGTGGAGCAGCGGATCCCGGTGAAGCTGCCGGTCACGCTGGAGACGGTGGCGACGTGGGGCGAGACCACCTCGGAGCAGGTGGAGGGGCTTTCGCCGCCCGCCGGCGCGCGGCCCGACGTGGGCGGTCTCGAGGTGAGCCTCGCCTCCACCGCCCTCGGCGGCTTCGACGAGAACTTCGATCAGCTGGTCGACTATCCGTACGGCTGCCTCGAGCAGGAGGCGTCGCGCCTGGTCCCCTTCGTGGCGCTGCGGGAGCTCTCCGGCAGGTTCGGGATCCCGTGGAAGGAGGCGGCCTCCACCTGGATCGATCGCGAGGCCCTCGCCACGTGGGGGAGCACCGATCCCGACGACGTGGTGCGCGGGACGATCCGGCGGATCGAGCGGCTCCAGAACCACGACGGCGGCTACCGCTACTGGGCGTCGAGCCCCTGCTCGTCCCACTACGCCTCCACCTGGGCGGTGTGGGCGCTGGCCCGGGCGAAGGAGGTCGGCTACCCGGTGGACGCGAAGGGGCTGGAGAAGGGCCAGGCGTACCTGGCCGACGTGGTGGCGGCGGGCCAGTGCGAAAGCTGCGGCTGGGGCTGCGGCGCGACGGGGACCGAGACGCGGGTGATGGCGCTGTGGACGCTGGCGCGCACCGGCAAGCCGCGCCCCTCGTACTACCCGGCGCTCTACCGGGAGCGGCAGAAGATGCCGCTCTTCTCGAAGGCGCTGCTGGCGGACGCGATGTTCGTCGGAGGCGGCGACCGGGCGCAGGCGCGGGCGCTCCTCGACGAGGTGCTCACCCACGCGAAGGAATCGGCGGGCAGCCTCCACTTCGAGGAGACCGATCCCCGGACGTACGCGGCCTACTGGTCGAGCGACGTCCGCACCACCGCCATCATCCTCGGGACGCTCGTCGCCATCGCGCCGGACCATCCCTGGGTGACGAAGATCGCCCGCTGGCTCGGGACCGCCCGCGGCGAGGACGGGCGCTGGGACACCACGCAGGAGGCGGCGTGGTCGCTGGTGGCGCTCACCGAGCTCAACCGGATCAAGGAGCGCGAGGTGCCCGACTTCGTGGCGCAGGTGCGCCTGGGCGGCGATACGCTCGTCTCGCAGGAATTCCGCGGCCGCTCGATGGAGATCGCGAGCGCCGCCCTGCCGATGGGCCGGATCCGCTCGGGCGGGAAGCTCGCCTTCGCGAAGCAGGGGGCCGGCATCCTCTACTACGGCGCGCGGCTCCGGTACGCGCCCGCCGAGATGCCGGTGACGCCGCTCGATCGTGGGTTCACCGTGCAGCGGTGGTTCGAGCCGTGGCAGGGCGGTGGCCAGGCGAAGCGCTTCTTCGCCGGCGAGCTGGTCCGGGTGCGGGTGCGGATCGCCTCCAGCCAGGAGCGCCACTACGCGGTGATCGACGTGCCGCTCCCCGCGGGGCTCGAGGCGGTCGACACCTCCCTCGCCACCACCGCCGCCCTGCCGCGGTCGGCGGAGGAGGAGGGGCCGGGCATGGGCTACGAGTGGGAGAGCGCCGAGGACCTCTACGGTGACGAGGCGGACCCGGAGGAGTTCCCGATCTGGGCGGAGCGCTTCTACAGCCCGTGGAGCCACACGGAGATGCGCGATGACCGCGTGGTCCTCTTCGCCGACAGGCTCCCGCCGGGCGTCCACGTGGCCACCTTCGTGGCGCGGGCCACCACCCCCGGACGCTTCGTCCTGCCGCCTGCGCACGTGGAGGAGATGTACGCGCCCGAGGTCTTCGGCCGCTCCGACGGCGGGACCCTCGAGGTGATCGACGCAGAGCAGGTGGCGGAGCGGTGAGCGGGTGGCTCCGCCGCGGCCTCGAGGCGCTGCGCGCCGCCGCCCGGGGCAAGGGGGGCGGTGCGCGGCGCCGCTGGCAGGTGGCGGTGGCGGCGCTCCACCTGGTGCCGCTGGCGGCCCTCGCCTTCGTCCTCTGGCCGCTGCCCGAGGGGCTGCTCGATCGGCGGGAGCTGGTCTCCACCCGCATCGTCGATCGCAACGGCGGTCTGCTGCGGGAGCTGCGCTCCCGCGCCGACGGGCGGAGCGTGCCGCTGCAGGGACCGATCCCGCCGCTGGTGCGCGCGGCCTTCCTCGCAGCGGAGGACGCGCGCTTCGACAGCCACCCGGGGATCGATCCCCTCGCCATCGGGCGGGCGGCGCTCCAGAACCTGCGGGCAGGGCGGGTGGTGAGCGGCGCCTCCACCATCCCCCAGCAGCTCGCCCGCGCCCTGGTGCCGCGGGAGCGGACGCTCCTCGGCAAGGCGGGCGAGGCGCTCTGGGCGCTGCGGCTGGTGGCGCACCTGCCGCGGGAGCGGATCCTCCGCGAGTACCTGGATCGCGTTCCCCTCGGGAACTCGGTCTTCGGCGTGGAGGCGGCGGCCCGGTTCTACTTCGGACGGCCGGCGGCGCACCTCTCCGCCGGGCAGGCGGCGCTGCTGGCGGGGATGGCCCGCTCGCCCGCGCGGCTCGATCCCTTCCGCCACGAGGCGGCGGCGCGGGCGCGGATGGAGGCGGTGCTGGCGCGGATGGAGGCGCTCGGCGCTCTCGACGCGGAGGAGCGCCGCGTCGCCGTTGCCACGCCCCTCGATCTGGTTCCGGCGCGGCGGGCGTTCGAGGCGCCGCACCTGGTCGCCTGGCTCGCGGGCGCGCTGGAGGAGCTGGGGATCGACGGGGCGGCGCGGGTGGAGACCACCATCGATCCCGCCCTCCAGGCGGACGTGGAGGCGATGCTCCGCGAGGAGGTGGCGGCGCTCGCCGATCACCGCGTCACCCAGGCGGCGGCGCTGGTGGTGGACAACGCCACCGGGGAGATCCTCGCCTGGGTGGGATCGGTCGATTTCCTCGACGAGGCGGCGCAGGGGCAGAACGACGGCGTGCGCGCCCTCCGGCAGCCGGGGAGCACGCTCAAGCCCTTCGCCTACGGCCTCGCCCTCGCCGACGGCGCCACCGCCGCCACCGTCCTCTCCGACGTGGAGACGCATCTGGCCACGCCCTCCGGCGACTACGTCCCGCGCAACTACGACCGGCGGGTGCACGGGCCGGTGCGGCTGCGGGCGGCGCTCGCCAACAGCTACAACGTGCCCGCTGTGCGCCTCGCCGAGCAGGTCGATCCCGGTCGGCTGCTCGATCTGCTGCGGCGGGCGGGGTTCGCCTCCCTCACGGAGGACGCCGCCCACTACGGCGTGGGGCTGGTCCTCGGCAACGGCGACGTCACGATGCTGGAGCTCGCCGCCGCCTACCGCGGGCTCGCGCGGGGCGGCGTCGCCGCGCCCATCACGGCGATCCGGCGGGCGTGGGACGCGGCGGGCGCGACGCTGCCGCTGGCACGCCGGGAGGAGCGGCGCTTCCTGCCCGCGGAGGTGGTCCACCTCCTCACCGACATCCTCTCCGACGAGGCGGCGCGGGCGCCTGCCTTCGGGCTCGACAACGCGCTGCGGCTGCCGTTCCCCGTGGCGGCGAAGACCGGCACCTCGCGGGCCTGGGTGGACAACTGGACCGCGGGCTACACCGCCGAGCGGACGGTGGTGGTGTGGGTCGGCAACTTCGACGGGCGCTCCATGCGCGGCGTCTCGGGGATCACCGGGGCGGGGCCGCTCTTCCGCCGGGTGATGATCCGGGCGATGGAGGGGATCCGTCCCGCGCCCCTCCTGGACGGAAGCGCGTTCACCGAGCGGACCATCTGCCCCCTCTCCGGCCAGCTCGCCGGTCCTGCCTGCGCCGGTGCGTTCGAGGAGATCTTCCTGCCGGGCACCGAGCCCACCGCCACCTGCGAGATGCACCGCCTCGCGCCGGTGGACGCGGCGGGCCGGCCGGTGCCGTGCGGCGCGCCCGCCGCAGGCGTGGCCCCGGTGCTCGACGTGGGGCCGGGCTTCTACGCCTGGGCACGGGGCGAGGGGCTTTCCGGCGCGCCGGTGCCCCGCTGCGGCGAGGAGGCGGGGGCGGGGCGGGCGCAGATCCTCTCCCCGGGCGACGGCGACGAATACCTGATCGAGGCGGGGCTGCCGCCGGGCAGCCAGTCGGTGCCGGTCCGCCTCCTCCTGCCCGCGGGCGCCACCGCCGCGGAGCTGCGCACCGGCGACGGCAAGGTGATCCCGCTCGCGCCGCCGTTCACCACGCGCCTCCCCGCGGTGCGGGGCAGCCACCGGCTCGAGCTCTGGCTTCCCGGCGCCGCCGCCCCCGCGGCGGTGTCGCGCTACGTGGTGCGATGATCCGGGCGCTGCTCGCGGTGCCGGTGGCGGCGCTGCTGCTCGGCGGGAGCGCCGGCCGCGCGGCAGGTGCGAGCGCCTCCGGCGCCGCGGTGGCTGCGCGTCTCTCCGCCGGGGCGAGGCCGCGGGTGGCGGTGGAGATCCTCTCGCGCCACGCGCCGCGGTGGCTGGCCATCGAGGGGCCGCGCACGTACCACGTGCAGGCGGGCGCAGCGGGGCTGGTGGTGGACGGCGCCGCGCGTCCCGCGCTCGACCTGCCGGAGGGGCGCTGGCGGCTGCGGGGCGAGGGCTTCGATCGCAGCTACATGGGCGCGCTCTCCCTGCGCGCCAGCGGCGGCGCCGTCGCCGCGCGCCTCGTGCAGCCGCTGGAGCGCTACGTCGCCGACGTGGTGGCGGCGGAGAGCGAGCCGGGCACGCCGCCGGCTGCCCTGCGCGCGCTCGCGGTGGTCGTCCGCTCCTTCGCCGTGGCGGCCCGGGACCGGCACGAGGGCGGCGGGCTCTGCGACCTGGCCCACTGCCAGATCACCGCGGGCGCCGGCGCCGGGCGCCACGCCGCGGACGCCCGGGCGGCGGCAGCGGCGACGGCGGGGCAGGTGCTCCTCGTCGGGGAGGCGGTGGCGGCGGCGCCCTTCCACGCGGCGTGCGGCGGCCACACCGCCGATCCGATCGCCACCTTCGGCGGACCGCTCGATCGCAGCGGCGGAGCGGCGATCGCCGACGGCTGCGACCCGGCGCCGTGGGAGGCGCTCCTCGATCGCGGGATGGTGGAGGAGGCCGTGCACGAGCTGCTCGGCCCCACCGCCTCCGTCGACCGCCTCCGGATGGAGCGCGGGCCCGGCGGCTTCGTCACCCATGTCGTCGATCCCGCCGCCGGCAGGCGCGCCACCGGCGAGGCCTTCGCCCGCTGGCTCGATCGGGCGGCGGGGTGGGGCGCGGTCCGATCGCCGCGCTTCTTCCTCGATGCTGCAGGCGCGGGCAGCGTCCGCCTCCGCGGCCAGGGACACGGCCACGGCGTGGGGCTCTGCCAGGCGGGCGCGCGGCGCCTCGCCGCGCGTGGCCTCGATCACGAGGCGATCCTTGCCCGCTACTTTCCGCGCGCGCGGCTCGGCAGCCTGTCCGATCTCGCGCCCCACCAGCGCCCCGCGGAGTGAGCGCGACGCCGGGGCGCCGGCCGGTCCGCGGCGCTGGATGCGGGGACGAACCGGCAGGGATGAACGATCCCCGCGCCCCATGCGTTCTCACCGCGGAGGTTCACCCATGTCCCGCTCCCGTCTCTTCCTCGCCGTCGCAGCGCTCGCCGCCCTCTACGTCGTCTCGCCCGTCGATGCGATCCCCGACGTTCCCGGCGTGGGCTGGGTGGACGACGCCCTGGTCACCATTGCGACGTTGCTCCTCGGCGCGCTGGGCAAGCGCTTCCGCGGCGCCCGCAGGCAGCAGGCGGCGCGCTGAGGCCCAGGCTGCGCGCTTGCGGGCGCCTGCCTGCCGGCATCGGGCAACTCGTCACCGTCGGTGCGCGGAACGACGGCGGACGCCCGCCCCGCGGCGGCTGCAGCGCTGCTGCGTCGGCGCGGCGCGATGGCGCGCGGCGCACGCTCGTCACGTCGCGCCCGTCGCTGGCCGCGCGGCGGCGCGGCGCGCCGCTCGCGACCCCTGCCGCGGCGAGAGCGGCTCGTCGAGCGGGCGCTCCGGCGGCGGCGCCGGCTCGGGCGCTGGCGGGTGGGGCGTCTGCGGCGGAGGGACCGGCTTGTCCGGCTCGGGGTGGGGCGCGGGCCCCAGGTCGATGCGCACGCGCGGCTGCAGATCCATGCCCTGCAAGGTAGGTCCGCCCCCGCCCCGCAGCGCGGAGGGAAGGCCGCGGGCGAGTGACCGGTTGCGAAACCGCCATGTCCTCGATCGTCTCCGCGCTTCGCTGGCTCGCCTACAACCTGGCCCCGCCCCTCTGTCCCGAGTGCTCGGGCTTCCTCACCCCGGTCCTCCGCCGCACCGCGCTGGAGATCGGCGCCGCGCTCCCCCACACCGATCCGCGCCGCCTCCTCCGCTCCGACTGGCTCTGCTGCGAGGATTGCGACTACGCGGTCGCCCTCGACATCTCCGCCGAGCGGCCGCGCTGAACGCGGCCAGCGCCCGCCACCCCGCCTGCACGGCACTCCATTCTCCGGGGACCCGTTGCCTCCCGCGCTCCCCGCCCAAATGTTCCATCTGGGACATTCGGCGGCGGCGCTCCGCCGTCCGCCCTTGCAGACGAGGCGCGGCACGTCGCGCCGGAGGTGAACCATGGCGGAGACGACGCTCGCGAGCAGCGAGCTCATGGCGATCGACAAGCCCGTCTCGAGAATCAGCTGGGGCGGCATCTTCATCGGCGCGATCACCACCATCGCGCTCGGCATCCTGCTTCACTCGCTCGGCGCGGCGATCGGCCTGACGGCGATCAACCCCGCCGCCCGCCAGTGGGGCGGCTCGGGCGCGGGGCTCGCGACCGGGATCTGGTCCTTCCTCTCCATCGTCATCCCGACCTTCTTCGGCGCCTGGCTCGCCGCCCGCGCCTCGACGGTCTTCTTCAAGCGCGACGCAGCGGCGCTGGGCTTCATGACCTGGGCGCTCGCCTTCCTGGCGATGCTCTTCTTCGTCGGCTCGATGGCGCAGCAGACCGCAGCGCAGGCGATCGCCGGCGGCCTCGCCGCCGCGCCCGAAGCCGCGCAGCAGCTCCCCGGGATCGGGCAGCAGCTGCAGCAGGCGCAGCCCGGCCAGGCGGCGGCGGGCGCCGCGGACGTGGGGGCGGCGGCGAGCTGGTGGTTCTTCATCAGCGCCACCGTCGCCATGATCGCCGGCATCCTCGGCGGCATCGCGGGCATGCCCAAGGCGGCGCGCAAGCACCTGGAGGTGCGGCGCACCCAGCCGCTCCGCCCGAGCGAGAACCGCGCCTGATCGGCCAGGGCCCGTCCGTCGCCGCGGCGCGCGGACCAGCGGCGGCGGGCGGGCCGCGCCCACGCGCCCGCCGCCCGCACGCGGACGGACCCGCGCCGGGCGCGGGCGCTTCGGCGGTGGCCACCCAACGCCGATGCACCGGGCGGCGCGGTCGATGCCTGCGCCACACCAACCAGCGCCGGGCCGCCCACCGGGCGACCCGGCGCGGTGCGCACCGCCGCGCGACCGACCGCTCGCGCATCCGCCCCGCGCTTTTCCTGCCGCGCGAGGGCGGCGGGAGCGGTAGAACGCTGCCCATGGCAGCCCGCTCGATCGTCCTCCACCTCCACGGGGAGAGCTTCGCCCGCCGCTACCAGGTCGCCTCCCACGCGATCGCCGCCGCCGCCGCCGGCGACGAGGTCCGGGTGATCCTCTGGTTCGACGCCCTGGTGCGCTGGGTGCGCGGCACCTTCGACGAGCCCCTGGGCGGCGAGGATGAGGCGGTGGCGCTCCGCCATGGAACGCTCGGGCTCCCGCCCCCCTCCGCCATGCTCGCCGAGGCGCGCTCCCTCGGCGCCCGCCTCCTCGCCTGCGAGACCGCGGTCCGCCTCGCCGGCCTCGATCCCGGCGAGGCGCGCGCCCACGTGGACGACCTTCCGGGCCTGCAGGAGATCCTCGCCGCCGCCCGCGACGCGGACCTGGCGCTCTACGTCTGACGCGTCGCAGCAGCGGCGGCGGGCCCGTGTGCGCCGACGCTGCTGCGCCCGTCCGTGTGCTACGCTGCAACTCCATGCGCCATCCCGTCCTGGTCCTTGCGGCAGCAGCTGCGGTCCTCGCTGCGTGTATCGAACCACCCCCGTCCGACGACGACGCCTTCGCCCAGCTCGCGCAGCCCGTGGGGGAGCCATCCCAGGGCCATCCCAACGCCAAGGAACGCGAGATGCTCGTCCTCACCAACATGGTGCGGAACGCGCCCGCGAACATGTGCGGCAACGGCTGGCTCGACGAGACCGGCGAGGAGCCCCGCCCGCCGCTGGTGTGGAACCACAAGCTCTCCGTGGGCGCGCGCTTCACCGCGCAGCACCTCCACGACGGCCAGTGCTTCCAGCACACCTCGTGCTGCGATCTCGAGAAGCGCTCCGACGGCACCGTCGGCTGCAGGGACGGCTACAACGCGCCCTGCGGCACCGGCCTCTGCAACAGCGAGGCGGGGGACATGTGCGGCGGCACCGCCACCGACGCGCGCTACCACCTCTTCGACGCCACCACCTTCTCGGGCGAGAACCTCGCCGCGGGCAACGCCACCGCGCTCGAGACGATCTGCCAGTGGCTCCACTCCGACGGCCACCGCCGGAACATCTACTCGAACCACACCGAGCTCGGCACCGGCTACTTCCAGGGGAACGACTGCTACGGCCACTACTGGGTCCAGGGATTCGGCAGCGGCAACGTGGCGATCCCCCGCATCGCCGCCGCCTCGGCGATCCGCCGCTCCGAGCGGCCCGCCGATTCGAGCGGGATCTACTTCGCCGCCAACTACTACGACCCGAACGGCAACGAGCCGCCGCTCCGCGGCGCCGTGGTGGTCGACGGCGTCTGCCTCGAGCTGCCGCAGTTGTGGGGCGCGGACAACACGGGCACCTACGAGCTCCACCCGGCGGCGGGCGACATTCCCGAGGGGTGCCATCGCTACTACTTCCTCTTCGTCGACGCGGACGCGGAGCGCGTGACCTATCCCAGCGAGGGAACCCTCGGCATCGCCTTCGGCACCAACGAGGAGTGCCCCGACTACCTTCCCGGGCCGCAGCCCGCCGCCGACTGCGAGGGCGCCGCCGCGCAGTGCGAGAACGGCGAGACCGAGGTCTGCTACGACGGCGAGCCGGGCACCGAGGGCGTGGGGATCTGCAAGGCGGGTGTGCGCACCTGCAAGAACGGCTTCTGGACCCGCTGCAGCGGCCAGGAGCTCCCCCGCCCGGAGATGTGCAACGGCCTCGACGACGACTGCGACGGCTACGTCGACGACGCGATTGTCGAGGTCGGGAAGGCGTGCACCGCGCCCACCAGCGTCGCGGAAGGGATCTGCGCCGCCGGCACGAGGGCCTGCATCGCCGGCAAGATGGTCTGCGTGCCGCAGGGAGAGCCGGAGCCCGCGGAGATCTGCGACGGCAGGGACGAGGACTGCGACGGCGTGGTGGACGACGGCTTCGGCCAGTCGGTCTGCGGCGTCGGCGCCTGCCACACCCTGGTGCAGAACTGCATCGTCGGCATCGAGTTCACCTGCGAGCCGCCCGAGCCGGGCGACGAGGTGTGTACGCCGGACCAGCCGGGCGCGCTGGCGGTGGACGAGGATTGCGACGGACAGTACGACGAGGGCTGCCCGTGCACCGACGGCGATCGCCAGTCCTGCTACTCCGGCTCGAAGAGCGAGCTCGGGGTGGGCGTCTGCCGCGCGGGCATCATGGTCTGCGACGGCGGGGTGTGGGGGCCATGCCTGGGGGAGGTTCGCGCCCAGCCGGAGATCTGCGACGGCGAGGACAACGACTGCGATGGACGCGTGGACGAGGCGCAGGATCTCGGCTCGCAGGTCTGCGGCGTCGGCGCCTGCAGGCAGAAGACGCCGGTCTGCGTCGGCGGCGCGCCGGCGGCGTGCGTGCCCCTGCCGCCGAAGGACGAGACCTGCAACGGCATCGACGACGACTGCGACGGCGAGATCGACGAGGGGTGCGAGTGCCAGGACGGCGCGTCCCTCGACTGCTGGGAGGGCGAGGCGCGGCAGCTCGGCGTCGGCCTCTGCTCCGCGGGCAAGCGGGTCTGCGCCGGCGGCAGGTGGTCGAGCACCTGCGAGGAGCAGGTGCTGCCGGCGGAGGAGATCTGCGGCGACGGTCTCGACCAGGACTGCGACGGCGAGATCGACGAGGGCTGCGGCACCGACGGACCCGGCGACGGGGACGACGGCCCCGTCGACGAGACGGGGGGCGGAGACGAGGGCGGCTGCGGCTGCGCCGGCGGCGGTCCCGGCCTCTCCGGCCTCGCCCTCTTCGTCGGCGGCCTCGCGCTGCTTCGGCGCAGGGAGCGCGTCGACGGGTGACACCCGGCCGCTCCGGCTGCATCATCGGGTGCGGGCGGGGCCATGATGGTGCCCCGCGCGCATCGAGGTGCGACCCTGAAGACCGCCAGCTACGCGGTGATGTTCACCGACATCAAGGGCTTCACCGAGCGGACGAGCCGGCAGACCCGCGCGCAGAACGAGCGGCTGCTCCGGCTGCACGACGCGCTGCTCCTCCCCGTGATCGAGGGGTACGGCGGGCGGCGGGTCAAGACCATCGGCGACGCCTACCTGGTGGTCTTCGACTCCGCCACCCGGGCGGTGGCGTGCGGCGCCGCGCTCCAGGATCGGCTCGCGCTCTACAACCGGCGGATCGATCCCGCCGAGCAGATCGAGGTCCGGGTCGCGATCAACGCGGGCGAGGTCCGGGTCGAGCGCGACGACGTGTACGGCGAGGCGGTCAACATCGCCGCGCGGGTGGAGGAGTGGGCGGACGCGGGCGAGGTCTGCTTCACCGAGGCGGTCTACCTGCTGGCCGATCGCTCCTGGCTCGAGGTCGACGACCTCGGCCCCCACACCCTGCGCGGCCTGCCCGAGCCGGTGCGGCTCTACCGCCTGCGGCGCCTGCCCGAGGACGGGATGCCCTACGGCGGCGCGGCCCTCGCCTCGCTCCACCTGCCCGATCCCGACCCGGCCACCCTCGGGCGGCGGCGCCTCCCGTGGCGGGCGGCGCGGCGCTGGCTGGGCTTCGCCGCCGTCGTCGCCGCGCTGGTGGCGGCGCTCCTCTTCGTGCCCGGCATCGACGGCACCATCCGCACGGTGGAACGGGCGGTGGAGGCGGGGCGGATCGACGAGGCGGAACGGACCCTCGCCACCGCGCCGCCGGAGGAGCTGGAGCCCGCGGCGCGCGCCTACCTGGAGGGCGTGATCGCGCTGGCGCGCGGGCAGGAGCTGCGGGCGATCCGGCGCTTCTCGGACGCGGCGGCGCTCGAGCCGGCGCTCGCCCGCGATCGGGCGGGGCCGCGGCTGGAGCGCCTGCTCGGCGACGAGTCGTGCGAGGTGCGCGCCGCCGCGGCGCGGGCCATCGGCGAGATGGGCTACGGGGCGGGGGAGGACGAGCTCGAGGCCCTCGCCGCGCGCGAGCCGCCCGACGATAGCCTCCTCGGCAGGCTCAAGCTCGGCGGCTGCAACGCCGGCGACGCGGCGCGCGCGGCGCTGGCGCGGCTCCGGTCGGAGTAGCTCGCGCGCCCGGGCCCGCCTGCCGCGCGCCGGACGATTCCGCTGCTGGGGGGCCGCATCCCGCGCTTCCCATCCCGCCCGCGGAATGCGAAGTTGGCGCGCCCACGGCTCGGAACGAGGGAAGACATGCGCACGGGTCTCGAGGTCGCGGCAGCGAGCGGTTTCTCCATGATGCGGGGGCTGCGGGTGGGCGCCATCTGCAACCCCACCTCGGTGGATCGCGACTTCAACCACCTGGCCGATCTCCTCGCCGCGGCGGAGGGCGTCACGCTGGCCGCGCTCTTCGGACCCGAGCACGGCATCCGCGGTGCGGCGCAGGACATGATCCACGTGGACGGCGGCGCCCGCGATCCCCGCACCGGCGTGGTGGTCCACTCCCTCTACGGACCGACCTTCGAGTCGTTGCAGCCCACCCCCGAGATGCTCGAGGGGCTCGACGCCCTCGTCTTCGACGTGCAGGACGTCGGCGCGCGCTACTACACCTTCGTCTACACGATGGCGCTGGCGATGCGGGCGGCGGGCAGGGCGGGGCTGCGCTTCTTCGTGCTCGACCGCCCCAACCCGATCGACGGCATCCACGTGGAGGGGAACGCGGTGCGGCCGCCGTTCCGCTCCTTCGTCGGCATGTACGATCTGCCCAACCGGCACGGCATGACCGCCGGCGAGCTGGCGCTCCTCTTCAACGAGCTCCACCCGCACCAGGAGCGCTGCCTCCTCCACGTGGTCCGGTGCGAGGGGTGGGATCGCACCGCGGAGTGGGACGCCACCGGGCTGCCGTGGATCCCGCCGTCGCCCAACATGCCCACCGTCGACACCGCGCGGGTCTATCCGGGCATGTGCATGCTGGAGGGGACCAACCTCTCCGAAGGACGGGGCACCACGCGCCCCTTCGAGCTGTGGGGCGCGCCCTTCCTCGATCCCGACGCGCTCGCCGAGCGGCTGCGCAGGGAGGACCTCCCCGGCGTGGCGTTCCGGCCGGCGTGGTTCGAGCCGACCTTCCACAAGCACGCGCGGCAGATGTGCGGCGGGGTGATGCTCCACGTCACCGACAGGGAGGCCTTCCACCCGGTGCGCACCGGCGTGGCCTGCCTGCTCGCCGCGCGGGAGCTGGGGGGCGACGCCTTCCGCTGGCGGACCGAGGAGTACGAGTACCGCAGCGACGTGCCCGCGATCGATCTGCTCGCCGGCAACGACGAGCTGCGCAAGGGGATCGACGCGGGCCGCTCCCTGGACGAACTGTGTGCGTCGTGGCCCGAGGAGCTGGCGCGGTTCCTGCCGCTTCGCGAGCGCCACCTGCTCTACGAGGAGTGATCGGCCGTGCGGATCGCGCTCTACGGCGGCTCGTTCAATCCCCCCCACGTCGGTCATCTGCTGGTGACCTCGTACGTCATCGCTACGCAGGAGGTCGATCAGGTCTGGCTGATGCCCGCCTACCACCACCCCTTCGGCAAGGAGCTCGCCCCCTTCGTCGATCGGGTGGAGATGTGCTCGCGGCTGGCCGCCATCTTCCGCAGCGGGGTCGAGGTGACCACCGTCGAGTCGGAGCTGCAGGGCGAGGGGCGGACCATCGACACCCTCGAGTACCTGGTGGCGCGCCATCCGCACCTGTCGTTCCGGCTGGTGATCGGTTCGGACATCCTCGCCGACACGCCCAAGTGGAAGGCGTGGGATCGGGTGCAGAAGCTGGCGCCGCCGATCCTCGTCGCCCGCGGCGGCCATCCCCACCCGGGCGTCGAGGGCCCGGAGATGCCGGAGGTCTCCAGCACCGAGGTGCGGCGGCGGCTCGCCGCGGGGGCGGGCGCCGAGCAGCTGGTGCCGCGCACGGTGCTCGAATACGTGCGGGCGCGCGGGCTCTACGGCACGGCGGGTTGAGCCCGTCCGCGGCCGAGCCGGTGCGGTCGAGCGTGGTGCCGGGTGCGCGTGGCGGTCACGGCGAGGGTGCGCGCACCCGGCCCGTCAGCGCCGCCGCACCTGCCTGCGCAGCAGGCGCTCGATCCGCGCCAGCCCTTCCGGATCGGCGGCGCCCTGGGCCTTCGCGATCTCCACCATCCGCAGGGAGAGGGCGCGGTAGGCGGCGTTCTGCGGCAGGTCGCGGAGCGCGGCGAGGTGGGCGTCGACCACCGCCGCGTCGCCGCGGGCCACCGGGCCGGTGAGGGCGGCGGGGAGCCCGACCCGCTCCACGTTCTCCAGCGACGAGGCCAGGAGGGGCAGCAGCGCGGAAAGCGCCTGGTCGCGCGACATGCCCGCGGTGGCGAGGAGCTCCGCGGCGAGGTCGGCCAGGGCGACGAGGCCGTTGGCGGCGAGGCTCGCCGCCGCGTGGTAGCGCACCCGCGCCTCCGCGGGGATGGCGATCGGCTTGAGCCCCACGGTGCGCGCCACGCGCCGGAGCACCCGCGTGGCAGCGGCGGTGCCGTCGATCGCCGCCGCCTTGCCGGCGAGCTGCACCTGCCCGGGCGAGGCGGCGACCAGCGGGTGGAGCGAGCCGATCGCCGCGCCCGCCTCCGCCGCGGCGCGCAGCGGCGCGAGGCCGAGCGATCCGGCGCAGTGGGCGACCACCTGCCCCTCGCCGAGGAGGCCGCGCGCGGCGAGGTCGGTCGCCACCATCTCGATGGCGCGGTCCGGCACGGTGAGGAGGACGAGGCGCGCGTCCGCCACTCCGGTGGGCGCGCCGCCGGTGCGGACCGTCACCCCCGGCAGGCGGCGCCGCCGCGGCGTGCGGCTCCACGCCTCCACCTGCCATCCGTGGGCGGCGAGGCCGCGGGCGAAGGCGCTGCCCAGGCGCCCGAGGCCCACCACGAAGACCGTGGGGCGGCGGGGCGTGCGCTCCAGGTGCGGCGACCGGGGGGCGGGGTGCTTGTGGCTGATGCGGGAGCTCCGTCGGACCATGGCGCCCAGAGATAGCGCGTGCGGCCCACGGGGGCACGCGCGGAGTGGAGCGGTTCGTTCACACCGCAGCGCGGGGATGGATCACGCGGCGACGAAGGCGATCGCGTCGCCCTCGACGCGCGCCCGCACCGCCCCTCCGTCCGGCACCGCGCCGCGGAGGATGGCGTCGGCAAGCGGCGCCTCCACCTCGCGCTGGATCGCCTGGCGCATCGGCCGCGCGCCGAGCAGCGGATCCCAGCCGCCGCGATCGAGGAGGCGATCGATCACCTCGTCGTCGAAGGCGAGGGCGATCCGCCGCTCCGACGCGATCCGGCGGGCGCTCTCCTCGAGGAGGAGGCGCGCGATCCCCGCCACCTCTTCCCGCCGCAGCGGCTCGAAGAGGCAGCGCTCGTCGATCCGGTTCCAGAGCTCGGGCGGGAGGGCGGCGCGGGCGATCTCCATCGCCCGGCTGCTCCGCTCGGCGGCCTCGTCCGCGGCGGCACCGAAACCCACCCGCGGCGCCGACCTGGCGGCGAAGGCTTCCGCGCCCAGGTTGGAGGTGAGGACGACGATCGACTGGGTGAAGTCGATGGTGCGCCCCTGCGCGTCGGTGAGCCTGCCCTCGTCGAGCACCTGGAGGAGGAGCAGCAGCACGTCGCGGTGGGCCTTCTCGATCTCGTCGAAGAGGACCACGCAGGAGGGTCGGCGCCGCACCGCCTCGGTGAGCTGGCCGCCCTCGCCGTGGCCCACGTAGCCGGGCGGGGCGCCGATGAGCCGCGCCACGGTGTGCGCCTCGCCCAGCTCGCTCATGTCGACGCGCACCAGCGCGTCCTCGGTGCCGTGGAGCACCTCGGCGATGGCGCGCGCCAGCTCGGTCTTGCCCACGCCGGTGGGGCCGAGGAAGAGGAAGGAGCCCATCGGGCGCCTGGCGCCGAATCCCGCGTAGTTGCGCCGGATCGCACGGGCGATGCGCCCGATCGTCTCGCGGTGGCCGACCACGCGGCGGCCGAGATCCTCCTCGAGGCGGAGCAGCCGCTCGCGGTCGTCGAGGAGGAGCCTGTCGAGGGGCACCGCGGCGATGCGTGAGACCACCTCGGCGATCTCCCGCATGCCGACCATCTCGCCGCCCGCGCGGCGGGTGCGGGAGCCGGCGAGGTCGAGGAGGCCGATCGCCTTGTCGGGGAGCTGCCGGTCGGGGATGTAGCGGGCAGAGAGCGTCGCGGCCGCCTCCAGCGCCGCGGCCTCGAAGGCGACGCCGTGGTGGCTCTCGTAGCGCGGGGCGAGGCCGCGGAGGATCTCCACCGTCTGCTGCACGGTCGGCTCCTCCACCCGCACCGGCGTGAAGCGCCGTTCCAGGGCGGGGTCCGACTCGATGTACTTGCGGTACTCGTCCCAGGTGGTCGCGCCGATGCACGGGAACTCGCCCCGGGCGAGGGCGGTCTTCAGCTCGTTCGCCGCGTCCTGCGGTCCGTCGCCGGTGGAGCCGGCGCCGACCACCGTGTGGAGCTCGTCGAGGAAGACGATCACCCTGCCGCCCGCGGCGCGGACCTCCTCCTTGATCGCGCCGAGGCGCTCGGAGAAGGCGCCGCGGAGGGAGGTGCCGGCCACCAGCGAGCCGATCTCCAGCTCCACCAGGATCGGCGGCGGCTCGCCGGGGCGCGCGCCGGCGAGGAGCGCCTGGGCGACCCCCTCCACCACCGCCGTCTTGCCCACGCCGGGCTCGCCCACCAGCACCGGGTTGTTGCCGCGCCGCTTCCCGAGGATGTCGACCACCTCGTCCACCTCGCGCTCGCGGCCGATCACCGGGTCCAGCTTGCCCGCGGCGGCAGCCTCGGTGAGGTTCCTGCCGAAGGCGCAGAGCTGGGGAAAGAGAGCGGGATCCAGCGCCACCTCGGCGGGGCTGCGGCGGCGGACGGGCGTTGCCGCGGCAACGCGGGCCGGCCGGCCGACGGCGGAGGAGGGGCGGCCACCGCCGCGGGCGGAGATGGGCTCGCGGGACGTTGCCGCGGCAACGCGGTCGGCCCACCCCGGCGACGTTCCCGCCTGCCCGGCGGAGGTTGCCGACGTTCGCGCGCCAGCGCGATCGGCCCCGCGCGGCGGCGAACCCGCCTCCCCGACAGAGGCAGCGAACGCCTCCGCGGAAACGCCATCGCGCGCTCGCGGCAGCGCCCCCGTTCGCCCGGCGGCGGTCGTGGACGCATCCGCGGCAACGCGGTCGAGCCCGCGCGGCAACGCCTCCGCCTCCCGGCCGGCGGTCGCGGACGTTTCCGCGGAAACGCGATCGAACCTCCGCGGTAACGCCCCCGCCTGCCCGGCGGGGGTAGCCGACGTTCCCGCGGCAACGCTCTCGGCCCCGCGCGGCGACGTATCCGCCTCCCCGAGAGAGGCAACGAGCGCCGCCGTGGCAACGGGATGGAGCCCACGCGGCAACGCCCCCGTTCGCCCGGCGGCGGTCGTGGACGTATCCGCGGCAACGCTCTCGGCCCCGCGCGGCGACCTATCCGCCTCCCCGAGAGAGGCAACGAGCGCCGCCGCGGCAACGGGATGGAGCCCGCGCGGCAACGCCCCCGCCTGCCCGGCGGAGGTAGAGGACGCCTCCGCGGATACGCCATCGCGCGCTCGCGGCAGCGCTCCCGTTCGCCCGGCGGCGGTCGTGGACGTATCCGAGGCAGCGCGATCGGCCCCTCGCGGCGGATTACGCGCCTCCCCGAGAGAGGCAGCGAACGCCTCCGCGGCAACGCGGTCGAACCCAGGCGGCAACGCATCCGCCCCGCAGGCGGGGGGCGCGGACGTTTCCGCGGAAGTGTGATTGAACGTCCGCGGCACCGCCCCGGCCTGCCCGGCGGCGCCAGCGGTCGCTCTCGCGGCAACGCGGCCGCCGCCGCCGTCCCGCCGCGGCGGGCGGTCGTGGACGGTGTAGCCAGGGAGGATCTCGTCGTCCCGCAGCTCCCGGGGCACCGCAGCCGGTGCGGCAGCCGCCGCCCGGACACGGCCCCGCGCGCGGGCGGGCGCCGCCACGGGCGCCGGCGCCGCGAGGCCACCCACCGGCTCCATCCCCTTGGGGCGGCGCCCGCCGGTGTACCAGGAGAGGATGGTGTTGCGCAGCGCCGCCAGCGGCAGTCCCGTCCGCACGAGTAGATCGTGGGCGAGGCAGCCCCGCAGCCGCCCGAAGGCGATGAGCAGGTGGAGCGAGTCGGTGGGGGCGCCCACCCCCGCGGCGATCTCGCGCGCCCGGGTGAGCACCTCGTCGACGCGCTCCGCGGGCTCGGCGGGGGAGCGGGTGAGGACGGCGGTCACCTCCCTGTCGCCGACGCCGCGCTCCCGGAGGAGCTGGCCCGCGGCACAGGGCGTCACGAAGAGCGCGAGCAGCAGGTGCGCCGTCGTCAGTGGCTGGCCGACCGAAGCGGCGATGTCCTCTGCCTGGGCGAGGACCTGCGGAATCTCGCGGGTGTCGGGCATGGCGATATCGCTTGGCTAGCAGGTCGGGATCCGGCCGCACAACCGGCCCGTCGCCGGCGGGCTGTGGATTTCGAGCCCGCCCCTATGGCATGTGTGCTCCCGTGAACTCGGCACCCCTCGTCATCGGCGTGGCCGGCGGAACCGCCTCCGGCAAGACCACCGTGGCCCGGCGCATCGCCGCCGCCCTGGGCGAAACCTGCAGCCTGATCGATCAGGACTCCTACTACCGCGACCTCTCCGACCTCTCGATGGAGGAGCGGGCGGAGGTGAACTTCGATCACCCGGACGCCTTCGACGTCCCGCTCCTGGTCGAGCACCTCAAGGCCCTCAAGGCGGGCCAGCCGGTGGAGAAGCCGGTCTACTCCTTCGCCGCCCACAACCGCGAGCCGCACACGGTGCGGGTGGTCCCGGGGCGCGTGATCCTCCTCGAGGGGATCCTGGTCCTCGGGATCGAGCCGATCCGCGACCTGCTCGACGTGAAGATCTACGTGGACGCGGAGGACGACGTCCGCGTGATCCGCCGCCTCACCCGCGACGTGAAGGAGCGCGGCCGCGACTTCGACGGCGTCGTCGCCCAGTACCTGCGCACGGTGCGGCCGATGCATCACGGCTTCGTCGAGCCGTCCAAGCGCCACGCCCACATCATCATCCCCCACGGCGGGAACAACACCACCGCCATCGACATGGTGGTGGGCGCGATCCGCGGCAGGCTCCTCGAACAGCACGACTGATACGCACGGTGAACGGCAGCGGTCCCGCCGGGCCGCAATCGATCCTTGGAGCGCGCCGCCGCGCGTGCTAGTTGCAGGGCATGCGTGCCATCTTCGCGGCGCTCCTGCTTCTCGCCGCCGCCTGCACCGAAGACGCCCCGGAGCCGCTTCCGCCGCCGCCCGATCCGCTGGCGGCGCAGCGGATCGCCGCGGTGGAGCAGAGCCTCCGCACCGCCGGCATCCCCGTGACCAAGACGGAGCAGCTCCGCAGCCTGCGCGAGTTCCCCAACTGCGCGGAGGCGGGCCTGCGGTACCGCATCTACTTCGGCGAGCCGCCCCGCTTCGTCAACGTGTCCCGCTTCTCCAGCCCCGAGGAGGCCCGCGCCTGCCTCGAGGACTTCAAGGAGACGGCGCTCAAGGCGGGTCCGTCCGGCTGGGAGCGGCTCGCCCCCACCATCGCCACCAACGGGCCCTGGCTCTACCTCTTCCCGCAGGACCTGCACGATGGTGCGCTCCGCCAGCGGGTGATCAACGCGCTCCAGCAGGTCCAGTAGGAGGCCGGGAGATGCGATCGATCGGGTGGTGCGTCGCGCTGGCGCTGCTGGCCGGCTGCGCGGGAGCGCGGACCGAGCGCCGCGCGCAGGCGCCGGGGCCCGAGGCGCGGGTGGATCCCGCGGAGGCGCCTGCATCCCCGCCGGTGGATCCCGACCAGCCGTTGCCGCCCGGCGCTGGCGAGCCGATCGCGATCGCGCTGCCGCCGGAGGACGAGGCCACCTGGATCGCCCCGGAGATCCGCGCGGTGGCGGAGGCGCTCCAGCAGAGCGACACGCCGCCGACCGCGCTCTTCTACGTGGGCGGAACCACCGGCCCCGGCTGCCTCGAGCTCTACACCTTCCGCTTCTTCTACGGCACCCGCGACCGCTGGGCCGACGTGGCGGGCTTCGCGAATGAGGCAGCCGCGCGCCGCTGCGAGGAGATCGCCCGCGCCGCGTCGCTCCCCGTCCCCGAGCGGATCGGCGCCTTCTTCGTCCAGTTCTCCGACGCGGCGGCACGCGACGCCCTGCTGCAGCAGGCGCTGCGCACGCAGGTGGCCGCCCTCGCGGGGGCCGGCGCCACGCCGATCCCCCGGGATGCGGTCCCCTTCGGCGCGCAGCCCGACACCGTCGTTCGCCGCCGCCATCCGCCGCCCGCGCGTTGAACGCCGCCGCGGCGACGGTCAGAACCCCGCGCCAACCCCCAGGTACGCGCGGTGCCCGCCGCCGTCCGCCACGTCGAAGCCGTACCCGTACCCGAGGCGCACCGTGCCGCCCAGGTGGCCCACCGCCAGCGCCCAGCGCAGCTCCGCGCCCGCCGCCGGGTGGAGCCTGCGCGTGCGCAGGCCGTCGAAGGCGTCGCCGGCCTCGGCGAAGAAGGCCCCGGAGAGCTGCCCCGCGTAGAAGGGCAGCGTCCACAGCCCCGCGTCGGCCCGCCAGATCGGGAAGCGGTACTCCGCCGACCCGAGCACGAGGTTGCTCCCGGCGAACGCCCCCGGCTCGTAGCCGCGCAGCACCCCCGTGCCGAAGAGGTTGCCGGTGTAGAGCAGATCGAGCAGCGGATCCCGCAGCGTCGGCCCGCCGAGGGAGAAGAGGCGCCGCCGCCCGAGATCGCCCTGGCCGATGCCCGCCCGTCCGAGCAGCGCGAGGACGTGGTGCCGCCCCCAGGGCAGCCGCAGGAACGCGCCGCCGCTCACGTCGAGCGCCGCGTAGGCGAAGTCGCCGCCGAAGGCCTCCGAGCCGAAGCGCGTCCCCACCTGGAGGGAGACGCCGTCCTCCGCGGAGATCGCCTCCGCCGGCCGCTCGGTGGAGCCGAAGCCGAAGGTGAACTGCAGCTCCGAGGCGAGCCCCGCCTCCGGCGCGTCCCACGGCGCCACCTCGAGGGGATCGAGGTAGAGCCCCTCCCAGCCCACGGTGAAGGAATGCGCCCTGCGGTTCGATCCCCACGGGAAGGTGAGGGAGAGGCCGCCGCCGCTGGCGCGCTCGGTGGTGCCGGTGGGGAAGCCGGGGACGGCGCGGTAGACGGTGCTCGCCCCCAGCGAGAGGCGCGGATGGAAGCCGGCGTACGAGTAGCCCGCCGCCGCCTGCGCCTGCCGCGAGCCGAGGCCGACGCCGCCGGAGAGCGACCAGGCGTGGCGCCCGACCACGTCGCTCCCCGCCACCGACGCGCCCAGCACCGTCCCGGCGCGATCGCTCCCCAGGTATGGAAACCAGGTCTGCGGCGCCAGCGTCTCCAGCGGATCGTACGGGCGCACCGGATGGACCGCGCCGTCCTGCGGCGCCACCGGCGCCGGGCGCCGGGCCGCGTGCGCCGCCGCGGGGAGCGGTCGCAGCGAGGCGAGGGGCGCGGCGGCCACGTCGAAGCCGCGGGAGGAGTAGGCGGTCCAGGCGATCCAGCTCCCGTCCGGCGAGACGTCGGGCTGGAAGGCGCCGGTGAGGACGTTGGTGAGGCGCACCGTGGCGCCGCTCGCCAGCTCGAGGCGGTAGAGGTTGAAGACCCCCGTCCTGTCGCTGGAGAAGATCACCGCCCCGCCGTCCGGGGTGAAGACCGGATCGAGGTCGAGCGCCTCGTCGTCGGTGAGCTGCTGGAGCGTGCCGCTCTCCCGATCGAGCAGGAAGAGATCGCGGCCGCTGCCCGCGCGCGTGCGGGAGAAGACCACCCGCCTGCCGTCCGGCGAGAAGCGCGGGGTGTAGACCTGCAGACCGCCGGGATCGTGCAGGATCGTCGGCTCCACCCGCGGGACGCCGTCGCGCGCCGGCAGGTGATCGATCCAGGCGGCGTCCGCCACCGCCACCTCCCTGCCCGGCGGCGCCGCCCCCGCGAGCGCGCGGAGCGGCAGGAGGGCGATCCGGGTGCGCCCCTGCCCGCGCTGCACGAAGACCACCGCGCTTCCGTCCCGCGCCACGTCGGGCTCGGAGGCGCGCAGGCCACGGGTGAGCCGCACCTCCTCCTCCTCCGGGCCGACGCGGAAGAGGTCGCCGAACGACTGGTACGCCCCGGTCTGCTCGAAGCGGGCGAGGAGGATCCCGCCATCGGGCAACGGGGCGATTTCGCCGCTGCCGCCCAGCTCCCGCACCTCCACGTCGGCGCCGCCCGCCCGCTCGATCCGCCGCAGCCACGGCAGTCGGTCCGCGCTCGCCTCCACGTAGTAGAGCGCGCCGTCCGCGCCCCAGCGCGGCGCCATGGTCCGCTCCCCGTGGAAGGTCCGGATCGCCGGCACGGTGAGCGGCCCGCTCGCCTCGATCGCCGCCCGCTGCGCCGCGTAGCGGGCGCGCAGATCCGCCACCCACTCGTCGTAGAGCTCGAGGAAGTCGGTGTCCGCCGCCTGGCGCAGATCGACGTTCATCGCCCAGGGCACGACGCTCGTTCCGTAGGTGTGGCTGTACCGGAGGATCGCCTCGTCGCCCCGCGTCGCCGCCAGGTACGCGAGGAGCTTGCCGCCGTAGAGGTACCAGGCGGTCCCCCACGGCCAGCGGCCCGGACCGCCGGAGAGCTGCCCCAGGTCGAGGACGCGGTCCTCGAGCACGTCCGCCCGCAGGTACATCTCGAAGAGCGACGAGCGCATCCGCCCCGCCGAGGAGAGGACCGACTCCTGGTAGGTGGCGAGCCCCTCGGTGACGAAGCGGGGCTGGACGCCGTTGGGGATCCAGACGTCGCCGAAGATCGTGTTGAGCACCGCCGGCACGCCGCCCACGGTGCCGAGGTGGAGTACGTGGACGTATTCGTGGGCCACCAGCAGGTAGACGTAGTCGTCGTAGTCGCCGAGGACGGAGAGGTCGTCGGGGGGCTCGGCGAGGAGGTGGATCACCGGCCGTCCTGCCGCGGTGGCGGAGCCGTTGGCCGCGTCGGTGTCGTCGGAGACCACCACCTGCGTCTTGCGCCCGGGCTCGGCGCCCAGGAGGGGGACCAGCCGCTCGTGCGCCCGCTCCAGGCTCCGTGCGGCGCGCAGGGCGGCGGGGTAGAGCCCCTCGTGGAAGTGGACCTCGAAGTGCGGTGACTCGAGGGTCTGCCAGCGGTGGTGGGGCGCCGCCGCGCCCGCGGCGAGCGGGAGGAGGAGCGCCAGGGCGAGGAGGAGGCCGGGGAGGGTGGGGCGGGGTGAAAGCACGGTGGATGCCGACGGGCCGATACGGTCGCACACGGGCGGGGCCCCGGCAAGGCGGGGATCCGGGGTGGCTCGGGGAGCAGAAACCCTTTCCAGGCGCTACAGGTACGGGTTGTGTAAGGTTCCGGACCGGGCCCAACGTTTCAGGGGCAGGCCCGGCGCAGCCCGGCAACCGAAGGCAGCGAGGAGTCGTCCATCGATGGCCAGAGAAGAACACCCGGCGCACGCACACCAGCACGAGCACGGCCACGGTGGCCACGGCCACGCGCACGCCCACTTCCCCGACGCGGCGGCGGCCGCACGCATGGGACCGGAGGAGCGGGCCCGGGAGCGCCGCTCCCTCCTCTTCACCCTGGGGATCACCGCCTCGATCATGGTCCTCGAGGCGGTCGGCGGCTTCCTCACCGGCTCCCTCGCCCTCAAGGCGGACGCGGGCCACATGCTCACCGACACCTCGTCGCTGGTGCTGGCGGTGCTCGCCTTCTCCTTCGCGGTCCGCCCCGCCGACGTGCGGCGCACCTACGGCTTCTACCGGCTGGAGATCCTCGCCGCCCTCGCCAACGGCGTGCTGCTCCTCCTCCTCTCCGGCTGGATCGTCTGGGAGGCGATCGAGCGCTTCTCCGACGACCACCGGGTCGACGCGGGGACCATGGCGCTCATCGCCGCCATCGGCCTCATCGCCAACGCGGTCGGCCTCGTCCTCCTCCGCAGGAAGGGCGGCTCGCTCAACCTGCGCGGCGCCTACCTCCACGTCCTCGGCGACACCCTCTCCTCGGTGGGCGTGATCGTGGCGGCCATCGTCATCCTCCTCACCGGATGGACGCTCATCGACCCGATCCTCTCCGTGGCGATCGCCTGCCTCATCGTCTGGAGCGCGCTGCGGCTGGTGCGCGACGCGGTGGACGTGCTCCTCGAGGCGGTGCCCGCCCACCTCAACCTCGCCGACGTGCTCCACGCCATGGAGGCGACGCCGGGGGTGGCCACGGTCCACGATCTCCACGTCTGGACCATCTCCAGCGGCATGCACGCCCTGAGCGCCCACGTGGTGGTGGAGTCGTGCGACCTGGGCCGCAACGACGAGATCCTCGCCGAGCTGCGCACGATGCTCGCGGAGCGCTTCCACCTCGAGCACACGACGATCCAGATCGAGACCCCCTCCCATTGCGCGGGGATCGAGTTCCACTGAGATCGCGGAACGACGAAGGCCGCCGCGGGGGCGGGCCCTCCTCGCCATTCGGCGCGCGGCCTTCAGCCGCGGTAGTCGGTCAGATGCTTGCGCGTGCCGCCGCGCGCCGGATCGCGCCTTGCCTGGCAGTCGACGCACAGCTCCACGTGCGGCATCGCCAGCAGCCGCTTCTCCGCGATCTCGTCCTCGCACATGCGGCAGAGGCCGAACTCGTCCGGCTCCGCGTCGAGCCGGGCCAGGGCGCGCTCGATCCTGTCGAGCTCCGCCGCCCGGGACCGGTTGCGGTTGGAGGCGATCACCTGGAGCATCTCGGTCAGCGGCGCCTCGTCCTCATCCACCTTCTCGGAGACGTCGCGTCGCACCGGCTCCACCCTCGCGTCGGGGGTGGCGAGGAGTTCGGCGCGTAGATCGAGAAGGCGCTGCCGCAGGCGCGCGAGGAGTTCGGCGTTCATCGGTAGGAGTTCTCCGTCGAAACAGCTGAGGAGAGTTCAGCCGGGGTGGATCACGAGATGCCGCGTCGGCTCGGTGCCGATGCTCTCGGCGTCGAGGTGATAACGGACGACCATGCGGTGCTGCAACTTCCGCACGGCGGGGCGCCGCGGAGCGAGGGCCACCGGGATCCCCTCCGCCATCACCCGCTGGATGGCGTGCTCGGCCTCCTGGACCGCCTCGCGCACCTCCTCCTCGTCCACGCCCTCGGGCGGGACGAAGAGGGCCTGGAGGAGCCTGCGCATCTGCGAGGTGGAGTTGCGCTTGACGGTCTGGACCGGGATCCCCCGCTCCGCGACGCGGCGGATGCGGCCGTCGTGGGCCCGGGCCTTGAGGGAGAGGATGAGATCGGCGTTCTCCGGCCGCTCCACCAGGCGGGCGTCGAGGCGCAGGTCGCGGATCGCCCGGGAGACGAGGTCGGGGGAGAGGGCGTAGGCGTGGATCCGGATCGGGCCCCGGCGACCGGTGGGGACGGGGCCTGCGGGGGGCGCGACCTCCGGCGCCTCCTCGATCACCTCCTCCTCCACCTCCACGGTGCCGTCCGCGCCGACGCGCCGGCGCTCGCCCCCCACCTCCACGCCGGCGAGGATCCGGTCCACCGCGGCGGCGGTGTCCTTGTGGACCACCACCTCCTCGCGGCTCACCATCTCCACCACGATGTCGAAGGTGGGCGGCGCCTTGCGCTCGTTGACCGTCTTGGGCGTGCCGCGCCTGCGCGCCTCCTCGTCGGAGAGGGTGACGGTGTGGACCCCGCCCACCAGGTCGGAGAGCGTGGGGTTCATCACCAGGTTCTCCAGCGTGTTGCCGTGGGCGGTGCCCACCAGCTGCACGCCGCGTTCGGCGATGGTGCGGGCGGCGGCGGCCTCCGCCTCGTTGCCGATCTCGTCGACGATGATCGCCTCGGGCATGTGGTTCTCCACCGCCTCGATCATCACCCGGTGCTGGCTGGCCGCGTCGGGTACCTGCATCCGCCGCGCGCCGCCGATGCCGGGGTGGGGAATGTCCCCGTCGCCGCCGATCTCGTTCGACGTATCGACGATCATCACCCGCTTGCCGCCCTCGTCCGCGAGCACCCGGGCCACCTCGCGCAGCTTGGTGGTCTTGCCCACGCCCGGCCTGCCGAGGAGGAGGATGTTGAGGCCGCTGTCCACCAGGTCGCGCAGGGCGTCGATGGTCCCGAAGACGGCGCGGCCCACGCGCAGGGTGAGCCCCACCACCTCGCCCTGGCGGTTGCGGATCGCCGAGATGCGGTGGAGGGTCCGCTCGATCCCCGCGCGGTTGTCGTCGGAGAAGACGCCCACCGCGGCGACCACGTGGTCGAGCTCCTCGCGGCTCACCGGATCGCGCCCGAGCTGCACCGCCTCCCCCGGGAAGCGGGCCTGGGCCGGGCGACCGAGGTCCATCACCACCTCCACCAGCTCTTCGGTGGAGCGCCGCTTCAGCGCGCGGCGGAGGCGCTCGGGAAGGACGGCAAGGAGGAGGGACAGGTCGTCTGGTGGTGCCGACGCGGGTGCCATTCCTCTTCTTTATGTCCCTGCGGGCCGCTCCGGAAGCGGATCGTGCACCTTCGTCCCAGCCGCCTGGCGGGGGCTTGCGACCTCGCCCCGGCGGCAGCACCTCCCGTCCGTATCGCTCGTGCGAGAAGGGGAGGGACGCGATGCGGAGGATGGCCGCTGGGATTCTGGCCGTGGGCCTGGGGCTGGCGCTGGCGGGCTGCGGCGACGACGAGGACGGCGCCCGGGCGCCGGAGTGCGGGCTCTTTCCGGACACCTGCGAGGCGGGGCTCCAGTGCTTCCCGGGCACGCCCGATCCCGCCCTGACCGTGTGCCTGGCGGAGGGGCCGCGGCAGCAGGGGGAGACGTGCGACTCCACCTCGGAGGACGCCTCGCTCTACTGCGGCAGGGAGCTCCTCTGCGTCGCCTACGGCGAGCAGGGGCAGATCAAGAAGTGCAGCCCGCTGTGCGAGACGGACGCCGATTGCCAGGGGAAGGGGCTCACCTCCAGGTGCAGCCCCGGCGTGCAGACCGGCCTCAAGTTCTGCGCCCTCTGAAGCAGACGGCGCTGCTTGACGGGGCCTCCGGGGGCGGATAGTTCGCCCTCTCCCGGAGGTCGATTGCGGATCATCGGCGGCGAAGCGAGGGGCAGGCGCCTGAAGGCGCCCCGTGGTGCGGGGACGCGCCCCACCGCCGATCGCGTGCGCGAGACGATCTTCAACATCCTCGGCCAGCGCCTCGCGGGCGAGCGGGTCCTCGACCTGTATGCGGGCTCGGGTGCGCTGGCGCTGGAGGCGCTCTCCCGCGGCGCCGCCTCGGCGGTGCTGGTGGAGCGGGACCGGGAGGCGGCCCGGATCTGCGAGGAGAACGCCGAGGCCCTCGGCTACCGCGGACGCGTGCAGGTCGTGCGCGCGGACGCCCTCCAGGCGCTGCGGCAGATCGGCGGCGCCTTCGACCTGATCTTCATCGATCCACCCTACGCGGAGGGGCCCGCCGCGTCCCTCGAGATCCTCGGTGCGAGCGCCCTGGTCGCGCCCGGGGGCAGGGTGGTGGCCGAACACGGCAAACGGGACGAGCTTGCGCAGATCTATGGCGCTCTCGCCTGCACCGATCGTCGTCGATTCGGCGACACCGCGGTATCGTTCTACGAACGCACCGAGGAGCCTGCATGAAGCGCGTGGCGCTCTACCCCGGGTCCTTCGACCCGATGACCAACGGCCACCTCTCGATCATCCACCGGGGGCTCGAGACCTTCGACGGGCTGATCGTGGCCATCGCCAACAACACCAAGAAGCAGCCGCTCTTCAGCGTGGAGGAGCGGAAGGAGATGATCCTTTCCGCCATCGGCCACGATCCGCGGGTGGAGGTGACCTCCTTCCAGGGGCTGATGGTGGACTACGCGCGCAAGCGCGGGATCTCCATCGTCCTGCGCGGCCTGCGGGCGGTGAGCGACTTCGAGTACGAGTTCCAGCTCGCCAACATGAACCGGAAGCTCAACCCGAGGGTGGACACGGTGTTCATGATGACGGGGGAGGATTACTTCTACATCTCCTCGCAGCTGGTGCGGGAGGTGGCCATGTTCGGCGGCGACCTGGAGGGGCTGGTGCCCGATCCGGTCCTCCACGCGCTGCAGCGCAAGTTCGCCGACGCCGCCGCCGAGGCCCGGGCCCGCAGGAACGAGCCGCTGCCCGCACCGTCGCAACCGCCGCGGGAGAAGGAGAAGCCGTGAAAATCAGCCGCCGCGCCGCTTCGATCCAGCCTTCGCCCACCCTCGCGATCACCGCCCGGGCCAAGGCGCTCGTCGCCCAGGGCGTCGACGTGGTCTCCTTCGGCGCAGGCGAGCCGGACTTCGACACCCCGGCGCACGTCAAGCGCGCGGCGATCGAGGCGATCGAGGCGGGCTTCTCCCGCTACACCGCCACGCCCGGCATCCCCGAGCTGCGGCGGGCGATCGCGGCGAAGCACCAGCGGGAGAACGGGCTGGCGTACGAGGAGGGGCAGATCATCGCCACCGTCGGCGCCAAGCACGCCCTCTTCACCGCGCTCCAGGCGCTGGTGGACGAGGGGGACGAGGTGATCATCCCCGCGCCCTACTGGGTGAGCTATCCCGACATGGTGAAGCTCGCCGGGGGGACGCCGGTGATCGTCGAGACCACCGTGGAGGAGGGCTTCGTCCCCAGCGCGGAGGCAATCAAGGCGCGGCTCACCGATCGCACGGTGGCGGTGATCCTCAACAGCCCCTCCAACCCCACCGGCGCGGTGTGGAGCCGCGAGGCGCTGGCGGAGATCGCCCGCGTGCTCGAGGGGCACCCCTGCGCCGTCATCAGCGACGACATCTACGAGCACCTGATCTACACGGGGCAGCCCTTCGCCAACATCCTCAACGTCGCGCCGCAGCTCGCCGACCGGACCCTGGTGGTCAACGGGCTCTCCAAGTCCTTCGCCATGACCGGCTGGCGGATCGGCTGGGCGGCGGGGCCGCGGACCTTCATCGCCGCGATGCAGAAGATCCAGGACCAGTC
>Ga0180215_1000774_pt1 | contig 37728 bp, 35 predicted proteins | sample eDN3rd37CBELigBY_FD_128871 | JGI IMG/M metagenome (GOLD analysis project Ga0180215, IMG submission 128871) | Enriched backyard soil microbial communities from Emeryville, California, USA - eDNA 3rd pass 37_C BE-Lig BY (version 2) (version 2) | ecosystem: Environmental > Terrestrial > Soil >...
CTCCTGTTATAATTTATGTTTTTAATTGACGAAAATGGTGTCAGTATGTTATACTTGACATAGTGAGGTGGACCGAATGCCAAAAACATTATTGGACATTAAAAAAGCTCTTGATTCAAATTTGGGCAAAAGGCTTTTGCTGAAGGCGAATGGCGGACGCAGAAAGACAATTGAACGTTCAGGTATTTTAGCAGAAACCTATCCCTCTGTCTTTGTTATTGAACTAGACCAAGAGGAAAATTCTTTTGAACGGGTATCATATAGCTACGCAGATGTTTTAACGGAAACGGTACAAATTACATTCTATGAAGATGCAGCGGGAAATGTTGCTTTAAGTTAATACTATAGGCACACCGGGCAGTGGACAATTGTTTGCTGCTTTTTTGTGTCTAAAAAAGCTTGAGATTTAAACAATCACTATAGCGCTTAGTCGACTTTTGAAATAGATCTTTATGTTTACCTCTGGATAAATTAGGATTACATGGATTGAGTAAATTTATTCATACTAATCGTAATGCAGTGACGAAAGGAGATGGTTTCTCGTGGGCAGACGAAAAGGAATTATGTCTGATGCATTTAAAGAAGAGCTTGCGAAAGAACTTGGTTTCTACGATGTCGTCCAAAGGGAAGGCTGGGGAGGAATTAAAGCTAGGGATGCAGGGAACATGGTCAAACGGGCCGTCGAACTTGCAGAACAGCAGCTCATGAATCAGAAACGATAACTTTTCGAACAGGTCAGGCAATGCTTGCACCAAAAACGCCTTCAAGATAAATATCAAATAATGTCACTGCAGGAGAGACCGGAGCTAATGCTCCGGTTTTTTATTGTTAGGTTCCTTGATTTTGAGTTGGAGGTGGAAAAGGTTCACCTTTATGAGTTTATGGAGATAAATGAGAGAACCAAAGAATGAAAAGGGAAGTTAAGTGAGGGGAGGGGCGTATTCGGACAGAGAAAGGAGAAAAAATGAAATTCGAGTCTGAATGTAAAGGAAAAAAAAACAAAATTCCAACCCTCGCAATAACTCCGTCAAAAAGGCCAATCACATTACTCTGAATACGTGTGATTTTCCATTAAAAAAGTGTCAAAAACAAGAAACTTCATGATTTCTTCCCCCGAAAATTCTTCCTTTGAGGTTTTTATGGTAAAATAGGACAAAAAATGGACATCGCCCGAATTTTTTAAAGTAGGTGGAAGGATTGAAGCTTTTAATAAAAGCACCGGCAAAGATAAATTTATCTCTGGACGTTTTACATAAGCGACTGGATGGTTATCATGAGGTTGAAATGGTGATGACTACAATTGACTTAGCTGACCGGATTGAAATGAGTTTACTTGATAAAGACACGATCAAGATAAATTCACAAAATCGGTTTGTTCCGGATGACCAGCGAAACTTGGCTTATCAAGCAGCTCGTTTACTTAAGGAACGGTTCAATGTTAAAAAGGGAGTCTCAATTACTATTGAGAAGACCATTCCTGTGGCTGCTGGCTTGGCAGGAGGAAGCAGTGATGCTGCAGCGACTTTAAGGGGCTTAAACAAACTTTGGCAGCTTGGTCTATCTATTGATGAGTTAGCAACACTTGGTTCGGAAATTGGTTCGGATGTATCTTTTTGCGTTTATGGAGGAACGGCGTTAGCGACCGGAAGAGGTGAAGTCATTCAACAACTTCCTGCTCCCCCAACCTGTTGGGTGGTTTTAGCTAAACCATTTATTGGCGTATCAACTGCTGAAATTTATCGTCGTCTACAAATTGATGGGATCCATCATCCTGATACCAAAGAGATGGTTCGTGCTATTGAGGAAAAGGATTTTAAACGAGTCTGCAATCATGTAGGAAACGTATTAGAAGAAGTGACACTTGATCTTCACCCCGAGGTAGCACTCATTAAAGATCAAATGAAACGTTTTGGTGCCGATGCTGTACTGATGAGTGGGAGCGGACCAACAGTCTTTAGTCTTGTTGAGCATGATTCACGTATGCATCGAATTTATAATGGGTTAAGAGGGTTCTGTGATCAAGTGTTTGCAGTTAGAATGCTAGGAGAACGTCATACAATTGAAGGATAAAGAAAGACTCTCTTGTATAAACCCGTACATTAGTGTTATATTATTGTTATAATATTCGGGTTTTGGAGGTAAGTAATGAAATTTAGGCGGAGTGAACGTTTGATTGATATGACAAATTATTTGCTCGAACATCCCCGCGAACTGGTCCCCCTTACCTACTTCGCAGAGAAGTATGGTTCAGCTAAATCTTCTATTAGTGAGGATTTAGGTATTATCAAGGAGACTTTTGAAACGCGTGGAATTGGAATTTTGAAGACCGTTCCAGGAGCGGCCGGAGGCGTTAAGTTCTATGTTCATGTAGGGCAGGAAGAAGCAGCGGCATTAATACAGGAACTTTGCGATGTATTCGAGAGTCCAGATCGTCTGCTACCAGGAGGATATCTATATCTGAATGATATACTTGGAAATCCAACCATTGTAAGAAATGTGGGCAGGGTCATTGCATCGGCCTATGCAAAGGCGGATATCGATGCAGTCATGACTGTTGCGACAAAGGGAATTTCCATTGCCTATGCCGTAGCAGGCTTCTTAAATGTACCAGTCGTGATTGTTCGAAGGGACCCAAAGGTGACAGAAGGCTCAACTGTAAGTATTAATTATGTCTCGGGTTCAACAAAAAGAATTCAAACGATGGTACTTTCTAAACGAAGTCTATCGGAAGGGGCACGTGTCTTAATCGTAGATGATTTTATGAAAGCTGGCGGAACCATTAAGGGCATGATTGATTTACTTCAAGAGTTTAATGCATCCGTGGCAGGAATTGCGGTTCTTGTAGAATCAGAAGAAACGGATGAAAGACTAGTTGATGACTATCTCTCTCTTGTTCGTCTATCAAACGTAAATGTTAGAGAAAAAACAATTAGTGTAAGTGAAGGGAATTTCTTTTCCCGCATTCATTTTAATAACGGGAGTGTGTAGAAAATGAAACTTGTACAAACAAGCAATGCACCTGCAGCGATAGGTCCATATTCACAAGGGATTATCGTAAATAACTTATTTTATAGCTCTGGTCAAATTCCACTAACTGCAGAAGGAGAAATGGTGACAGGGGATGTCAAAGAGCAAACACATCAAGTATTCAAAAACCTGATGGCGGTACTTGAAGAAGCAGGCGCATCACTTGAAACGGTTGTCAAAGCAACGGTTTTCATTAAAAATATGGATGAGTTTGCTAGTGTTAACGAAGTGTATGGAGAATATTTTAATACTCATAAACCAGCTCGATCTTGTGTAGAAGTTGCTAGACTTCCAAAAGATGCACTTGTAGAGATTGAAGTCATTGCGCTCGTTAAATAAACGGGCGTTTTTTTTATTGTTTAAACGGGTATTGAATATATAAGCTAGCACAATTCTTTACTATTAACATTTATACTATTTAAAGTTTAAATGATTAATTTCGACAATCTTTGTATATAATCGATAAAGTCAATAGGTCTTTGTACCTTAAATGAGGAGAGGGAACGGTTTGTTTTCCCAACATTTAATAAATTGAGGTAAATTTTCTAAATTATTTTATTCAAAAGAAGGATTATAGGAATGCCTGTTGAATAAGTTAACTAGAATTTTATCTTTGTTGAAGGTGGTGAACGGAATGGAAGTAACTGACGTAAGATTGCGCCGTGTAAATACAGATGGACGGATGAGAGCAATTGCTTCTATCACGCTTGATAACGAATTCGTAGTACATGATATTCGTGTCATCGATGGAAACAATGGACTTTTTGTAGCAATGCCAAGCAAGCGTACCCCAGATGGTGAATTCAGGGATATCGCTCATCCAATTAACTCTGGCACTCGCGGTAAGATCCAAGACGCTGTATTGGCTGAATACCATCGTCTAGGCGAACTTGAAGTTGAGTTTGAAGAAGCAGGAGCATAATAGAAAACATTTTTCTTTTCATCAGGGGCCTACTCACAAGTATGGCTCTTTTTTATTTTTATTTCCCCCTTTTGCTAAACCATAAACCTAATTCCTCACTTTTTTTCTATAAAAATCCCTTTCAAGCATACAAAATGCCCCCATTCTGCTAACTATGTTGAAATGATTCGTATTTTAGGATATATTCTTAATGGATAAAAAGGTAAATTGGAGGCCTGTAAATGTCTAACCGTTATGCCATTATACTAGCAGCAGGACAAGGTACAAGAATGAAATCTAAGCTATATAAGGTTTTGCATCCTGTCTGCGGCAAACCCATGGTTCAACACGTAGTAGATCATGTGAAAAGTCTTAATATAAACGAAATCGTGACCATAGTCGGACATGGTGCTGAGAAGGTGAGATCCCAACTTGGTGAGTCAAGTCACTATGCTCTTCAAGAGAAGCAATTAGGAACAGCGCATGCAGTCCTACAAGCAAAAGAAATGCTTGCGGGTAAAGAGGGTACAACAATCGTTGTATGTGGAGATACGCCTTTAATTAAAGGAGAGACGATGGAAGCATTGTTTCAACATCATGAAGAGACAGGAGCAAAGGCAACCATTTTAACAGCACGTGCAACCGATCCAACCGGTTACGGTCGAATCATTCGAAACGATCAAGCACTAGTTGAGAGAATCGTTGAACATAAAGATGCTACTGAAGCAGAGCGCAACATTAATGAAATCAATACTGGAACCTATTGTTTCGATAATAAGGCTCTTTTCGAGGCACTTAATAATGTAGGCAATGATAATGTGCAAGGGGAGTACTACCTTCCGGACGTAATCGAAATATTAAAAGAGCAAGGCGAAACCGTTTCTGCGTATGTAACTGGCAGTTTTGAAGAAACTTTAGGTGTAAACGACCGAGTCGCATTAGCGGAAGCAGAGCGAATTATGAGAAAGCGAATCAATGAAGGGCATATGCGCAATGGTGTCACATTGATTGATCCTACAAATACGTATATTGGATCAGATGTGAAAATCGGTTCTGATACAATCGTTTATCCTGGCACGACCATTTCTGGAGATACGGTTATTGGTACGGAATGTGTCATTGGACCTAATAGTGAAATCAGTAATTGTGAAATCGGCAATGAGACGGTTGTTCGTAAGTCCGCTGCCTTTGATAGTAAAATCGGTTCAGAAGTAAATATCGGACCATTTGCTCATATCCGACCACAATCAGCAATTGATGATCAGGTTAAAATCGGGAACTTTGTTGAAATTAAGAAAGCTGTTTTTGGAAAGGGTAGTAAAGCTTCCCATCTAAGTTATATTGGTGATGCTGAAGTAGGTAGCGATGTCAATATTGGCTGTGGCACCATTACGGTAAACTATGATGGTAAAAATAAATTTCTAACAAAGATTGAAGATGGAGCCTTCATCGGCTGTAATTCGAATCTAGTAGCCCCAGTGACAGTTGGCAAGGGCGCGTATGTCGCTGCAGGATCAACTATAACAGAAGATGTTCCTGGAGAGGGTCTAGCTATTGCGCGAGCTCGTCAAGTGAATAAGGAAGACTACACAGGGAAATTAAATTCAAAGAAATAACTGGGAGGTTCCATAATGACGAATCAGTATTTAGACCCTAATTTAAAGGTCTTTACTCTTAACTCAAATAAAACACTTGCTCAAGAAATTGCAAAAGTAATTGGTGTAGAACTTGGAAAATGTTCGGTTGACCGCTTTAGCGATGGAGAAATTCAAATTAACATCGAGGAAAGTATTCGTGGTTGCGATGTTTATGTCATTCAATCAACGAGTGCTCCTGTTAATGAGCATATCATGGAACTTCTAATCATGATTGACGCTTTAAAGCGCGCTTCAGCAAAAACCATTAATGTAGTCATTCCGTATTATGGCTATGCACGCCAAGATCGCAAAGCGCGTGCCAGAGAACCTATTACTTCAAAATTAGTAGCAAACCTTCTAGAAACGGCTGGAGCGACTCGTGTGATTACTCTAGACTTACATGCGCCGCAAATTCAAGGATTCTTTGATATTCCAACCGATCAGTTAATGGGAGTGCCAATTCTTGCAGATCATTTTAGTAACCGTGAATTTACTGGTGATATCGTTATTGTTTCACCTGACCATGGTGGGGTAACAAGAGCAAGAAAAATGGCAGAACGCTTAAAAGCACCAATTGCGATTATTGATAAGCGTCGTCCAAGACCGAATGTAGCAGAGGTTATGAACATCGTTGGAAACATTGAAGGAAAGATTGCTATCCTAATTGACGATATTATTGATACAGCAGGTACCATCACCCTAGCAGCAAATGCCCTTGTAGAAAATGGCGCAGTCGAAGTGTTTGCATGCTGTACGCATCCAGTTCTTTCAGGACCAGCAATTGAGCGAATTCAAAACTCGCAAATTAAAGAATTAGTCGTAACAAATTCAATTGAACTCCCAGAAGAAAAAAGAATCGATAAGATTGTAGAACTATCTGTTGCCCCATTACTAGGCGAAGCAATTATCCGTGTACATGAGGAGCAATCCGTTAGTACTTTATTTAACTAATTGTCTATTTTAAAATAAAATGATGCGTTGATTGGAGCGGAAGGCACGAAGACTCCTCGAAAGTGAACTACACATTTTCCTTCTCGTGCGTGGCAAGTTCAAGGATGTCATTCAGTGTCCTGCGGGAGTGCAAGGCATGGGAGACTTCACAGGAGTAAAGCCAAGGAGGCTCCCTGACTGCTCGCGAACCGCATGTGCCTGGAGTGGAAATCAACTACTACGTTTAACAGGGCATAAACGACCCTACATACGTTTCTAAATTTGTAGTAACAGTGAAGGCTTGCGAAATGCTAGCCTTCTTCTATTTCTCCTTCAGATTGAATTTCTACGTTTAGATTTATGGTTATTAGGGCATTTTTTTAATGACAAGTCTAAATATGTAGTTGGAAGGGGACATCTGAATGAGTGCTATATTAAAAGCAAGTAATCGTGGTAGTAATAGTCAAAAATCGAGTCTTAATCGACTTCGTGCGGAAGGAAATATTCCAGCAGTGATTTACGGAAGTAAGATTGAGAGCAAGCCTGTTTATGTTGATAGTATCGAATTTATTAAAACAATTCGTGAGGTTGGCAGAAACGGAATCATTTCACTTGATGTTGACGGAAGTAAAACCGATGTTATGTTGAGTGATTACCAACAAGATTCGATTAAAGGAGATATTTTACACGCTGACTTTTTTGCTGTAAATATGAACGAGGAAAGAACAGCCACTGTAAGGATAGACCTTGTTGGTGAAGCGCCTGGAGTAAAAGATGGAGGCGTGATGCAACAGGCAGTTCATGAACTATCTGTAACTGCTACACCAGCGAATATTCCACAGTCTATTGATTTAGATATCTCAAATCTTCAAGTAAATGAAAATCTAACCGTTGGTGATTTGAAGAACTCTGGTGGAAGTTATACAATTAATGATGAGGACTCCTTGGTGTTGGTTACCATTCTTCCTCCAAAACAGGAAGAAGAGATCAACGCTGGAGAAGAACAAGAGCCAGGGCATCCTGACAATGAAGAAGGTAGAGAAACAGAACCAACTAATGAAAGCTAGTAGAATAGACGTAACCTAATTGGTTACGTTCTTTATTTTAGGCTGTGTTAATGTATATTGTTGATTTTTCACGTTGATTGCAACTGAAGACATGAAGTCTCCTGTGGAGCTAGAAAGATACCGGCATGCCAAATGTCTGGGAACTGATTAAAATGGAAATCAACAGCCTGGTTAACACAGCCATATTTTTATTTAAAATTTTTTTAGAGAATGGTAGCACCAAGATGAAGGTGGGGAAGAATCATGAAACTAATCGTTGGGTTAGGAAATCCAGGAAAGCAGTATGAAAAGACAAGACATAATATTGGTTTTGAAGTGATTGATCAGCTTTCAGAAAAAATGAACATTCCTTTGAGTCAAGCGAAGTTTAAAGGGCTCTTTGGAGCGGGTATTGTAAAAGGTGAGAAGGTTATTCTACTGAAACCATTGACCTACATGAATTTATCTGGAGAGTCCATTGGCGCAGTTATGAGTTATTATGATATTGAGCTGGAGGATTTACTGGTTATTTATGATGATTTAGATTTGCCAACAGGGAAAATCCGCTTGAGACAAAAGGGGAGTGCTGGTGGGCATAATGGGATTCGATCAACGATTGCTCACACGGGAACACAGGAATTTAAGCGTATACGAGTTGGAATCAGTCGCCCGCAAAACAGGATGCCAATAACGGATTATGTTCTAGGGAAATTTTCAAAAGAAGAACAAATTGAAATGGATAAAGCTGTTCATAAAGCGTGCGAGGCTTGTGAGGCATGGATGGAAATTCCTTTTCTTCAAGTGATGAATCAATACAATCAATAACATATAAATAGAGTCTTTACATAGAATAGGCATATGAATAAGTTCCCTTAAATCCGTAAATAATAAGCATAACTGGATGATTAGGGAGGGACAGGCATGGCTATGCATTATTACTGCCGTCATTGTGGGACGAATATTGGGACATTAGACCGATTATCGGTTCAAAGCGAAAGTCTAGGTTTCCATAAGCTGACAGATGAGGAACGCCATGATATGATAAGCTATGAAAGCAATGGTGACATTCAGATAAAGTCAATCTGTGAGGATTGTCAGGAATCGTATGAGCGAAATCCAAGCTACCATGAAAATGACTATCTAATTCACTGACACGCTTTGGACGATTGTTCCAAGGCATTTTTCTGTTTCTATGTATGCTTATTTTAATTTTTTAGCTAGATTACTGTCTAGCTCCAGTGCCACTTTAAGGTCTGGAGCATTTCTTAGTGAGGGAGAGGTTGGAATGCAAGGGCTGAAAGCTCTTTTTCGTCAACAGGATGACGTCCATTCTGTTGTTTCTGGAATGGAAATAGGCTTAAAAGAACAACTTGTAGCTGGCCTATCCGGTTCAGCAAGAACTGTTTTTTTATCCTCAATTTATGAAAATACAAATCGTTCAGTACTGGTCGTAACGCATAATCTTCTGCAAGCGCAAAAGCTCTACGATGATTTAGTAGGTTTAGTCGGGGAAACAGATGTTTACTTATATCCGGCGAATGAATTAATTGCCGCCGAGCTAAGTATTTCTTCACCTGAATTAAAGGCACAACGTATTGAAGCACTAAACCATTTGGCTAGCAATAAGAGCGGAATTGTCGTCGTGCCTATGGCAGGCTTTAAAAAGATTCTACCGCCCAAAGATTTGTGGATGCGTTTTCAAATCCCGTTTTCCGTAGGAGAAGAGATTGATGTTGAGACGATCCTAAACCAATTTGTCAACATGGGCTATGTGCGTTCAGATCTTGTCTCCGCTCCTGGTGAGTTCAGTGTCAGAGGCGGGATTATTGATATTTACCCATTAACAGCGGCAGACCCGTACCGAATTGAATTATTCGATACAGAGGTTGATTCTATCCGGTCATTTTCATTAGAGGATCAACGCTCCAAGGATAAATTAACGAAGGTAGTCATTGATCCTGCTACTGAAAATTTGCTAGAGTCCAGTCAACTTGCGAGATTGATTTCTGAACTGGAGACCGGTTTAGCAAAAAGTCTTAAAAAGCTCAAAGATGATAAAGCCAAAAATCAACTTATTCAAAATATCGGACATGAGCTTGAACAATTAAAGAATGGACAGAAACCAGATCAATTGTTTAAATACTTGTCCATCGCCTATGGAAATCCTCAAAGTTTGCTAGATTACCTGAATCCCGATGGGTTTATTTTTATTGATGAGATAAGTCGAGTCCAAGAAATGAATGAATCATTAAACAAAGAAGAAGCAGAGTGGTATACAAGCCTTTTAGGCGAGGGGCAAATTATCCACGATCTGCAACTCTCTCATCATCTTCCGGACTTATTGCAACAATCAGCAAGGCCAATTGTTTACTCGAGCTTGTTTTTAAGACATGTTCCAAGCACAAATCCGCAAAATATCATCAATATTTCGTGTAAGCCAATGCAAAACTTCCATGGCCAGATGAATGTGTTAAAAGCAGAGATGGATCGGTGGAAGAAGGGAAATTACACGGTCATTCTCCTAGGCCCGGATGAAGAACGAACACATAAGTTAGAGAGGGTCTTAGAGGATTATGAAATTGAGGCCATTCAAGTTGCGAACACAGACCCTATTAGGGTAGAAAAAGCTCAGATTGTTCAAGGAAGTCTAAACTCTGGGTTCGAAATGCCGATTCAAAAACTTGTGGTCATCACTGAGGAAGAACTTTTTAATAAAAAGACGAAGCGAACAAAGCGTCGACAAAAACTCTCCAATGCAGAGCGCATCAAAAGCTATTCAGAACTAAAGGTTGGCGATTATGTTGTCCATGTGAACCACGGGATAGGAAAGTATCTAGGAATTGAGACGTTAGTCATCAATGGTGTTCATAAAGATTATCTTAATATTCGCTATCAAGGAACAGATAAGCTTTATGTACCTGTTGAGCAAATTGACCTGATCCAAAAATACGTAGGTTCAGAAGGCAAAGAGCCGAAGATCTATAAGCTTGGCGGGAACGATTGGAAAAAGGTAAAAAATAAAGTCCAATCACAAGTTCAAAATATTGCCGATGACCTAATCAAGCTATATGCCGAGAGAGAAGCGAGCAGAGGGTATGCATTTTCTCCAGATGGCGATATGCAAAGAGAGTTTGAGACTTCTTTCCCTTATGAGGAAACAGAAGACCAAATTCGTTCCATCCATGAAATTAAAAAGGATATGGAAAATGAACGACCGATGGATCGCCTCCTTTGTGGGGATGTTGGATATGGGAAAACAGAGGTAGCAATCAGGGCCGCATTTAAGGCAATCGCTGACGGTAAACAAGTGGCGTTGCTTGTTCCAACGACAATATTGGCTCAGCAGCATTATGAAACAATTCGTGAAAGGTTTCAGGACTATCCAATTAATATTGGACTTTTGAGCCGTTTCCGTACTAGAAAGCAACAAACAGAAACCATTAAAGGTCTAAAGGCGGGTACAGTGGATATTGTCATTGGTACTCACCGAATCCTTTCTAAGGATATTACCTATAGAGATTTAGGCTTGCTAATCATTGATGAAGAACAGCGATTTGGTGTAACACATAAAGAAAAAATAAAACAACTAAAAACCAATGTTGATGTTCTGACATTAACGGCAACACCAATCCCAAGAACACTTCATATGTCTATGTTAGGTGTTCGCGATTTGTCTGTCATTGAAACACCACCTGAAAATCGATTCCCTGTCCAAACTTATGTGATGGAGTACAATGGGGGCCTTGTTCGTGAGGCAATTGAAAGAGAGCTTGCAAGAAATGGGCAGGTTTATTTTCTCTACAACCGGGTAGAAGACATTGAGCGAAAAGCAGAGGAAATCTCGATGTTAGTCCCAGATGCAAGGGTGGCTCATGCACATGGGAAAATGACCGAAAATGAATTAGAATCGGTGATGCTTGGGTTCCTTGAAGGGGAATTTGATGTTTTAGTCAGTACAACCATTATTGAAACAGGTGTCGACATCCCTAATGTCAACACACTGATTGTTCACGATGCCGATAAAATGGGACTATCTCAGCTCTACCAGTTAAGAGGGCGGGTAGGGCGATCCAACCGAGTGGCTTATGCTTACTTTACTTATCGGAAGGATAAGGTGTTAACGGAAGTCGCAGAAAAACGTCTCCAAGCCATAAAGGAGTTTACAGAGCTTGGCTCAGGCTTTAAGATTGCTATGCGAGATTTATCCATCCGCGGTGCAGGAAACCTGCTTGGCGCTGAACAACATGGTTTCATTGATTCTGTAGGATTTGATTTGTATTCACAAATGTTAAAAGAGGCCATCGAGGAAAGACAGCCTGACCATGAGCAAAAGAAACGAGCTACGGTCGAACTCGATCTAGAAATAGATGCTTATATTCCTGATTCTTATATTCAAGATGGACATCAAAAAATTGAAATGTATAAGCGTTTCCGAGGATTGGCAACGTTGAATGATATTGAAGAGTTGAAGGAAGAAATGGTTGACCGATTTGGGGACTATCCTCAAGAAGTTACACATCTATTCCAAGTATCTGAACTTAAAATCTATGCTGAAACAGCAGCAGTGGAAACCATCAAGCAAGCGAAACAAGAGATTTCTATTTATGTATCTGAAGGTGGAACAAGTCAGATTGATGGGCAAAAGATTTTCAAGATTAGTGATAAATTCCGTAGGAATGTTGGTCTTGGGATGGACGGGAACAGATTAAAGATGGTCATTCATACAAAAGGACTTAAAAAAGAGGAATGGCTTCATATCATTTTCGAAATGGTTAAAGGGCTTCACGACTCTGTTAGAGAAGAAGAAAACTCAGTATCTTAATCAAACTTATTTAGTTTGTAACATAAAAGTAACTGGAAAATGTTTCATTCTCCAAAGATGAGGGTAACTCTAAAAGAGAGGATTACCGAGTGTTTATCCTGATTCTTCCTTACTTAGAATGGCGATTTCAAAAATAGAAATTCTGCCACTTAAGAGAAAATATTCTTGGATATGAATAGAACTTTCCAGATGAAAGATACTAAGTTCAATCATGGTAATGGTGGATAAATAAAGGGTTCAACCATCATTGTCCAAAAATAATCATCAGATGAAAGTGAGGCAACGTTGGATGAAAGCAACTGGTATTGTTCGTCGAATCGATGATTTAGGCAGAGTCGTTATTCCGAAAGAAATTCGGAGAACACTGAGAATTCGTGAAGGTGACCCATTAGAAATTTTTGTAGACCGTGATGGTGAAGTGATTTTAAAGAAATACTCCCCAATTAGTGAATTAAGTGATTTTGCTAAGGAATATGCAGAAGCCCTATATGATAGTTTAGGGAATCCAGTATTAATTTGTGATCGCGATACGTATATTGCTGTTGCAGGTGGTTCTAAAAAGGATTATTTAAATAAAAACATTAGCGAACAAGTTGAGAAAACGATGGAAGACCGCTCTTCTGTTCTAGTGAACCAACAAGGAACCGTTGCGTTGGTCGATGGAGTAGATGATACGATTTCTTCCTATACGATTGGACCAATCATTGCAAATGGAGATCCAATTGGATCCGTTATTATTTATTCTAAAGAAGGTACATTAGGTGAAGTAGAACAAAAGGCTGTCGAAACAGCTGCTGGATTTTTAGCAAGACAAATGGAGCAGTAATAGGACTTTAGTAGATAGATGATAGAAAGGGGATTGATCCCAAGAGCCGTATAGCTTTTGGGATCAGTCTCTTTTCTGTATCTAGGCAGGTTGAAACAGAAGAACAGATTTAGGGTGAATGCCGTTAATGATGGGACTTTATGATATAATACATTCGATATTCAGAATGGAAGGAGTTGGGTGATGAAGTCCGTATCAGGGTCGCAGGATCTTTTCAGGGGAGCGCTTATTTTGACAGTGGCTGCCTTAGTGACCAAAATATTAAGTGCAATATACCGTGTTCCCTTCCAAAATATTGTTGGCGACATCGGTTTTTATATTTATCAACAGGTTTATCCTTTCTATGGAATCATCCTTGTCTTATCTACACATGGCTTTCCTGTTGTCATCTCTAAATTGTATAAAGAACAGCTTTCCTCCGATAATCAGAAAGAAGCTACGAGGCTCCTAGCTGTTTCATTGTTTTTTCTAACGATTATTGGATTATCTCTGTTTTTTGTCTTTTTTCTAGGAGCTGAAGCGATTGCTTCCTCAATGGGCGATCAAGATTTGGCGACTCTTTTTCGAGTGATGGCCTTTCCGTTTCTGTTGTTTCCGTTTATCTCTGTGTTTAGGGGGTACTTCCAAGGGGGTGGCAATATGATCCCAACGGCAATATCTCAAGTAGGAGAGCAACTGATTCGGGTGATCACGATCCTCTTGCTTTCATACATATTGATTAATCAAGGCTATTCGCTTTATCAAGCAGGAAGCGGTGCAGTTTTTGGATCAGTGACAGGTGGATTAGTTGGGTTATTGATTCTATGCTACTTTTTTTTGAAGTCATCAGACGGAATCTTTCAAAACCAATACAATTTCAAAGAGCTAGCGGGTACTGCCTTCCCTGTAATAAAGGCATTAATTTTCCAGGGCTTTGCTATTAGTGTCAGCGGTATGGTGCTGATTCTCCTACAATTAGCGGATGCGCTAAATCTTTATCAATTATTATCCTCAACCGGTATGACAATTGAAGAGGCAAAAATCACAAAAGGAGTTTATGACCGAGGACAACCATTGATTCAACTTGGAACGGTAGTTGCAACTTCTATTGCCCTTTCCTTAGTACCCGCAATATCAGGGGAAAAACAACGCCAAAAAACGATACAAAATGTGCGTATTGCTTTGCAGTTAAGCCTTTTAGTGGGGGCAGCTGCTGCTATTGGCCTATTTAGTATTATTGAACCAACAAATATTATGCTATTTGAGAATAGAAATGGTTCTTTTGTGTTAGCGCAATTAAGTCTTCTAATTTTGCCAGGCTCTGTGATGATCACAATTATTGGAATTCTACAAGGGATGAATCACTCCTTTTTTCCAGCTCTCATTGTCCTTGGAGGATTTGGGGTAAAATACTTCTTGAATTTTCTTCTTATCCCCTCTTATGGGACAGCGGGTGCAGCATTTGCGAGTATTATTGCTATGATCGTGATGTTGATGATCCTAATTCTTAAGCTCCGGAAAGTTATGCAACAACAGATTCTTTCTACTAGCTTTATTTTAAAAGTATTGCTCATATCTGGGTTGATGGGACTATTTTTACATTTTTACATAAAAGCTGTTCAGTGGCTCTTTTGGGAACATCTCACTTTACGGCCCTTGTCAGCATTCCAAGCGATTAGTGCTGTTCTTGTTGGAGCTGTCTTTTATTTAGTGATTGTCATAAAAACAAGATTGTTAGAAGAAAAGGAATTATTAATGCTTCCATTTGGAAGCAAACTACTGTTTTTGTTGCCTAAAAGATAGGAGTCGATAAAGAGTGAAAAAGATAACTGTAATTGGTCTAGGAGCAGGGGACCTAAACCAGCTCCCTTTTGGAGTTTATAAAGTGTTAACAGAGGGAAATAATATTTTTTTACGGACGAAGGAACATCCAATTGTAGCTGAGCTTGAGGAAGTCGGCCATAGCTTTACTTCTTTTGATTCTGTCTATGAAAAAAATAGTGAGTTTTCTGCTGTTTATGAAGAAATAAGTGAGATATTGTTAGAAAAGGCAGAAGCAGCTGCTGTTGTGTATGCTGTCCCAGGTCATCCACTAGTAGCAGAGCAAACTGTGCAATTGTTACTAGAGAAAGGGAAAGAACGAGGGATCGATATTGAGATTGGTGGGGGACAGAGCTTTTTAGATGCTATATTCCAGGCGTTAAAAATCGATCCAATCGATGGCTTCCAATTGGTAGATGGTACATCTCTATCCCGAGATATGATCCGTTTGAACACACATACCATTATTGGACAGGTTTATGATCAGTTTGTGGCTTCAGAGGTGAAGCTTAGTTTAATGGAAAAGCTCCCTGACGAATATGAGGTAGCCATTGTTACAGCAGCTGGAAGTAAGGATGAGAAGATTACTTGGGTTCCATTATATGAATTGGATAGGGAAACCGAAGTGCATAATCTAACCTCTGTTTACGTCCCGCCTGTAAAGGATGAGCAAGTTCTCTACCGGGAATTCTCTACCTTCCGTCAGATTATCGCTGACCTGAGAGGTCCAAATGGCTGTCCTTGGGATAAAAAGCAAACACATGAATCTTTAAAAAAATATTTGATTGAGGAAGCATATGAATTAATTGAAGCGATAAACAAAGAAGATATCGACCACATGGTGGAAGAGCTTGGGGATGTGCTCCTTCAAGTTATGCTTCATGCGCAAATTGGTGAAGATGATGGCTATTTTACGATTGAAGATGTCGTAGAAGGAATCTCAGAAAAAATGGTACGTCGACACCCTCATGTCTTTGGAAATGTAGAAGCGGAGACAGAGGAAGAGGTATTGTCGAATTGGCAGGAAATAAAACAACAAGAAAAGGGAACTACCAAAAAATCCTTGCTGGATGGAGTTGGCAATGGCCTGCCAAACTTGTTAAAGGCTAAAGAGCTACAAAAGGAAGCCGCTAAAGTTGGCTTTGATTGGCCTGATATTACACCGGTGCTTGAAAAAGTGAAGGAAGAATTATTAGAATTGCAAGAGGCAAAACAACAAGGCAATCAGCAAGAAATAGAACAAGAGTATGGCGATTTGCTATTTGCGCTTGTAAATGTGGCAAGGCACTATAACATAGATCCTGAAGAAGCTCTATTTAAAACGAACCAAAAATTTTCTCGGCGCTTCAGTTATATTGAAGAGAAAGTGGCAGCGAGTGGGCGTTCCTTCAATGACTATACACTTGAGGAATTAGATGCCTTCTGGGTAGAAGCAAAAACAATCGAAAAAGGGAAATAGGAGTGGGTGTAGCATGAGATTAGATAAATTTTTAAAAGTATCAAGATTAATAAAAAGACGGACAATGGCAAAGGAAGTATCTGATCAAGGAAGGATTCTAGTCAATGGCGTTGCTGGCAAAGCAAGTACAAATGTAAAAGTTGGCGATGAGTTAACCATCCGATTTGGACAAAGACGGGTGACGGCAAAAATTGAGCGGATTCAAGAAACAACGAAGAAGGAAGAAGCAGCTGATATGTATACAATTGTGAAGGATGAGCGACTTTCTGAATCAGAGTAAATAGGCTTGTTCTATTTAGCCCTCACCACTCATACATATGTACAAACCGTGTATAACGCGATTGTGGGGGATTAAATATGAGCCAGTACTTTGAACCAAATCAACAGAAGACAAACACTCCTGAACATGATGTTATCATGAGAGGAAGGCGAACACTTGAAATTTCGGGTGTCAAACAGGTAGAAAGCTTTGATAATGAGGAATTTCTGCTAGAAACAGTCATGGGTTTCCTTGCGATTAAAGGCCAGAATTTGCAAATGAAGAATTTAGATGTAGATAAGGGGATTGTCTCAATTAAAGGAAGAGTCTTTGACTTGATTTACCTTGATGATCAGCATGGGGAGAAAGCTAAAGGATTCTTTAGCAAGCTGTTCAGATGACACTGACAACCCAGTTTCTGACCATGCTTTCAATGATTGGCATGGGTAGTCTTTTCGGAGCCTCACTTGATACGTACAGTCGTTTTTTACAGAGGCGGAAAAGAAAAAATTGGATAGTATTCCTTAATGACATCCTATTCTGGATTCTACAGGGACTCTCCATTTTCTATGTTTTATTTATTGTTAATGAAGGTGAACTGAGATTCTACATCTTTTTTGCATTGCTCTGTGGGTTTGCTGCATATCAGAGTCTTTTAAAGCGAGGGTATTTAAAAGTATTAGAGTGGTTGATTTCTGTAGCCATTTCAACGTATAAGATTTCCATTAATCTTTTCAAGACTCTGATCTATCAACCAATAAGGTTTTTATTGATTTCAACCTTTTCTCTTTTAGTATTCATCGGAAAAGGGACCATTGCGTTATTGAGGATTATTGGAAAAATAGTTTACTGGATTCTTAAGGTTGCTTGGAAACCATTTGAACTGATATTTCTACTTTTATGGAAACTTTTGCCGAAAAGGATTAAAAAAATCGTCGAGAGAATATATAATAAAATGGCAGGATTTACTCGTAAATTCCAGAAATACACTGTATCAATAGTAAAAAGGCTGAAGACCAAAAAATAAGGAGGACCGCGAGGGAATGAATGCCATTAGAAAACGGAATATCTCTAAGTTGGAGAATGAATATACGCAACAAAGTGAAAAAGCAGGAATTGCAGAAAAGAGAAAACGTAAAGTGTTATTCAGACGCCTCGCAGTCTTTTTTGTGCTTGCAACAATTATTTCTGCTGTAATGATTTCTACGTTCATCTCCCGAACGTCAGCTTTAGAGACAAAGTTAGATGAAAAGGAAAGACTTGAAACAGAATTAGCGAACTTACAGAAACAACAAAAACACCTCGAAGAAGAAATTGTCAAACTAAATGATGAAGAGTATATTGCTAAACTGGCAAGAAGGGATTATTTCCTTTCGCAAGAAGGAGAAATTATTTTTAATATACCTGAAGATGAATAGGGATTCCCATCTAAATTGACACTCTTTTTCCCTGTTCGGTATAATATATAGTAGGTTTGATTTTTTATACTTTTAAGGAGGAAAATTCTTTTTATGTCAATCGAAGTCGGCAGCAAGTTGCAAGGGAAAGTAACAGGAATCACTAATTTTGGAGCATTTGTGGAGTTGCCAGAAGGGTCAACGGGGCTTGTTCATATTAGTGAGGTCGCAGACAATTACGTAAAGGATATTAACGATCATTTAAAAGTCGGCGATCAAATTGAGGTAAAGGTTATTAATGTAAAAGACGGAAAGATTGGTTTATCCATTAAAAAGGCAATTGACAGGCCGGAAAGACCTGCAAGACCGGAAAGACCAGACTCAAAACCTTACTCCCAGCGTCAACGTCAAGGGAGACCCAATGATAACCGCAATAGCCGTCCTGAAAATTTTGAATCCAAGATGGCAAAGTTTTTAAAGGATAGCGAAGATCGTCTCTCTTCCTTAAAGCGCCATACCGAATCAAAACGCGGTGGCAGAGGAGCTAAAAGAGGGTAACTTGCTGCTGAATATATTTATATAGATGCCTTTATTAAGACAGATCAATAGTGATCTGTCTTTTTTATGTGCGAAAAAACGGTGCTCATAGATTTTCACTTCACTGGATACAGTACGAGGTATGGTATTTATTCCTGAACGGGGAATAAAACCTCTCTAACGGGGAATATAATGCTCGATATAGGGAATATAATCACTTTTTTTCAGAAAAGGCGCTATAGGCGAGGGTATTTTTTCATTAAAACGAGGGCAAAAAGCTGAGTTGAGGTGAAAAATACCCACCCAAAAGGCCAGTAACTAGTATAAGTAATTGGGTTTTGATTCAAAAAGAAAAATTTTTGTTGTCTATAGGTAAATCTAATCACCTAAAGGTGAGGATTTAGAATTAATACTATACAAAGTATGGGTACCTATCTAGACAAAAAAGAGCACTGATATAATCAGTGCTCTTTTACTTCTACTATTTAAGATGACCCCTACGGGATTCGAACCCGTGTTACCGCCGTGAAAGGGCGGTGTCTTAACCGCTTGACCAAGGGGCCTTAATAATGTTTTTGGCTTTAGTTATGCGAAGCTTTTCGTTGTCTAGCTGCAGTGCCTAGGGACTCGGGTCATAAGCCAATCCGCCAAGAAGGTTAAAGAACAACCTTCTCGCCGGCTCGTCTTATGCCTGTCGCCCCTGAACAAGGCACTTCCGCTTTTCATTGTCTAGCTACGGCTCCTAGCGACTAGTGGACTTCGCTCTTCTCCCTACGATAAGTCAACATCGAATCACTATCGTTCTTCGTGTTTCCTTTATCTCAGTCGAAGTGCTCCAGTCCATACGTCGCTGAACAGTCGCCTTCGCATTTCATTGTCTAGCTTCAGCGCCTAGGGGCTCGGGTCATAAGCCAATCCGTCAAGAAGGTTAAAGAACAACCTTCTCGCCGGCTCGTCTTATGCCTGTCGCCCCTGAACAAGGCGCTTCCGCTTTTCATAATAGCGGCGGAGGGAGTCGAACCCACGACCTTTCGGGTATGAACCGAATGCTCTAGCCAGCTGAGCTACACCGCCATAATTTAAAGCACAAAATCTATAATACTGAGATTTTATTAAACTGTCAATAAAAATATGAAAGAATTTTGTCGGTATTTTACCACATAATCAGTCGAACGAAAATTCAATACTTGTCCTTAATTTTGACAAAGTTTTGACAATGAACCTCTTATAATGAACCACAACAATAAAATGCAGGGAGTGTATGGTATGCAAAATGTAGAAAGGACTGTGGTAAAGCCTACAAGTGACGTTCGTCTTGATAAGCCGAGATTTGAATTCTCAAAACTGCTTGTCAAACTTCAGACATCCATTGAGAGCTTTTTCCTCAGAAAAGGATATATTTTTCTTTTTATCGGTTTTCTTCTAGGTCGCGCATTAATCTTAGCCAAGCTAACACCTTTTAGCCTTCCCTTTTTTGCGGCCGTTTTCTTTATTCGTAGGGATCGTGCGCCAATTGCCCTCCTTGGACTTGTTGCTGGGGCGGCTACCTTATCTCTTTGGGAAGCAGCGGTTACGTTTGGAACCATTGTGTTGTTTTTAATTCTTTTCCGGGTTACAGCCAGATGGATGAAGAATGAATTAAGAGGATTACCACTACTAGTATTTTTCACTATATTGAGTATGGAAATGTCTAGAACGGCGTTTATCGAAGGGACCTTAACGGTATATGGAAGTGCTATGGCCGGAATTGAAGCTGGTCTTGGGTTAATTCTAGCCTTCATATTTCTACAAAGTATTCCTTTATTAACTGTTAATAAGCGAAGACAATCTTTAAAGACTGAGGAGATTGTCTGTTTAATCATTATGCTTGCTTCAGTAATGACCGGGACCATTGGGTGGACCTTATACGATATTTCAATTGAACATGTTCTGTCACGTTACCTGGTGTTGGTTTTTGCTTTTGTTGCAGGAGCTACGATGGGCTCAACGGTTGGCGTGGTGACAGGATTAATTTTTAGTCTTGCAAATCTATCAAGTTTCTTTCATATGAGTTTGCTTGCCTTTGCTGGTTTATTGGGCGGCTTGTTAAAAGAAGGGAAAAAGTTCGGTGTTGCCGTTGGATTACTTGTTGCCACACTTTTGATCGGTATGTATGGTGAAACAGGACAACCAATTGACAAGATGTTACTAGAAACAGGGGTTGCGATTTTGTTATTCCTTTTAACACCAAGCTCATTAACTTCTAAAGTGGCAAAATATATACCGGGTACCGCAGAATATTCAGCGGAACAACAGCAATATATGAGAAAGATGCGAGATGTGACAGCGCGCAGAGTGGCTCAATTCTCAAATGTCTTTCAAGCCCTGTCTAAAAGTTTTTCATCAATCGAAGAGAAGACAGAAGGAGAAGAGCCAGACCGAGACCTTGACTATTTCCTCAGCAATGTCACAGAGAAAACATGTCAAACTTGTTTTAAAAAGGATCATTGTTGGGCGAGGAACTTTAATACAACCTATGAGTTTATGAGCGAGATTATGCATGAATTAGATCATACAGGAAGTATTTCACCAAAGTTGTCCCGGGATTGGGATAAGCACTGTACGCGTTCAAAAAAAGTAAACGACATTATGCAACATCAGCTGACTTTTTATCAGGCAAATCGTAAGCTGAAAAAGCAAGTTCAAGAAAGTAGAAAGCTGGTTGCGAACCAGCTCCTTGGTGTTTCAGAGGTAATGGGTGATTTTGCAAAAGAAATTCAACGAGAACGGGAAAATCACCATAAACAAGAGGAGCAGATTCTTAGTGCTCTTCAAGAATTTGGTGTTGAAATTGAGAATGTGGATATTTATAGTCTTGAACAAGGAAATGTTGATATTGATATGACCATTCCTTACTGTGGGGGTCATGGAGAGTGCGAAAAACTGATTGCCCCAATGCTTTCTGATATCTTGGGGGAAACCATTCTTGTTAATTCGGAAGAATGCGCCACCATTCCGAGTGGAGTATGTCAAGTAACTTTTAGGTCTGCCAAAGCGTTTGCGGTTTTGACAGGTGTCGCCCATGCGGCAAAGGATGGAGACCTTATCTCTGGGGACAGTTATTCAACAATTGAACTTGGTGGCGGAAAATATGCAATTGCCATCAGTGATGGCATGGGAAATGGCGAACGAGCTCATACGGAAAGCCAGGAGACATTGAAACTTCTTCAGCAAATTCTTCAGTCAGGGATTGAAGAGAAGGTTGCTATCAAATCCGTCAACAGCATTCTAGCTTTACGAACAACAGATGAGATCTTTTCAACACTTGACCTGGCGATGGTTGATTTACAAAATGCATCCGCTCGCTTTCTTAAAATTGGTTCAACGCCAAGTTTTATTAAAAGAGGAAGCAAAATTATTAAAATACAGGCGAGTAATTTACCGATGGGAATCCTACAGGAATTCGAGGTCGATGTGGTCAGTGAGCAGCTAAAAGCGGGCGACTTGCTGATTATGATGAGTGATGGTGTATTTGAAGGACCTAAGCATGTGGAAAATTATGATTTGTGGATGAAACGAAAGATCAGTGAGCTTGAAACCAATGAACCTCAGGCCGTAGCGGATCTGATTATGGAAGAAGTGATACGCTCACGATCCGGAATGATTGAGGATGATATGACTGTAGTCGTGGCGAAGATTGATCATAATATTCCGAAGTGGGCTTCCATTCCTGTTCAATCCATGCTCAAGGAAGCATAAGGTTTATTTTATGTATTGTTAGTATAATTTATTCCCTACAAGTCGAAAATGGTAACAAATCATGTTACGGAAGGAGATTTTCGATGAAAACGGGGACGTTAAAGCAAGTATTGTTAATTACTGATGGCTGTTCGAACCAAGGGGAGGACCCGATTGCAATGGCGGCCCTTGCCAAGGAGCAGGGGATTTCCATTAATGTTATTGGTGTAATGGAGCAAGATGTTATTGATGATCAAGGCTTAAAGGAAATTGAAGGCATTGCCTTAGCAGGTGGTGGGGTTAGTCAGGTCGTCTACACTCAACAGTTATCACAAACTGTACAGATGGTTACGAGAAAAGCAATGACTCAGACTCTACAAGGAGTGGTGAATAAAGAGCTTCAACAGATCTTGGGTGGTGGAGCGAAGACCATGGAGGACCTGCCACCTGAAAAGCGCGGGGAAATTATGGAGGTCGTGGATGAACTAGGTGAAACAGTTCAACTTGAAGTCTTAATTCTAGTAGACACAAGTGCGAGTATGACGCATAAGTTACCTACTGTTAAAGAAGCACTGTTAGATTTAAGCTTAAGTTTGAATGCCCGTTCTGGATCGAACCGTTTCTCTGTCTTTGTATTTCCGGGGAAACATAAAGAGGTTGAAAAGCTACTAGATTGGACGCCAAAGCTAGAATCTCTTACAACCATCTTTTCAAAGCTTAAGACTGGGGGGATTACCCCGACTGGGCCAGCGATTAAAGAAGCGATGAGCTATTTTCAACAAAAACGGTCTTTAAGGAGTCTGCTTTCCCGTGATGATGAACAATACTTTGAAGAGTCTATCTAATCTTAGTCCTGGAACTACGATACAAGGGAAATGGTATCAGAAACAATATACGATTATTAAAGAGTTAGGCTACGGTGCGAACGGGGTTGTTTATTTAGTCCGTGATAGCAATCGTCAGGCTGCTTTGAAAATAAGTGATAATCCGTCATCGATTACCTCAGAAGTAAATGTGTTAAAATCCTTCAACAAGGTCCAGGGATCTGCCCTTGGACCTTCTTTGTTGGATGTGGACGATTGGGAACAGCACGGTAAACAGCATAGTTTTTATGTAATGGAGTTTATAAAAGGTCCAGATTTATTGTCTTTTATTCAACAGAAGGGCTCAGAATGGTTGGGAGTTCTAATGCTCCAGCTGTTAGCTGATCTGGAGATCCTGCATCAAAATGGTTGGGTGTTTGGCGACCTGAAGCCGGAGAACTTATTGGTGACTGGTCCACCTGCGAGAATCCGGTGTATCGATGTTGGCGGTACGACCATAAAGGGAAGAGCAATCAAGGAGTTTACGGAGTTTTATGATCGCGGCTATTGGGGGCTTGGGAGTAGGAAGGCGGATGAGCGTTACGATTTGTTTGCGGTGGCTATGATCATTGTAAATACGGCTTATCCAAGAAGATTTAATAAAACGACCGGTGGACTTCCTCAAATAATGGGAATGGTCAAACAGAAACAAGAGCTTGCAAAATACGAAAATGTGATTAATAAAGCTCTTTCTGGTCATTACCAGACAGCTGGAGAGATGAGAAGGGACTTGCTGAGTGTTCTTCAGCCAAGGAAGAGTGGAGCTAGTCGTGCTCAACAAGCCCAAGTTAAGTCACGTGTGCAGTTACATAAAACAAGAACAGGAAAGAATTCGAGTAAATCAAAGAAGAAAAGTCATTTTCTTGAAACGGTATTTCTCATCGCGGCAATCTCAATGATGTACTTTTTTTATCTGTACAGTCAGGTTCTTTAATGCATTTATTGAAACTTTTAGAAGAATTATCCGTATTATAGGGATAGTTTATCTGTAAAAGGAAGAGTATATATGATTGAAAAAAAAATTCACCGCTTTTTAGAAAGGCAAAGGTTTGATTTAACAGGAAAGTCGATTGCGGTTGGGGTATCAGGAGGACCTGACTCACTTGCATTGCTATACTTTCTTTGGGGTTTAAAGGAAATCTATCAGTTAAGAATTGTTGCTGTTCATATGGATCATATGTTCAGGGGGGAGGAGTCGTATCAAGAAGCCTTATTCGTCCAAGAATTTTGTAAAAAGCGTTCAATTGCTTTTGAGATGAAACAAGTAAATGTACCAGATTACATAGGAAAAACAGGGAAAAGTTCTCAAGTGGCTGGTCGGGAACTAAGGTACCAATTTTACAGTGAAGTAATGAAAAAACATGATTTAAACTATTTAGCCTTAGGTCACCATGGAGACGACCAAATCGAAACTATCCTAATGCGATTAACAAGAGGTAGCTCTGGGAGTGCTAGAGCAGGAATTCCTTTTAAAAGGCCGTATGAAAAGGGGGAAATTATCCGCCCCTTTTTGTGTCTAACTAAGCAGGAACTTGAAGAATATTGTCAAAAACATCAGCTAGACCCTAGAAGGGACCCGAGTAATGAAAAGGAAACATACAGTCGGAACCGCTTTAGAAAACATGTCTTGCCTTTTTTGAAAAAGGAAAACCCTCAAGTGCATGACCATTTTCAACGGTTTAGTGAAGAAATAAAGGCCGACGATGAATATCTTACTGAATTAACTCAGGTAAAAATGAATAAAGTAATGGAGAAAACAAATGAGAAAGTTACTCTTGATAAGGATGCCTTTCTTACAATGCCAATACCTTTACAAAGGAGAGGGATTAAACTAATATTAAACTATCTTTATGGTGAACAACCTTCTTCTCTTTCCGCTATACATATTGATAGTATATTTTCGATGATTAAAAATCCTCATCCTTCCGGTTCGCTTGACTTTCCAAATGGGTTAAAAGTGATTCGTTCGTATGGAAAGTGTTACTTTCAGCTTCACCCCTCAGAATCCAAACCATTTCAGTTTCAGGTAAATGGCCCAGGGTTGGTAGAATTACCAGAGGGCGGCTTTATAGAAGCAGAGTATTATTCAAAAGATGCTGATGAAAGCAGGGACATGGAAACATTTCTTGTCCATACGGGCCTAACTGGCTTACCGCTTATCATACGCTCAAGACAAGCTGGTGATCGGATGACGGTGAAGGGCATGGCGGGAACAAAGAAGATTAAAGACATTTTTATTGATGAAAAAATCCCTAAATTTATGAGGGATAGGTGGCCGGTTGTTACCGACCGCGAAGGTACCATTCTTTGGTTACCTGGCTTGAAAAAATCGAGCCATTCAACCAAAGGTGCAGGTACTGGTGAATTAATGCAGCTTAGTATAAGCAATGATTTTTTCAGGGGGCACAAGGATCATGAAAAAGGATATTGAAAAGGTTTTAATTTCAGAAGAACAGTTACAGGAAAAAACAAGGGAACTTGCCGGTGTTTTAACTGAGGAATACAAGGATCGATTTCCTTTAGCAATTGGCGTTCTAAAAGGGGCAATGCCTTTTATGGCCGACCTGCTAAAACGCATTGACACTTATTTAGAAATGGATTTCATGGATGTTTCAAGTTATGGAAATTCTACTGTTTCTTCAGGTGAAGTGAAAATTTTAAAGGACCTAGACACTTCAGTAGAGGGTCGAGACATTCTAATTATTGAAGATATTATTGATAGTGGATTGACTTTAAGCTATCTTGTGGAGCTTTTCCGTTATCGGAAGGCAAAATCCATTAAAATTGTCACACTTTTAGATAAACCAACAGGGCGTAAAGTGGATCTTAAGGCTGATTATGTTGGATTTATTGTCCCAGATGAGTTTGTTGTTGGATATGGCTTGGATTATGCAGAAAAGTACCGAAACCTTCCTTACATTGGGGTTTTAAAGCCTGAAATTTATTCAACAAACGAGTAGGATGACAAAAAAATTCGCACCGCTTGGGATTATGCTCAACCGAGGGTAATTCCTTGTATAGCAATAATTTTATGTGATAATATTTAGTATAGTCTGTTGATTGTGGGAGGAGGTAAGGGATGAATCGGATTTTCCGGAATACCATCTTTTATTTATTGATATTTTTAGTCATTATCGGTGTTGTGAGTTTCTTTAACGGTAGCAATCAGCCTACACAGCCAATTGCTTACAATGAATTCATTCAAGACCTTGAAAATGGCGAAGTACAGTCACTTACCATACAGCCAGAGCGAGGCGTTTATGAAGTAAGAGGCCAAATGAAGGGCGCAGAAGAAAACGAATCGTTTATTACTTATGTATGGAACAGTGAGGCACAGCTTGCTGAGATAAGAGCTGCAGCTGAGTCTGCAGATGTTGAAGTGCTTCCAGCTAAAGAAACAAGCGGTTGGGTTACCTTCTTAACATCAATCATTCCATTTGTTATTATCTTCATTTTATTCTTCTTCTTGTTAAATCAAGCTCAGGGCGGCGGAAGCCGAGTCATGAACTTTGGTAAGAGCAAAGCGAAGCTCTATAACGATGAGAAGAAAAAAGTTCGCTTTAAAGATGTTGCAGGTGCAGACGAAGAAAAGCAAGAGCTTGTCGAAGTGGTTGAATTCTTAAAAGACCCTCGTAAGTTTGCTGAACTTGGAGCGAGAATTCCAAAAGGGATCCTTTTAGTAGGACCTCCTGGAACTGGTAAAACATTGCTTGCCCGTGCAGTTGCAGGTGAAGCAGGTACACCGTTCTTCTCGATTAGTGGTTCTGACTTTGTTGAGATGTTTGTCGGTGTTGGTGCCTCTCGTGTACGTGATTTGTTTGAAAATGCAAAAAAGAATGCACCATGTATTATTTTCATTGATGAAATTGATGCGGTTGGACGTCAGCGTGGCGCAGGCCTTGGTGGCGGTCACGATGAACGTGAGCAAACATTGAACCAATTGCTAGTAGAAATGGATGGTTTCGGCGCTAATGAGGGAATTATCATCGTAGCTGCAACGAACCGCCCAGATATTCTTGACCCAGCACTTTTACGTCCTGGACGTTTTGACCGTCAGATTACCGTTGATCGCCCAGATGTTAACGGACGTGAAGCAGTTCTTAAAGTGCATGCACGTAATAAGCCATTGGCTGAATCTGTTAATATGCGTGCCATCGCACAAAGAACACCTGGATTCTCAGGTGCAGACCTTGAGAACCTACTCAATGAGGCAGCTTTGGTTGCGGCGCGACAAAATAAGAAGAAAATTGAAATGGAAGACATTGATGAAGCGACAGACCGTGTCATTGCTGGACCAGCGAAGAAGACTCGTGTCATTTCTAAAAAAGAGCGAAATATTGTTGCCTTCCATGAGAGTGGACATACCGTAATTGGTCTGGTTCTAGATGATGCAGATATTGTTCATAAAGTAACCATTGTCCCTCGCGGTCAAGCTGGTGGTTATGCTGTAATGATGCCAAGAGAAGATCGGTATTTCATGACAAAGCCAGAACTACTTGATAAAATTGTTGGCCTTCTTGGTGGTCGTGTTGCTGAAGAAATTGTCTTTGGAGAAGTTAGTACTGGAGCTCATAATGACTTCCAACGTGCTACAGGTATTGCAAGGAAAATGGTTACTGAATATGGAATGAGTGATAAACTCGGACCGCTTCAGTTTGGTCAGGCACAAGGAGGGCAAGTATTCCTTGGGCGTGATATTGGCAATGAACAAAATTATTCAGATGCGATTGCATATGAAATTGACCTAGAAATTCAGCGCATTATCAAAGAATGTTATGCTAGAGCCAAGCAAATTCTTACTGATAACCGTGATAAGCTTGATATCATTGCGCAAACGTTGTTAGAAGTAGAAACGCTAGATGCCGAGCAAATTAAACATCTTGCTGATCATGGAACACTCCCTGATCGCAGTTCATCTACAACTGTAACTACAGGGGATGATGATGTTAAAGTGACCATCAACAAGAAAAAGGATGAGTCGCAAGAACAATCTCCATCTGCTGAGGATAAAGAATCTCAAGATGAAGAAAAACCAAAAGAATAAGATATTTAAGACGCTCTGATAAAGGGCGTCTTTTTTATGGTTAGACTGTGTTGTTTTTCATACGTTGACTGGAGCGTAAGGCACAAAGACTCCTGAGGGAGTACATTCGGACTCAAATTTCGTTACGCCGCTGACCAGGGCGCTTGCGCTTTTCTATTGTCTACCTGCAGCGCCTAGAGGCTCGGGTCATAAGTCACACCGAAATTGAAGGCAAAGAGCGCCTTCTATTTCGATGCGTCTTATGCCTGACGCCTCTGGTCAAGGCGCTTACGCTTTTCTACTGTCCAGCTCCAGCGCCTAGAGGCTCGGGTCATAAGCCACCTTGGGATTGAAGGCAAAGAACGCCTTCTATCCCAAGGCGTCTTATGCCTGTCGCCTCTTATCAAGGCGCTTGCGCTTTTCTATTTAGGAATAGAAAAAACTGTGGTATGATGTTGGCAGGTTTCTAGAAAGAAAATTAATTAAAAGTGGTGAGAACTATGATTTTTGTCATTGACGTTGGAAATACGAATATTGTTTTAGGTGTATATGATCAAGACGAGCTGAAACACCATTGGAGAATTGAGACAAATCGTCATAAAAGCGAAGATGAATACGGAATGTCGGTAAAAGCACTTTTTGATCATGTGAACCTTTCTTCTTCAGATATTGACGGAATTATTATTTCTTCAGTTGTTCCGCCGATTATGTTTGCTCTAGAAAGAATGTGTCAAAAATATTTTCATATTAAGCCATTTGTTGTTGGGCCTGGTATTAAAACGGGATTAAATATTAAGTATGAAAATCCAAGAGAGGTAGGGGCGGACCGGATTGTAAATGCAGTGGCAGCGATCCACGAGTATGGAGGCCCGCTTATTATTGTCGACTTCGGTACGGCGACTACCTACTGCTACATCAATGAACAAAAGCAATATATGGGTGGTGCGATTGCGCCAGGGATTGGCATCTCAACAGAAGCTCTCTATACTAAGGCGGCTAAACTACCGCGTATAGAGATTACACGCCCTGAAGGGGTTATTGGAAAGAATACAGTTGCTGCCATGCAAGCTGGAATTTTATATGGATATGTTGGACAAGTAGAGGGAATAGTTAAACGGATGAAAGCAATTGGAAGTGCTGACCCTACTGTCATTGCAACTGGAGGTTTAGCGAGTTTAATTGCAGATGAATCTGATGCGATTGATATTGTGGATCCATATTTAACGTTAAAAGGACTACGCCTCATTTATAATCGTAATCAGGCAACTAAAGCGTAGACCTAGGATATGCATGAAGGGAGTTTACAAATGAACGGAGATTATTTAGTAAAAGCACTTGCCTTTGATGGACAAGTTAGAGCCTATGCAATTAAAAGTACGGAGACTGTCGGTGAGGCACAGCGACGCCATTATACTTGGCCGATTGCGTCCGCAGCACTTGGGCGGACAATATCAGCAGGTGTGATGATGGGTGCAATGCTTAAGGGTGAAGAAAACTTAACCATTAAGGTTGAAGGTGGCGGACCGATTGGTCTTATCCTTGTCGATAGTAATGCAAAAGGCCAAGTTCGTGGGTATGTTTCCAACCCTCATGTTCATTTTGAGTTAAATGAACATGGGAAGCTCGATGTTAGACGTGCGGTAGGTACTGAAGGAACACTTTCAGTTGTGAAGGATATAGGTTTACGTGATTATTTTACTGGTCAGGTACCGATTGTTTCTGGTGAACTGGGAGAGGATTTTACATATTATTTCGCAACCTCTGAACAGGTACCTTCCTCTGTTGGAGTTGGGGTACTCGTTAACCCAGATAATAGTATTAAAGCTGCAGGTGGTTTTATTATTCAATTGATGCCTGGTGCTGAAGATGAAACGATTACAAAGATTGAAGAAAGATTAAAGAGTATTCCGCCTGTATCAAAACTAATTGATAAAGGGTTATCACCAGAGGAGTTATTAAACGAGGTTCTAGGAGAAAACAATGTGAGTATTCTTGAAACCCTTCCTGTTTCCTTTACGTGCAAATGCTCGAAAGAACGGTTTGCGAATGCCATTATCAGTTTAGGTGAAGATGAAATCAGAGATATGATTCAAGAAGATGGACAAGCAGAAGCTCAATGTCATTTTTGTAATGAGAAGTATATCTATTCAGAAGCAGAACTTGAACAGTTAATGGAAGAAGCGAAATAAGCTAAATCTGGGGGAAACCATAGTGGAGATATATCGGCTAAGGCGAGCCGTATTGATATTAGTCGTTTTCAACATCCTGACTATTGTCTTTTTTCTTTCACGACCAGACTGGAAATCAAGTCGAGAAACTGTTGCAACGGTGGGAAATGAAAAAGTTACTAGGCAGGAATGGCTGAATGAGTTAGAGACGAAATATGGGGAAGAAACTCTTCGGGATTTAATTGATAAAAAAGTCATTACCACTTTGGCGAAGGAACACAAGATCAAGGTATCTGATGATGAACTTGAACAAGAGTTAAACATGTATAAAGCGTTATACGGGATGCAAGAAAATTTAAGTGGTGAGGAATGGGAAGAAAGGGTTAGAGTCAGTCTCCTTTTAGAAGAGCTTTTAACAAAAGATGCTAAGTTCTCCGAGGAGGATTTAGAAGCATACTATCAGGAAAATATGGACCTATTTGATCTCCCTAGTTCCTATCATATGTCTCAAATCATCGTTAAAACATTGTCTGAAGCTGAACAAACCATTAAAGAGCTAGAAGAAGGGTCAACCTTCGATGTAATAGCAATGGAACGGTCGTTGGATGAGTTCTCGGCAAATAAGGGCGGCGATTTAGGCTATATAAGAGAAGATGATGAAACATTGGCATCTTATATTGAGGAGGCAAAGCAAATGACTCCTGGCTCTTGGTCAAACCCAATTCAAGTAGATGGTGGGTATGCTGTTCTCTACCTTCATGATGCAATTGAAGGGAAACGGTATACGTTCGAAGAGGTAAAAGATCAGATTCGCCGACAAATTGCCATTGAACAAATGGATATACCCGTTTCCGCACGGCCATTTTGGGATGAAGCAGAAGTTAGTTGGTTTTATGAAGAGAAAGCAAAACAATAACAGGAAAGGCATGGACCTCGTTGGTCATGCCTTTTTCCTATTTATTTAGGAAAGTTTAGGAAATAATTCTAAATAGTAGGCTAAAGGATTGACAAATTAATAGAAGATTGGTAAATTTTAATTAAACCAATAAAAATACTCGGAATAAAGAGAGGGATTATGATGGCACGTATTGCAAACTCTGTTACTGAATTAATTGGCCAGACACCGATTGTTAAGCTAAATGGATTTACGGATGAAAATAGTGCAGACGTATATCTTAAATTAGAGTATATGAACCCAGGGAGCAGTGTAAAAGACAGAATTGCCCTTGCGATGATTGAAGCAGCTGAAGAAAGTGGTAAGCTTAAGGCTGGAGATACGATTATTGAACCAACAAGTGGTAACACTGGAATTGGTCTAGCAATGGTCGCTGCAGCTAAAGGATACAAAGCAATTTTGGTTATGCCTGAAACAATGAGTATGGAACGCCGTAACCTTCTTCGTGCCTATGGAGCAGACCTTGTCTTGACACCAGGACCTGAAGGAATGAATGGAGCAATTAAAAAAGCAGGAGAGCTTGCTGAAGAAAATGGCTACTTCATGCCACAGCAGTTCAAGAACTTTGCAAACCCAGCAGTTCATGAAAGAACAACTGGTCCTGAGATTGTAGAGCAAATGGGCGATCAACTAGATGCCTTTATCTCTGGAATTGGTACAGGTGGAACGATCACAGGTGCAGGTAAAGTCCTTCGCGAAAATTACAAAGATATTAAAATTGTTGCGGTTGAGCCAACAGATTCTCCAGTTTTATCTGGTGGAAAACCTGGTCCGCATAAAATTCAAGGAATTGGTGCCGGTTTCGTACCAGATGTACTTGATACAGAAGTATATGATGAAATTGTTCAAGTACAAAACGAACAAGCATTCGAATATGCGCGTCGTGCAGCAAAAGAAGCTGGAGTTCTTGGTGGAATTTCATCAGGTGCAGCGATTTACGCTGCAGTACAAGTAGCTCAAAAGCTTGGAAAAGGAAAAAAGGTATTAGCAATTATTCCAAGTAATGGAGAGCGTTATTTAAGCACACCATTATATCAGTTTGATTAAGAATGTTTTAAAAGAGGCAGGCTTCTAGCTGTGCCTCTTTTTTATGGGCAAATGAAATTTGAACCGACTTCATGTATGATGTAAAGATGAAATAATCATTCTAGCTGTTCGATTAAAGCAAGTAATTTTGACCATCGTTGGAGGATTTGATTATGGAACAAAATCTAGGTGTAATTAAAGCTGGGTCCTATGAGCTTAATTACCGCAATAAGACCCTGATTATGGGGATTTTAAATGTTACTCCTGATTCTTTTTCAGATGGGGGGAAATATACCCAAATAGAAAAAGCAATTAAGAAGGCTGAACAAATGGTTGCAGATGGTGCTGATTTAATTGATATCGGGGGAGAGTCCACTCGTCCAGGCTATACTCGCATTTCGGATGAGGAAGAAATCGAGAGGATCGTCCCAATCATTGAGGCGATCACAAAGAACGTAGAAGTCCCTGTCTCTGTGGACACCTACAAGTCTGAGGTCGCCAAGCGAGCGTTAGAAGCAGGTGCACATATTATTAATGACATTTGGGGCGTGAAGGCAGACCCTGAAATGGCTAAGGTTGCCGCAGAGCATGCTGTACCTATTATTCTGCAGCATAACCGCAAAGAAGGTGATTACGACTTTTTTATCCGAGATGTTTATAATGATCTATATAAAAGTGTGGGACTAGCTAAAATGGCAGGAGTGAAGTCAGAAAATATTATCCTAGATCCAGGGATTGGCTTTGCGAAGACACAAGAACAAAACCTTGAAATGATGCGAAACCTCGATACAATGATTGCGTTAGGCTATCCTGTCCTGCTGGGTACGTCGAGAAAGGGCTTCATTGGAAATATACTTGATCTTCCCGTTTCAGAAAGAGTAGAGGGAACTGGAGCGACAATTTGCTATGGGATACAAAAAGGCTGTCAGCTTATTCGAGTACATGATGTGAAGGAAATGGCACGGATGGCAAAAATGATGGACGCCTTAATGGGGAAAGGGGAATGATAATGGATAAGATTCATGTAAACAGGATGGAGTTTTATGGGTATCATGGTGTTTTCCCTGAAGAAACAAAGCTTGGGCAGCGCTTTGCGGTCGACCTTACGGTGGAACTCGACCTTTCAGTGGCAGGAAAAAGTGATCGGTTAGAAGACTCTATTAGTTATGCAGATCTTTACCAAGTTACAAAAGAAGTGGTTGAAGGGGAACCATGTAAACTCGTTGAATCAGTTGCTGAAAAAATCGCAACAAACATACTTGAAAAGTTTAATAGTGTGGCCCTCTGTCATGTAACGGTTATTAAACCAGACCCACCAATTCCGGGACATTACCATTCTGTTGCGATTGAAATTACAAGGGGTCGATAAAATGGATAATACAGCGTTTATTGCAATTGGATCAAATATAGGGGACCGGTTGCAGTATTTAAAAGATGGAATTAAACTAATGGACGCTCATGATAAAATAAAAGTGGTAATTGCTTCATCTGTTTATGAAACAGATCCAGTGGGGTTTACTGACCAAGATGCGTTTTTAAATATGGTAATCCAAGTAAAAACCGCACTTGGGCCCTATGAGCTTTTAGATGAGTTGCTATTAATTGAAGAAAATCTTGGTAGAAAACGGGAGATAAAATGGGGGCCTAGAACATTGGACCTTGACATTCTCTTGTATAATCAAGAAAATATAGAATCAGAGAAGTTAATCGTTCCGCATCCAAGAATGCATGAACGGGCTTTTGTATTGGTTCCGTTATTAGAAATTGATTCACATATAAAGTTACCAGGGATGGTCCGTCAAGACTGTTACTCAGATAGAGAAGGAGTACGAATATGGAAGCGGAAAAATGGGGAAGACGTATTCGCGCTTTTCGGAAGCTAAAAGGATATACGCAAGAAACGTTTGCTAGAGAACTAGGGGTTTCAGTCTCTGTATTAGGTGAAGTGGAGAGAGGAAACCGTATGCCTGATGAATCTTTTAAAAGCCAAGTAGCTTTTATGCTCAATATTAGCGTGGAGGAGCTTGCTCCACCAGATGGGAATAAACAAAGGTAACACAAAATTAAGCAGGAGGTAAACATGCTTAAAATTGGTGATGTTCAGATTGATAACCCTGTCGTACTGGCACCGATGGCTGGGGTGTGTAACTCAGCATTCCGCCTAACTGTTAAAGAATTTGGTGCCGGCCTTGTATGTGCAGAAATGGTTAGTGATAAGGGGATTGTACTTAAGAATGGTAGAACAATGGATATGCTCTATATCGATGAGCGAGAGTATCCGCTAAGTCTACAAATCTTCGGTGGGGAAAAGGATACTCTCGTCGAGGCCGCTCGGTTTGTCGATCAAAATTCAAATGCTGCAATCATTGATATTAATATGGGGTGCCCAGTTCCAAAAATTACAAAATGTGATGCAGGTGCTAAATGGCTTCTTGATCCCAATAAAATCTATGATATGGTAGCGGCGGTGGTTGATGCTGTCGAAAAACCAGTAACCGTAAAGATGCGGATGGGTTGGGACGAAGACCATATATTTGCAGTTCAAAATGCACAAGCGGTGGAACGTGCGGGCGGCAGTGCGGTTGCACTCCATGGCCGGACACGCGTGCAAATGTATGAAGGCACAGCCAACTGGGATATCATTCGTGAAGTAAAACAGAATATAAACATTCCGCTTATTGGGAATGGGGATGTTCAAACCCCGCAAGACGCAAAACGCATGCTGGATGAAACAGGTGTAGATGGTGTTATGATTGGGCGTGCTGCACTAGGAAATCCTTGGATGATTTATCAAACTGTTAATTATCTAGAAACAGGTAAATTAGCAGGGGAGCCTTCTGTTCGTGAAAAAATTGACGTTTGCCTGCTTCATTTAGACCGACTGATTGCTCTTAAAAATGAGCATATTGCGGTTCGTGAAATGAGAAAACATGCTGCGTGGTATTTAAAAGGGATACGAGGAAATGCAACAGTGCGAAATGCTGTTAATGAATGTAGCACAAGAGCACAACTCGCCACTCTATTAACCGATTTTGTTCAAGAAGTTGAAGAAAAGATGGAGTTAGCGGAATCAACTGCGGTGTAGGTTGACTTTTTACTCTTCATTTCCTATAATGCATTTGTTATTGACAAGGACTGCCAGAAGCATACTGGCAGTTTTTTTTCTAGAAAAAAGCGTCTATGGTTGGGTTATTTGTTATCCTAAGTTGTAAATATAAATCCAATTAGGGTGAAGGCTAACTGTTTTTCTTATTACTTATGCATTTATCATGTCTATTATAGCTGAATTGTGTAAAATAATAGGAGTATTCATATCGAGTTACATATCAACAACAATTTAATCATTGGAGTGAGCAATAAATGAGTCAGGAAGAATTGAACGACCAGTTTTTAGTTAGAAGAGAAAAAATGAATGCCCTTAGAGAAAAGGGGCTTGACCCATTCGGGAAGCGATTTGAGCGTACTCATGATAGTGGAACGATTGTTAGTGAGTTTGGAGAAGTAGAAAAGGAAGAGCTTGAGAGTCAAAACATCTCTGTGAAAATTGCTGGTCGAATTATGACCAAACGTGGAAAAGGGAAAGCTGGTTTTGCTCATATTAAAGATCTCACTGGCCAAATTCAAATATATGTTCGCCAAGATGCAATTGGCGAGGAAGCATATGGAATCTTTAACGATGCGGATCTTGGTGATCTTGTTGGAATTGAAGGGACTTTATTTAAAACTAAGGTTGGAGAACTTTCGATTAAAGTTAGCGAATTCGCCTTCTTAACAAAAGCTCTTCGCCCGTTACCAGATAAATTTCACGGATTAAAAGATGTGGAGCAAAGATATCGTCAACGTTATCTTGATTTGATTGTAAGTGACGAGAGCAAACAGACATTTATTAACCGCAGCCGCATCATTCAGTCGATGAGACGTTATCTTGATGACCATGGTTATTTAGAGGTAGAGACACCAATGATGCATTCAATTGCAGGAGGAGCATCTGCTCGTCCATTTATCACCCATCATAATGCTTTAGATATGACCCTTTATATGAGGATTGCCATCGAATTACATTTAAAGCGCCTGATTGTTGGTGGACTCGAGAAAGTATATGAAATTGGCCGTGTATTCCGGAATGAAGGTGTTTCAACAAGACACAACCCTGAGTTTACGATGATTGAACTCTATGAGGCATACGCTGACTACCGTGACATCATGTCACTAACTGAAAATTTAATTGCCTATATTGCGAAGGATGTATTAGGAACTACGACTATTCGTTATGGGGAGCATGATATTGAGCTTAAGCCTGAATGGACAAGACTTCATATGGTTGACGCAATTAAAGAATATACAGGCGTAGATTTCTGGAAGCAAATGACTACAGAGGAAGCGCGTAATCTTGCGAAGGAACACGGGATTGAAATCACTGAGCATATGCAATATGGTCATATTGTAAATGAGTTCTTTGAGCAAAGGGTAGAGGAAAAACTTATTCAGCCTACTTTTATTTATGGACATCCAGTTGAAATCTCTCCGCTTGCAAAGAAAAATGATGAGGATCCGCGCTTCACAGACCGGTTTGAATTATTTATCGTTGCACGGGAACATGCCAATGCCTTTACAGAACTAAATGATCCAATTGACCAGCGTGAAAGATTTGAAGCACAGCTAAAAGAGAAAGAACAAGGAAATGACGAAGCGCATGAAATGGATGATGATTTCATTGAAGCTTTAGAATATGGTATGCCTCCAACAGGTGGACTTGGAATAGGGATTGATCGTCTTGTTATGTTGCTAACGAATTCGCCTTCCATTCGAGATGTACTATTATTCCCGCTTATGCGCCATCGTTAATCTAAAATAAGGGCAAGGTGGCTTGTGTCACCTTGCCTTTTTTTATTGCATCGGGTTGGTAAATTGTGTGAAAAATTTTACTTTTGGTGATTTGAAAAAAAGTTTATAAAAACTATTGCCACAGGGAAATAAGGGTGGTATATTAATAAACGTTGTTGCGAGACAACAGGTTAACAAGTTAAGAAATTAAAAAAACTTGTTGACATTAAGTTTTAAACTTGGTATTATATAAGAGTTGCTTCAACAGCGACGGATTGTTCTTTGAAAACTAAACAAACAAGCGTCAACAAACAATATTTATCATGACTTCTTATATAGAAGAACATGAGCCAACGTTTTATTTTATGAGCTAATCACTCACTCTTTATTGGAGAGTTTGATCCTGGCTCAGGACGAACGCTGGCGGCGTGCCTAATACATGCAAGTCGAGCGGATCTGAGGGAGCTTGCTCCCGAAGATTAGCGGCGGACGGGTGAGTAACACGTGGGCA
>Ga0180215_1000775_pt1 | contig 37685 bp, 37 predicted proteins | sample eDN3rd37CBELigBY_FD_128871 | JGI IMG/M metagenome (GOLD analysis project Ga0180215, IMG submission 128871) | Enriched backyard soil microbial communities from Emeryville, California, USA - eDNA 3rd pass 37_C BE-Lig BY (version 2) (version 2) | ecosystem: Environmental > Terrestrial > Soil >...
ATTGTAGAAGTTACAAATACAAAAAATATGGGAGAGGTAGCATGAAGGAATTTATTTTGCTCCTAGCTGAAATCATTAATACCCTGCACGATCTTATTTTTGCAATCAGTAACCGTGCTGGGTGGAATCTTACCGATAAAGATTTGCATCTTTGGGTGTTTGGAATCGTGGGTATCTTAGCATTCATAGTCGTGAATGTTGTATTTAAATATTTAGCTCAATTCAGTATCACAGCCATTTCTTTTATTTATACTTTTACCGTATTAGTGGTGATTGTCTTTGCGATTGAAATCCAACAAAAGCTCACCGGTCGCGGAAATATGGAATTTCATGATGCTGTAATTAGCTTATGGGGATTTATTTTATTCTTTGCTGGCTACTTAGCAATCAAAGGAATCTTCAATCTTATGAAAAAGCTTTTCTATAAGAAAAAGCACTAAAAAAAGGAGAGTAAATGGGCGCATCCATTCACTCTCCTTTTTCTACTTTTTATTTAATAACATTTAATAGGTTTCCCCATCACGTTTACAAGGTCTGTACTATAAAGTCTTTATCTCCCCTAGCATCCTATTTATCGATATCCCTCATAGCAAATCGAAGCTAGATATCCTGCTATTAAGATCGTAATCGATGAGAAAACCACACTCTGTAGGCCCAGAGTCTGAAACCCTAGTAAAACAATGAACACATCCATAACGGCAATCAACAAACCTATATTTAAAGGTGTCGCTTTTGCTATGAAATAAGCGATCAAGTCGGTACCCCCAGTACTTGTTTTATATCGTAGCATCAAGCCAACCCCAATTCCACAGAGGGCTCCCCCTAAAATGGCACTCAACCAAATCGGCAAGGCAAACTGATATGGTGCGAGCAAATCAATAAAAACAGCCGTCACAATCATTCCATAAATACTACCATGAAACTGAGCACGATCCTTTACCCAAGCATAAAGAATCAATGGAATACTCAATAAAGCCGACCATAGCCCCGCCTGAAAATCAAAATAATAATGAAGAAGCAAGGCCAGACCAATAATTCCTCCCTCAAGCAATTGATGCGGAACCAAAAAACCATTAATCCCAATACCCAGCAGAATACTTCCAATGATTAAAGCCGCAACCCTAGCAAACATTCCACCACCCCATTTCCCCAACCAATCCTCGACCTCTCTAATCCTTATGATGGTTGTCCTAGGAATATACGTAAGGATTGACGGTTGGGTTGAAGCGGGTGAGCGGTGGGACACGGGGACAGGTTCCTTGTCCAAAAGTTACTTGCAACGTGGGGAGACTTTGGGACCTGGTCCTGTCCCTCTGTCCCTATCCCTCTGTTCCGAACAATCCATACTTCAGCTTAAACCTCTGAATAATCTTTATCCAGCTGCTGCCGAATATCCACAGGAAGAATACGTTGCTGATTCCGTGGGCGAGGTCGAAGTAGAGGCTTGTGCTGTAATAGGTGATGATTGCGGGCCAGTTTAGTTCCTGAATCATACTAATGACGACCCATAGATTCATGATCCACCCAAAGGCAATCCCGACAATGAAGCCGAATAGGCAGCGACCGAGCCTAGTTTGCATGATCCATGTTTTACCTAGCAATCCAGCCGTTAGTCCTATCATTCCCCAAGCATACATTTGCCATGGAGTCCATGGACCTTGGCCTAAAAACAGGTTCGAGACAATGGCTGCTAAAGTACCGACGACGAACCCACTTTGTGGACCTAACACAATGGCCGAGATGATAATCACAAAAGTGGTTGGCTGAACGCTTGGAATCGAGGCAAAAGGGACGCGGCTAACGGCGGCAATCGCCGCTAAAATGGCAATCACGACCAGTTCTCTGCTCAATACTTTTTTCTTTGCAAAGCTTATCATAAAAGGAAAGAAAGAAGACGCCATTATCAGGAGGCTTAAGGCAAGATAATGTTCGGTGTTCAATAAAGGAAAACCAACAAGCAGCACAAGAATCAACACCGAAATCCCGATTAAAATGGGCTTTTGACGCGCCATATGCGTCTCGCCTCCTCCAATGTTACAACTGGATATGCACTGCTGTTTCGTGTCGCCCGGTTCAACACCGTTGTGTAGTACGTATTCTCGTGAAAGAAATCCCGCGTGTTTTCCGTTACCGTAATTTTTCCTTGGAACAGCATGCTGCACCTTGTTGCATAGGTAGCAGAAAACTCAATATCATGGGTAACCATTACCACCGTAAGCCCTTCCTTTACTAAGGTGGCAACAAGCTCTCCGAATGCTCTTTTCGATTCAGGATCCAACCCTTTTGTTGGTTCATCAATCAACAGAATCGTTGGTTCCACAAGCAAGCTACCGATTAACGCCGCTTTCTGCAGCTCTCCCCCGCTTAAGTCATACGGATGCTGGTTCTGCAAGTGCGCAATCCCAAACTTGTTCAGTAAATTTTGAATCCGCTCCTCTGGGTTCCTCTCCCCATGCTTTAATGCCAGGTGCTCAAATTCCTTTCTGATTGTATCCTGGATGAAAAACAGCTTCGGGTTTTGAGGAAGATAACTTACTTTCCTCGGTTCCCACTTTCGGACCTTCTTCCCTTTGTATTTCATCGATCCATGCTGTGCTTTTAAAATTCCGCCAATCACCTTTAAAAGCGTAGACTTTCCCGTACCGTTTGCCCCCACAATTGCCAGCCATTCACCCTCATAAATGGTTAGATCTAAATTGTACAAAACAGCTGGTGTATTTTTACTATATTGGTAGTCCACTTCTTTCAATTCTAAAATGGGCGAAGGAACCGCCGCTGCGCTACTAACCTCAGAAGGCTCGTCCCACTCAACATGCTCTCCTTGTAACCACTGTCTCGTTTCCTTCACATTCAAAGGAATAGTTTCTGCATGTGCTTTCTTGTAAAACTCTAAATATAATAAGGCAGAACTCGGTAAAAAACTCTTCATAGTCTTATGAGTCCCAAGCTCCTTCACCATTTCTCTTGGTGTTGTGTCATGTAAAAGTACCCCGTTATCGAACAAGATGACTCTGCTCGCAATTGGGAAAAGTTCCTCTAGCCGATGTTCCACGATTACAATCGTAATGCCAAATTCCTCATTTAACCGCTGCAGCATATGAATGAACTCCTTGGCTGCAATCGGGTCAAGCTGAGCCGTCGGCTCATCTAATAGCAACACCGACGGCTCGAGCAATAAAATAGAAGCTAAATTAAGCAATTGCTTTTGGCCGCCGGACAATTCGTCGATTTTTTTATCCAGTAAGGGATTTAAGCCAAAGAAATTCACCATTTCCGCGACTTTCTTGCGCATTTGTTCAGTGGTGAAACCCAGGTTTTCCATTCCAAAAATGAGTTCCTCAAGCACATTGTCCATCGCGATTTGGTTTTCCGGATCCTGAAACACCATTCCAAGTTCCTTTGCATTCACAATCGGGGTAACTTCCTGGAGAGGTTTCCCTTGAAAAAAAAGAGTCCCCTCCTTTATGCCATGAGGGGCAATTTCCGGTTTAAACAGACGAAGTAGCGTCGATTTGCCACTTCCAGAAGGACCACAAAGGACAACAAACTCCCCTTGCTTCACTTGAATACTGATGTCTTTTAATGCTGGTATAGTTGCATTTGGGTAAGTGAAACTTAACCTATGCGTCGCAAGAATTTCCACTTAACCATCTCCTTTCCTTCTGTCCAAATCGGAAAACCAATCATCATAAAAAATAAAATCCAATAGAGCCACTCCCTACCGGATAACCAAACTGGCTCCAAAACCGGTAGCAGTGTTAATACCCCATCGCCGAGCCACCAGCCAAACAAGACGAGTGATCCGCTCACCAACAGAAAAGCGAACGCCAACCAGTCTCTTTTTTTCATATAATAAGGCTGGTATTTACTTCGCTTCCCAAGTCCATACCCTCTTGCCGTCATCGAGTCAGCCGTTTGAATCGACTCCTCTAACGACCACGTTAACAAGGTTTGTAAGAAGAGCATTCCGCTCTGGGCGCGACCTTTAACCGAACCCGTTTTTAACGAAAATCCTTTTATACTCTGCACATCGCCAATTTCAAGGAGACGTTTCCTTAAAAGTGGCACAAACCTTAATGACAACATGGTCAACAACGCCCATTGGGGCATTATTTTAGAGAAGAGAAATACAAACTTATCTGGGGTAATAACTAAATTAAACGTAAGAAATAAGGTTAAGATGCAAACAAGGGTTAAGCTAATCATCACCCCTTGCCAAATTGCTTCCAGGTACACTTGTTTTTCAAACAAATAAAAGAGTAGATGATTGCCTCGTTGATTAAAAAACGGTGTCAACACAAGCGTTAGCACCGCCATAATGAGGATCATTGCGCGCCATTTCCTAAGCTCCAATCCTCCATCAAGCATAAAGTTCATCAGGAGAATCGCCACGGTCGCCAGCGCCAAAAACATCGGATGCTGATATAGCATAAGCGCTGCCATGGCGAAAAGATAATAAAGCAAAAGAATAATAGGGTGAAACGAACGAAAACCTCGTACCATGTATGTCAACTCAATCCTTTTGTTGGTCTATTCTATAGGCTGTTTTCTCAAATCTTATTGCTTTTGGATATAAATAGACTGATTAGACTTTGTTTCACTGCCAAAATAGCTTTTTAGATTTTGAGAAAAAGAGCTTACCAAATTACATTTATTGCACCAAATAGCTTATCTTGCCTTAAAACCGGGTTTAGGATTTTAACAACAATTTTTACGAAAAGAGCTATTCCGTATAGTTCTTCGTATAACGCCACATGATTGCTTGTCCTGGTTGGACCCCATAGACTCCAGCACTCCTATCAAGTCCCTGTCCGTTTACAAACGCTTCCCAGCCGCTTAATGGGCCGTGATCAAATTCATAAAGGTTATCGATTCCCTGGACATAAGCCGTTGCACTAGCACCTGTGACACTGATTTGAATTCCACGCGCCCTGACAATCTTTTGGGTAATGGATAGGACCGTATCTCCTTCTTGAAACTCGACCGATGTTACAGGTAAAATCGTGTCTTTTACACCAGGAGCAACAATCGTAATGGTTACAGTTTCTTTCGGTTTCGTCGGCTCTGGAGTTGGGCTCGGTTTGGTTGGAGCAGGTGCCACTACTTCTTTTGGCTTTTCTGTTGTTGGCTTTTCTGATGTTGGCTTTTGGGTAGTAGTATTACTGGATTTCTCTTGAGGTAGTGGTGATTTTTTGGTCGACTCTTTAGGTTGTTCAGTCTTGGAGCTCTGAGTTGAATTGACAGTCTTCTTGTTCTCTTGCGCGGGTGACTGAGTATTTTTATTCGTTTCTTGCTGTAATGATGAATTACTTTTGGTGTTTACCTGTTGGGATGGTTTAGCAGCTGGTTCTTCCTTAGTTGAAGCATCTGTACCTTCAGCTTCGTCAGTCTTTTCAGCTGAGTCCACGTCCTCTGACTCTTCCTTCTCAGCGACCACATCCTGAGGGGAATCATTATGTTCCGCTACCTCGACAGACTGTTTGAAATCGTCCTTTCCTTCGGGGGCGACTACCTCATCTTTTTCACAACCGGTTCCAAAAACAAACAAAATTAGCATCAGCGCCGTTATCAACAATCGCTTCATTCTATACTCCCCCTTTCCCAATGGCTCAAACTTTATTGCTTTTAGATACAAGATTGGATGGATTAAGCTTTTTCACTGTAAAATACTTTTAAATCATGAGAAAATAGCGTCCAAACTTATTAAAACGTACAAAATAGCCTAACTTGCGTTAAAAAACGGCTATAGGATTTTAACAACCATCCCATACGAAAACGAACTTCCCAATACAATGAATGAGGGTAATCCACCTAAAAGATGAATTACCCAATTGGTGCACTTACCTTATGCTGCTCGCTTACGACGAACATAGAAAAGAATCGAACCGCCAAGCAATAAACCAATTCCAACTAGCATCATATTGGCAGTATTTGTTGCTGTATTCGGTAATACTTTCCCGGTCTTTGAAGATTCTGTTGTTTCAGCATTTGTGGAGGTGCCTGTGTTTTCCTTATTTAAATCTGGTTGCTTTTGCTCACCTGGCTGGTGTTCTCGTTGCTCAGGACTACCTGGTTGTTCTGGTTGTTCTGGTTGTTCTGGATGTTCTGGATGGTCAGTTTCAGCTGGTGGTTCCGGCTGCTCGGGCTGTTCCGTTTCAACTGGCGGTTTCTCTTCACCCGCTAACTCAAACTGGTAAACCAATCCCCCACCGTTCACAAAGCTCTGGTAAGCGGTAAGTGCCAATAACGCTTGTTGTGTGGCCATATCACTAGATGAACCATCTTGCAGATGACTATATCCACCGTCATTTTGTTTGAATTTTAATAGATGCTGGACAAGGTTCCCGCCAGCTTTCGTAAAATCTTCCCCGATAGGGTCCACCCCGACAGAAGCAAGCCCCACAATGGCTGAGGAGACGGATTCACTTGCATCTCCCCCATTCATCGCAATGTCAAAGCCGCCTGTCTCACTTTGAGCATGAGATAAATAGTCGACAGCTCGCGTGATAGCTGATTGAACATTCTCTTGATCAGCGTATGGAGCTAATGCCGTTAAAGCCATTCCTGTGATATCGGGACTTGGAGTTGAGCCAAAGAAGCTCCATCCCCCTTGATCTAATTCCCCTTCTAAAATCGTGTTAACCTGTGCTTCTCTAAAGCCTGCAGGTGTTTCATATTGTCCACTATCCACTGCTAATAAAGCATAGATATTCATATTAATAGAAGGATTTTCTAGATTCGGATGATTCACTAGTGATTCTACGAGATTATACCCCTCAACTGATGTGGCATCTTCTCCGGCAGCCGATAAGCCAATAATGAGCTTTTCCAAGTCAAAGATTCGGAAGTTCCCTTCTAGCTCTTTAACCTTCTCTTTCACACTGCTAACATAGGATGCTGGGATTTCCCGATTGGTATTGGCTAGACCCCATACCCACCATTCACTTCCAGATTCCAAAGAAATATTATTTTTATCGATATAAGTTAAAATATCTGCAACACTAGCTTCTACATTTTGATTAATCGTTTCATTTGTTCCCGTTGGTTCTTCTGGTTGAGTTGGTTCCTCCGGATCTTGTGTTTCCGTTGGTTTCTCTGGCTCAGTTGGCTCCACAGTACCCGGGTCTGTTGGTGGTACATATGTCTCCAACGTTAGTTGAACATGATCATTTTCTGCTAACGTATAGTCGGCTGCACTCGTGGATAGGCCACTATCATTAACGGCAATACTCCAGTAATCATTAGGACCTACCTCTGTACTCCCAATATTTTTAATGAAGGTAAAATAAAGATCATCCACACTGCTATCTACTAGAAGTTGATGTTCTGCAGCGGCCTGTACTAGGGCGTCGTATGCACTAGCACCTTCCATTAATGCAACTTCCGTTTCTGGAATTACCGCTTCTCCGTCTTTCCCAATAGCCGATACCTTGACTGTTACAGATGGATTTGGCCACTCGGTTATCGCAAATAGGTAGTTATCCCCATTCTTAGCTGGATGAGTTGAACTCCCTACTTCAGCAGATTTTCCATTAATAGTAAACGACCAATAAGCTGACCCTGAAGGAGATTGATTTCCGATACCTGTTATCATATTTCCAAAATCATAGACCTCATAAGCTACTTCTAAATCATGCTTTTCTCCGGCTTCAAGCAACAAATCAAAAGCCGTGTCTCCTTCGTCAAATCCAACAGCTGTTAATGGCAAGACAACCTCACCATTTTCATCAATTGCTTTAATCGTTACGCCTTGTTCTAATGTTGCAGCTTGTCCAACATGCGGGACAAATACTAGATTGCTAAGGATTAATAAAAATACCGCAAAACCTGCAACCCACCGTTGAACTAACGCAGTCTTGTTCATTATAAACTCTCCTTCTGTAATTGTTTTTTGTGCAAAAAAAAATACACCCCTATTCCTAGAGATGTGTACAGATGGTAGTTTCTGTTTTTTATATGCTGACATAAAAATGCCTGAAAAGCAGACATAAAACCAGAAACGTTCGTACACCTCCCTATCCACGTAGGTCGAATGGCGTTAAAAATAGGCAGGTCTCCTGGCTCATGATCAATGCTTTCTATCACCTTCCCATCTATAGACAGTGGCAATCAATAGAAAACTCCCAAAATACAGTGGCGGGACCGCGCCGGATTCACACCGGCTTCCCTCTAAGAAATTACATATAGTAGACTCGTAATCTCAAACCTATTTCTTCCGTATTCAATTATCATAATCATAGGGAAAGTTCTGCCAATTGTCAATATAAGCTGAATTTTGTCTAAGTTGGACGGTGGGACAAGGGGGACTGTCCCTCTTTCCCGTACTGGGACAAGGTGCCTGTCCCGTATCGTATTTTGGCCGTATCAAGAGGATCTGGGAGTTATATTAAGAATTTATCTTTAGGAGTCCTTCTCAACAAGGATTGTTCCACTAGAGCACTAAATAAGCCACTTTTTCGGATGTGTATGCTTTTGCTTTGTTTGTTATAGTTATAATACTCCCCTAAACAGCTTAAAAAACTGATCCAGACGAATTACCTCTGCCATATTTTTATCTATCTATAATCCCAAACCCAAACAGATGGACAATGGTTATTTAACGAGTCTTAAAGTGTTGTAGTTTAGAGTAAATGAATTAACGCAATTTTTAAGGGTTAAGTTTCATCTTACTTCATTAAAAAATTCTTTTATCATATGGTTTTGCATGTTATATGTTCACCAAACGAAGTAAACCCTCTGCGAATCTATCAAAGATGGGAGTTAAAATTTAATATGAAGAATGCTTCAACTGTTTTTTATGTATCATTAGCAATCGTGCTGGGTCTTGTTTTAATGGGAATCACGATGCCCCAGGCGTTGGAACAAATGACGAGTAGTGCTCAAGGCTTTATTACAGACTCATTTGGGTGGTATTACCTTGTCGTTGTATCGTTATTTGTGTTTGTGTGCCTATATTTATTAGTAAGTCCAATTGGCCGGATTAAGCTCGGGAAACAGGAGGATAAGCCTGAGTTTTCACGCCCAACTTGGCTTGCGATGCTTTTTAGTGCGGGTATTGGGGTTGGTTTGGTCTTTTATGGCACCTATGAACCCATTAGCCATTATATGATTAGTTCTCCTACAGGCACAGAGGGAACCGATCAGGGGATTAAAGATGCGATGAGATTTACTTTCTTCCATTATGGAGTCCATGCATGGGCCATCTATGGTTCAATTGCGATGGTATTGGCTTATTTTACGTTTAGAAAAGGGGAATTAAGCTTAATTAGCCGAACTTTACGACCGCTGATTGGGAAGCATGCGGATGGAGCGATTGGCAAGGCAATCGACGTTACGGCTGTCGTTGCGACGGTTTTAGGGGTCGCTACCTCGTTAGGATTTGGGGCGATGCAAATCAATGGGGGATTGTCCTTCCTTTTTGATGTACCTGGTTCTATGATTAACCAGACCATCATTTTGCTGGTGGTGACAGTCTTATTCATGATTTCAGCTCTAACAGGGATTAGCAAAGGGATTAAGATTTTAAGCAACTTAAATATGGGGCTTGCGGCTGTCCTCTTCTTGATAGTCTTCGCGTTTGGTCCGACCCTTTTCATCCTTAACTTATTTACAGATACAGTAGGAACCTATTTGCAAAACTTTATGAACATGAGTTTGCGGATTGCTCCCCTGAACGAAGGGGGACGCGAATGGATTAATGGTTGGACGATTTTCTATTGGGCATGGTGGATTGCCTGGTCTCCATTTGTTGGTGTCTTTATTGCCAGAGTTTCAAAAGGACGAACCATTCGCGAGTTTGTTGTATGTGTCCTGCTCATTCCGTCTCTGATTGGATTCCTATGGTTTACCACCTTCGGGGGTACAGCTATTTTCACGGAATCTACAGGGCTGCTTTCAATTTCATCATTAGCGGCCGAGGAATCCCTTTTCGGCGTGCTTGAAGGGTTCCCGTTCAGCATGGTCCTATCGTTGCTAGCTGTTTTGCTTATCGTTATATTCCTTGTCACATCAGCGGACTCTGGTACATTTGTATTAGGGATGATGACAACGAATGGGTCGCAAAATCCAAGTGTTCCGATAAAAGTGACTTGGGGTGTCCTACTTTCAGCAATTGCACTTGCTCTCATTTATTCTGGTGGCCTGCAAGGCCTGCAAAACACGATGATTATTGCCGCTCTCCCATTCTCAGCCATTCTGGTGTTAATGGTCGTCAGCTTTCTAAAGTCCTTACAAAAAGAAGCAAAAGAGCTTGGCATTGGTCAGTTTACTATGGCTCAAAAGAAAGCAATGGCAGCACAAAGCAAAAAGGGTGTTAAAGAAGCAGGATAAAAATAGAATCGACTTTTTTATAATACAACGTTCCAACTTCGGTTGGGACGTTTTTTTTGACTTAGGGTGAGACAAAGGGGGCCCTTGTCTCAAAGTCACCCTGCTGCAACACCTATTGAGGGAGTGAAGGGAGTTCTGGGACACAGTGCCTGTCCCTTTGTCCCACTTCTATTTGCAGAATTCCTTCTTCTATTTGCACATTGAGTACTTCTATTTGTACATACGGTATTTCTATTTGCACATTAGCCACTTCTATTGGCATTTATACAGATTTATGACCTCATCCCACATACTTGGGTTGATTTCTATACAAAAAACACAGGCGGCCCATTTTGGACCGCCTGCGTTCTCCTCTTATCAGCTAGGACTCAAAACCGCCCCTCCGTCCCTCCTTTAAACAAATAGCAACGCGATTTGCGGGAGAAAGGTTACAAGCAGGAGGATGATAATCATGCTTACCATGTATGGGATGGCGGCTTTGGATAGCGCCCCCATTGGAACACCAGAGATACTTGAGCCAACAAATAAGTTTACTCCTACTGGCGGAGTAAAATAGCCAATGGCTAAGTTAATAATCATCAACACACCAAAATGAATCGGATCATAGCCAACTTGAGTCACAACTGGCAATAGGATTGGTGTTAAAATAATGATTGCGGCTATTGGATCCATGACCATTCCGACGAACAAGAGCAAGGCCATAATAAGTAAGATAATGACGGTTGGATTACTAGAAATGGTCATTAACCAATTCGCAATTTTATTTGGAATCTGTTCGATGGTTAACAACCGTCCAAACGCATTGGCAGCGCCGACGATAATCAACACTGTGGCTGTTGTTAGAGCTGATTCATAGATCAGTTTAGGTAATTCTTTAAACGATAGCTCACGATATAAAACCATTGCTGCAAATAATCCGTACACCACGGCCACGACAGCTGCCTCTGTTGGGGTGAATATCCCTCCATAAATTCCACCTAAAATAATGATTGGAATCAGTAAGGCCCACTTTGCATCCCAAATTGCCTGACCAATCTTCTTTAACGAAGTCTTCTCCGCTACTCCTTTGTAGCCCATTTTCTTCGAGTAGTACCAAGCCCAAACCATCATTGCAAGTCCAACTAACACACCTGGAATGATCCCCGAAATAAATAAGTCTCCAACAGAAGCACTCGCGGTCACGCCAAACATGACCATTGGAATACTAGGTGGAATAATAATTCCAATCGAACCGGCAGCCGCCACCGTCGCGGTAGCAAAACTCTTATCATAGCCTTCTTGAACCATGAACGGAATCATTACCCCACCAATCGCAGCAACAGTCGCAGGACCTGAACCGGAAATAGCGGCAAAGAACATACAGGTAATGATGGTCGCAATCGCCAATCCACCAGTTTTATTCCCGACCATGCTACTCGCGACTCCGAACAATCTTTTAGAAATACCGCCCTTCCCCATAATTTCACCAGCAAGTACAAAGAACGGTACAGCCAATAACGGAAAGGAATCAACCGAAGTGACCAATTCTTTTGCTAAAAATTGCAGTGGCATATTGCCGGAAAAGACAATCGTAATCAGAGTGGCTATCGCTAGGGCAATCCCAATCGGAACAGTTAACACTAATAATGCGGCAAAGCTTCCAAACAAGACTGCCGTTGTCATGAGGTGACCCTCCTCTCTTGATCCTTAGAAATGGTCTCTATAGTGGAACCCTTATCCATGAATGTACGAATTAATTTGATTTGATGCTGAACTAAGCGAATCAAGGTCAGCCCCATTCCAACTGGCGTTGCCAAATATACAAACCCCATCGGAATCTGAAGCGCAGGGGATTTTTGACCAAATTGCAATAATTGGTTAGCCAACTCATAGCCAAAAATCAACACATAGACCGCAAATGCCATGAAGAAAAGATTTGCGATGAAATGAAGGACAGTCTGACCCTTTTTAGTTAAAAAAACCAATAGGGTATCGATTTTTACATGCTTTTGTTCTTTTACACCCAAGCTGATTCCAATATAAATCAGCCAAATAAAGCAATAGCGCGCTAATTCTTCTGACCAGGAAAGCGAATGATCCAACTGCCTCATGATGACTTGCAAAAAGATGACACCTACCATGATGACGGAAAAGAACACTAAAAAAACCTTTTCAATATGTTCATCTAGCCAACGAATTATCTTCATCATAATTCTCCTTTTACAAAATGAAGGATGAAAAAAGACTTTGAGAAATCATCCTCTCCCAAAGTCTTTTCTTTTAACATGAAAGTCTGATGTTTACTCTACATTTTGAATTCGTTCAATATAATCCCCATAACTACCTGCATGCTTTTCATAAACAGATTCTACCGCTTGACGGAAGCCATCGATATTGATCTCTTCAGCTGGGATAATCTCCACTCCATCCGCAACTAAGTTCTCTTTGTATTCTTCCATTAGATCTTGATTGATTTGGCGTTGCTTTGCTGCAAACTCTTTACCGAGATCAGTGATTACTTTTTGAACATCTTCAGGCATAGAGTCAAAAAGCTCTTGATTGATTACTAGAGTTGCAGATGCATAGTAAAGTGGGACTTCTGAGAAATACTTCGATTGCTCGTACACCTTTGTTGTATAGTACACGCCTGTTGAAAAGTCTGAACCGTCAATGACACCTTGCTGTAATCCGTTGTATACTTCAGGGAACGCCATTGGCGTTGCATTGGTACCTAGCGCACTATACATGTCTAGCAAAAGTTCACTTTCAATCGTTCTCATTTTTAACCCTTTTAAATCTTCTACTGCTTTGACCGGTCGCTGGCTGTTGGCGACATAACGCTCACCGTTTTCCCAAAAGGCAATTCCTTTTAGATTGGATTCAGACATTTTGTCTAGCAATTCTTGTCCGATTTCACCATCTAATGTTTTATATGTATGGTCTAAATCTCTAAATAAAAATGGAAACTCAATCACAGCAACTTCTGGAACAAAGTTAGTCACGACACCTGTTGTGATTAAACTCATATCCAATGTTCCTAATTGAACACCTTCAAGCAATTCCCGTTCGCCACCTAAGGCACCGTTTCCAAAAATCTCAAATTGAACCTTCCCGTTTGTTGCTTCTTCCACTGCCTCCGCATACTCCTTAAATCCAATCGCGTAAGCTTGGTCATCTGGTGAAATATGCCCTACTTTAATTTTAATCACATCGCTATCATTTCCACTTTCCCCTTTTTCCTTTGACGCATCTTCAGCTCCACCACCACAAGCACTCAGCACCAAAAGACTGAACACTGCAGCCACCATCATCCATAACTTAAGTCGCTTCAAAACAAATTACCCCTTTTATATATTTTTATTTATAGTACTTTAACGCTTAAAAGCGTATACGCACTAAAGTTATTGTTATTATAAACGAAAAAGAAACAAATAGCATTAATAGTTTGTTATTTTCCTAAAATTATTACTTTTCAGGAGGAAGATTCCTTGAAGGGGACGAGGGGACAGGTCAATGTCCCATTCTACCCCAACATATTAGCACTCAGTATGGCAGCATGCCCTATGAATAATAACAATATAAAAAGGGCTCCTACCTTGTATTATCCCAATACCACTCGATAAAGACGCTCCACTGCCTCATGGATGTGTTCCATTTTAATGCTGGCAAATCCTAGGACGAGGTGGATACCTTCTTTAGTTTGATTCTCTCCTTCTAACATAAATCTTCTTATGGTATAGATTTCGAGCTGCTCTTTCTTTGCGTTCTCTTCAATTTCTTCGTATCGCTTATCTGTTCTGAACTCAGCTAGAAAGTGAAGCCCCGCGGGTACATTTTTGATTTGTATTTTGTCACGAAATCTCTTCTCAAGTTGTTTAATTAACTCTTTTCGTTTCGTATTGTAATGATTGCTCATTCTTTTTGTATGTTTTGCATATTGGCCACTGTCGATAAAATAACTAAGTGCTAATAAATCAAGTGTATTACTACCGTGTATCCAATCATTGTATTGTTGACGGTAGCCTCTTAACAATTCAGGCGGTAGTACCATATAGCTGATTCGAAAACTGGGAAGAAGTGTTTTGGAGAATGTCCCTACATAGATAACACTCTGATCACGGTCTAAACTTTGTAAAGATGGGATATTATCTGTTCCGTATTTAAATTCACTATCATAATCATCCTCCACAATATAGCGGTCCTTAGACATCGATGCCCAGTTTAGCAGTTCAATTCTCCGTGAAATGGGCATGATTGTCCCATTTGGGAATTGATGGGAAGGTGTAATGAATAAAAAATTTGGACTCTGTTTTTTCACCTCATTTATATCCATTCCTTGCTCATCTAGATGAATGGTGGAAGTATCAATCTTAATCCGCTTTAATAATTTATAAATCCGTGCATATCCAGGATTCTCGATGGCAGCTTTTGTGTTTTTTGGTTGGATGGCCATTAGCTGTTGGATAAGAGGTTGTGTCCCGGTACCAATCACGACTTGTTCAGGTTCACAGGTTACACCCCTGGTTAATGAGATCATATTGGCAATGCTTTTTCTTACAAGATAAGGTCCTTGAGGGTGTGATATTTTAGCAAGATCCTGTTGATGGTGTTTAATTGCTTTTTGAATGCATTTCACCCACTCATTGTACGGAAACATCGTGCTATCAGTCGAAATATGAGATAACGAAACCCACCCTTCCTTTGTTTCAGCGTACTCTTTTAAATCTTGTGGAAAAAAATCCTTTTTAGTAGGCTGTTGACTGATAAACTGTGTGATATCCTCAACAAAATAACCCCTACGTTCGACGGTGTAAATATATCCTTCTTCAAGTAATTGTTCATAGGCGTTTGCAACTGAGTTAATGCTCACGTTTAAATCCTCAGCCAATTCCCGTTTGGATGGCAATTTACTATGAGTAGAAAATTTCCCAGCTAAAATCAGGTTTTTTAAATTGTTATAGATTTGTTGATAAATATAATTCGAATGTTTAGTTTTATCAATTTGAAAATAATTCAGGTGAATCCCCCCTAATCTGGTACCTAAAGTTTTTCAATTCTGGTTCTTTTCATTATACCAACAAATTGTCATACTAATCTATATAATCAACAAAGCGAGGGAGTGTCATGATGAATACGACAAAAGAACTACAAGAAAAAAGAGAGAAATACATCCCAAAAGGGGTTAGCAACGGAAATTTGAACATTGCTTCTACAGCTTCTGGTGCAACAATAATCGATTTAGAACAACGCGAATGGATTGACTTCGCTGGTGCCATTGGTACATTAAATGTTGGGCATAGTCATCCGAAAGTAACGGCCGCCGTTAAAAAACAAGTAGACAAATTCTTGCATCCTGGTTTCAATGTCATGATGTATGAAGGATATATTAACCTTGCGGAAAAATTATGTGAGATTACCCCTGGTGATTTTGAAAAACAAGCCTTACTTTTAAATTCTGGTGCTGAAGCCGTTGAAAATGCGATTAAAGTGTCGCGAAAATACACTGGTAGACAAGCGGTTGTCTCCTTTGTCCGTGGATTCCATGGTAGAACAAACTTAACAATGGGAATGACAAGCAAGGTGAAACCATATAAATTTGGTTTTGGGCCCTTTGCACCTGAAATTTATCAAGCACCTTATCCCTATTTGTATCAAAAACCCACTCAATTAACGGATGAAGAATATACAGATTTAGTTATTGAGAAGTTTAAAGAATTCTTTGTTGCTACAGTTGCTCCAGAGACGGTTGCCTGTGTCGTGATGGAACCTGTTCAAGGAGAGGGCGGATTTGTGATTCCTCCTAAGAAATTTGTTAGCTTTGTACGAGACTTCTGTACGGAACATGGGATTGTCTTCGTTGCAGATGAAATTCAAACTGGATTTGGCCGGACTGGGAAAATGTTTGCGATGGAGCATTTCGATGTAGCACCTGATTTAACCACTGTCTCAAAATCGCTAGCAGCAGGACTCCCATTAAGTGGTGTTGTAGGTAAAAAGGAAATTCTAAATGCAGCAAACCCAGGTGAGCTCGGTGGAACCTATGCTGGTAGCCCAGTAGCGTGCGCCGCGGCATTAGCAGTTATCGATGTGGTGAATGAAGAAAACCTACTTAAAAGATCGGAAGCAATTGGTCAAAAAATCGAAAACAGGCTATTGGATTTACAGGAAAAACATGATTTTATTGGGGAGATTCGTCGTCTTGGCTCAATGGTAGCCATGGAGATTGTCGACAACCCGTTAAACAAAGCACCAAACAAACAGAAAACAAGTGAGATTACGAAATACGCAAATGAAAATGGATTGTTGCTTCTTTCTGCCGGTCTAAATAGTAATGTTGTCCGTTTCTTAACCCCGTTAGTGATCACGGATGAAGAGTTAGATAAAGGGTTAGCTATTTTAGAAGACGCACTACAACAACAACAACAAAGTTATACGAAAATTGGGCAATAAAGAGAGGGGGTCGTGATAGTGGAAAATACATTAAAGGTCACAAACCCCGCTACTGGGGAACTCATTAAGGAAGTAACTATAGACACGGAAGAGCAGATAAAACAAGCGTTAAAAAATGGCCATGAAGCGTTTAAGACCTGGTCGAAAGTTAATGCTCACGAACGTTCGAGATTATTAAAACGTTGGTCACAATTGATTCAAGCAGATAAAGAAGCAATCGCAAAAGTAATGACGCTAGAAAGCGGGAAACCAATTCAGGAATCACTTGGAGAAGTCGACTATGCAACCAGTTATATTGATTGGTATGCAGAGGAGGCCAAGCGCATCTACGGAAGGACGATTCCTGCAAACAACGAGTCAAAACGCATGATCGTCACTCGTCAGCCAGTTGGATTGGTAGCAGCGATTACTCCTTGGAACTTCCCTGCTGCAATGATGACCAGAAAGGCAGCTCCAGCACTGGCTGCTGGATGTACGTTTATTGTAAAGCCTGCAGAGGATACTCCATTAACAACGATTAAGCTGATTCAACTTGCACACGAAGCGGGGATTCCAAAAACAGCCGTCCAATGTGTAAATGGCTATGGCAGTGACGTTGGAAAAATTTTTACGGATAGTAAAGAAGTCAGAAAGATTACTTTTACGGGGTCAACCCCTGTTGGGAAACTTTTAATTAAAAATAGTGCGGATAGTGTAAAGCATGTTTCAATGGAATTAGGTGGTCATGCACCATTGATTATTGCTGAGGATGCAGATCTTGATTTAGCAGTCGCCCAAACCGTTGCTTCTAAATTTCGTAATGCTGGGCAAACCTGTATCTGTGTGAACCGCGTACTCGTCCATGCAAACATCGTCGATGCCTTTTCTGGCAAGCTTGCCGCAGAAGTAGCCAAATTGAAAGTTGGCAACGGCATCGAGAAAGACACTCAAGTGGGCCCTGTAATCAATGGCAAAGGTTTTGATAAAATTGTCGCACAAATAAAAGATGCAGCCGACAAGGGAGCAGAAGTTCTTTGTGGGAATCAATTTGATGCAGATAAGGATAAAGGGTATTTCTTTGTATATCCAACTGTCTTGAAAAATGTAAAGGAAGATATGATGATTATGCAAGAAGAAACCTTTGGTCCCGTGGTACCGATCACATCTTTTAAGAATCTTGAAGAAGCAGTTGAAATCGCAAATGGTACCCCTTATGGTCTTGCTGCTTACTTCTTCACCAATGACTACCGCACAGGAAACTACTTACATGAACAATTAGACTTCGGAATTATTGGCTGGAATGATGGTGCTCCATCTGCGGCCCATGCCCCATTTGGTGGAATGAAAGAAAGTGGATTGGGACGTGAAGGTGGCACCGAAGGAATTGAACCATATTTAGAAACAAAGTATCTATCAATTGGTGGGTTATAATTTAATAGGTTTTTAACTTCCATTGGGTGTAAAAGCGAATACTCATGAGGGGACGAGACCACTGAAAAACAGTGAAAGGATAGTATAATTACTATCCTTTCAGTTTGTAGTAAAGGGTGGGGACTTCAGATTAGCCTAGACGGAAAAATTTGTTGATTGTAGTGAAAGATGGAAGACTCGACGAAAATGAGCTGCACATTTTCTCGTGGGCGGACTTATTCAAGGACGTTATTCAATGTCCTGCGGGAGATGGACAGGTGAGACCCCGCAGGAGCTTGCGACAAGGAGGCTCACCGCCAGCCCCGCGTATAGCGAAGCGCCTGGAACGGAAGTCAACAGACCCATTGACACCTCCAAACTCCAAACAAAAAAGCTGTAGACAAACTCGACTATGATTGAGTTTGTCTACACTGAGAGAATTTATATTGACTATCCTCTGTGTTGTGTAATTTTTTAGACAAAAAATGCTCCCCATTAAGTTTACAGACTCTCAGTTTTAGTCTGTCTACCTAAAAGGAAGCATATTTGATAAGGGTTTCGTTTCACGCGAGTTTCAACTCTTAACTGCCCCGTCTCCATACACCTAGCCCAACGATCAAAGGTCTGTAATGGTTTCGGAATAAAATTCAACTAAGTCCCCCCTTGCGAGGGTCTGCACGTACTCAATCACTTTATCCGAAGGATCCGTTGTTGTCCCCCTAATAAGCAGGCAAGGACTATCATCCTTGATTTTAAGGAGTTTGCTTTGAGAATAGTCAGAAAGAGAAATCCGCATGATTTGTCTTTGCTTAACAGGAGTAATATCATAATACTCTGTCAATACATGATAGAGAGAAACATCATCACCTATATACTGTTCAAGCCCTTCACAAAACTTATAAGGGATTTTCGTAAGCTCAATGGCAATCGGAACATCGTCTACCAACCTAAGCCTTCGAATAGATAGAACAGTTTCTCCCAATTGGATTTGAAGGGTAGCCGCAAGAAACTCATCCGCTTCTTCCTGTTCCATGTGTAAAAGCTTAGTAGTAGGCCTTAGCCCCTTTTCCCGCATACTTTTTGTCAAACTATTCACCGTGATGAAATTCCATTTGTACTTTTTCGTTGATACAAACGTACCCATTCCCACTTTTCTCTCTACATACCCTTCTCTTTCCAAGTGGTTAATCGCATTTCTAGCGGTCATTCTGCTGACATTAAACTTAGCTGCTAAATCCCGCTCAGAAGGAATTTTATCACCATTTTTTAGTTTGCCACTTTCGATTTCTTCAATAAGCATTTCTTTTAATTGCTGGTAATAAGGGGTACCATCTACCATATGCATTCAATCCTCGTTCTCCTTTAATCATACAGTTTCATTCAAATTGCGAACTCTTTTTGGGATTCCGTGGCCAAATGCTCCGTAAATTTCGCAAGTAGCTGAAGCCGCTTTCGCTGACTCTTTAAGAGCATTCTCCATGTCTTTCGTCTTATAATAGTAGGTTAAAAACTTGGAAATAAATGAGTCACCTGCTCCAAGCGTATCAACGACATCAGTTTCAATGATGGGTTGTTCAAAAATCTTTCCCTCTCGGTAAAAAATAGCTCCCTTTGCGCCTCTTGTTACTCCAATTACCTCTACCCCAAAAGCTGCAACTTTCTTAATGAGTTGCAAACATTCATCCTTTGTAAGTTCACTTCCTGAGAAGAAGCCATACGTTACATAAGGACAGACTTCTTTTAAATATTCATCATGAACGTTTGAGGAAAAATCAAACGAGAGGGTGATGTGTTTCGATAACTCAGGCAACTCACTCTCAATATAGCTATAGATACTTGTATGCAGTAGATCATAGTTTTGTAAATAGTCGAAGTCATCCTGATTAAAGTTAATCTTCATGATGGATTGGACACATGTTCCACGATTGGATCCAATAAATATTCGATCTGCATCTTCATTTAAAGATATAATAGATTCCCAATTTTGTCCAAAGCCTGTCCTTAATCTAGAAATATCCACACCTTCCTCGCGAAGGCTATTGGTGATATGCTCACCCGCATCATCATTTCCAACAATCCCTAGATAGGAAGAAGCATCCGCACCATACCGCTTGGCTAATACAGCTACATTCAAAGCATTTCCACCTGGATAGATTTCTCCTCTATCTTTGTAATAATCGACTACATTGTCCCCTACACCTATAATTTTCATTCTGCACCTCTATTAAACTCATTATTTTCCAGTAGACAAAGCAAACCTTAAACCACATTTCTGGTGAGCGTTTGTAAAAAGCGACTGATACGCTCGTTCGTATTGCTTGCATGAAAGAATTTCTGTGGAGGAGCATCCTGGACAATGACCCCTTGATCAATAAAGATAATTCTGTCCCCCACTTCTTTTGCAAACCCCATTTCATGTGTGACCACAGCCATGGTCATCCCCTCTAAAGCAAGCTCTTTCATGACTTTGAGGACCTCGCCAATTAGTTCTGGATCTAAGGCCGAAGTTGGTTCATCAAACAAAAGCAATTTCGGTTTCATCGCCAAAGATCGAGCAATGGCAATACGCTGTTGCTGTCCCCCCGATAAAGAATGTGGATATTGATGACGTTTATCCGCCAGACCCACTTTCTCCAAAAGGACTTCAGCTTCCTCAATCGCTTTCTCTTTGCTCATTTTTTTGATTTGGACTGGTCCTTCAATGATATTTTCTAGAACGGTTTTATGAGCAAATAAGTGAAAGCCCTGAAAGACCATCCCAATTTCCGCTCGAAACTTACTGAGCTCCTTTTCCTTTCGAGGTTTAACCTTTCCATTCACATTTTTATATAAAACCGATTCACCCTCCAGTAAAATATCACCGCTTGTAGGGTATTCCAACGCATTCATCATGCGAAGAATGGTACTTTTTCCACTTCCACTTGGACCAATGATAACAACGACTTCCCCTTTTTGAATGGTTAAGTCTATCCCTTTAATAACCTCTTTTTCATGAAATGATTTTTTAATGTTGGTGACCTGTAACATGGTTTGTATTCCCTCGCTTTTCTAAGTAATCTACTAAAACGGCAAGCGGATAATGTAGAATCCAATAAACAATCGCAACCATAGTGAAGATTTGGATATTTTGATAAGTAGAGGCAGCAAGCAGGTTACCATTATGCATAAGCTCTGCCACTGTAATAACGGCGGCTAGGGAACTATTTTTGATGAGAATAATAGCAGAGTTGCCAATTGCAGGTATAACATTTTTAATCGCTTGAGGAAGAATGATTCTTCTCATTGATTGGGAATAATCCATTCCAATTGCCTTAGCAGCTTCCATTTGCCCCTTAGGGACGGATTGAATCCCCGCCCTAAAGGTTTCTGCAAAGTAGGCACTTTCATTGAGAGATAATGCAACAACGGCTGCTTGGAATGCCGTTAGAGAAATACCGAATTCAGGAAAGACAAAGTACACATACATAAGTTGAACGAGTAACGGTGTTCCTCTTAGTATACTAATATAAATATTACAGATAGAATTAATAATTTTATTATGTGTAAGCTTTCCCAACGCAACGAGCATTCCGACGATCAATGATAGGATTAACGAGATAATCGTTAATTCGATCGTAATGACGGTGCCTTGTAACAAAGATGGTGCGAATGCAACGATATTTTCCCAGATACTTTGCATATAATCTGTCCCTTCTAGATTAGTTGAAATCCCAGTCTATGCCCCATTTAGCATAGATTTCTTTAAATGTTCCATCTTCTTTCATCTCAGCAATGGCTGTATTTAATTTTTCAAGCAATTCCGTTTGTTCCTTTGAAATTCCAATTCCAATCAAACCAGCTAAAGCAGGCTCATAATCTTCTACAATTCTAAATTTAGAATCTGGATTTAGTTTTAATAGATAACCAAATGTTGGGCTATCTGCTAACGCTGCATCAATACGGCCATTTTGGATGTCTTTAAGCATATCCGCTTGGTTTTGGTAAGTCTTTACCTCGAAATTGATTCCACTTGCCTTCTCTTCCAACATATCTTTATAAGAGGTTCCAATTTGAACACCAACCGTCTTTCCAGCCAGGTCTTCCAAAGACTTTGTTGTTGTATCATCCTCCTGGACAATCAAGCCTTCTCCATATGAAAATACCGGTTCTGTAAAGTTAATCACTTCTTTTCTTTCTTCCGTGATATACATACCATCAACAATGACATCAGCCTTGCCTGATTGAACAGAAGGAATTAAGGAGCTCCACTCACCAGTCGTAAACTCAGTTTTTGTGTCTGTTCTAGAAGCAAGTTCATTGATAATATCAATCATAAACCCTTCAAGCTCTTGACTCTTTGCATTTTTAGCGTTGAATGGGTAGCCCCCTGCCGTCGTGATCACCGTTATGGTTTTTTCAGAATCCCCTTCGGTAGAGTTCTCCTCAGCAGTAGCAGAATCAGAGTTTTGTCCACAAGCAGTTAGTAAAAGCATTCCTAAAACCATCAATAACGACATGAACTTTTTCATTTTCATTCCCCCAGGTTTGTTTTTTAGACTATTAACCACTGAAATCAAAGAATATTCGGTTTATTCAAACTGAAACATTCTTGCCATTGCTAACTATGAGACTATACCCATCATTACATAGTAGAATACTATTAAAATGCTTTCAAAATATTAAGTTATTTAAAATATAACACAGACTTGTCCTTTGGTATATACCATTGGAAGCTTATCTCACCAAATAATTTTAAAATTACTTGAAAGCTTCTCCGGGGCATAGACCCCTCACCTGAAATTCCCTTTTATAATTGAAGGGGCTTAGCTTTTAGCGGTTAGACAAGATGGTTTTTCACGTATTCAAGTGAAGCAGCCACAGCCTGATGAGGATCAGGAAAGTACTTTGATGAACAGAGTTCTAACCCTAAATATCCTTCGTAGCCAAATTCATTTATTTGACGAATATATTCTCTTAAAGGCAATTGTCCCTCTCCCGGGATGATATGACCAGAAGGAGTACCATCAATCAAATGAATGTAGCAAATCTCACCTATATTTGTTAGGTAATCCTGTATTCCTTCGCCGCTAGCATGCATGCCAACAAGATCAAGCATCCCTTTTAAACTTGGACTGTTGACTTCTTGAAGCATGTGTTTCAATTGATCGGAGCTATTAATGATGTTAGACTCAAAATTCTGAAGCGCTTCCAATAACAGAGTTACGCCTGCTTGCTCGGCTTTGGAAGATAAACGTGCTAACGACTCACGTGCAATCTCCCAGTAAGGTGCAGCCTGTTCATCAAATGGGCCGGTTCCTGCTGTCATGAGCATATAGTTTGTTCCTAATTCAGATGCAAGCTCAATATTTTTTTCGTAATAATCCAAGCTTCTTTTTCGAACCGCAGCACTTTTCGAGGCTATATTATTTGCATACATTAGTTGTTCAGGAGTATAGCAAACCAAATGAAGGTTTCTTGCAGCGATCTTACGCTTTAATTCCTTTGCATCAGCTAGCGATACATCTTCCGCGTAAAAATGCGGAAAGCCTCCCCAAAGCTCGATAGTTGGAATTTCAAGCTTCTCCATTGAATCTAAAAAATAATCAAGTGAGTAACGTAAATAATGAAGGTTCATCCCTGTGATTTGCTCAATTTTCATCAACATCGTCTCTCCTTTTAATAAGGTTCAAATTTCGTAACGACTGTAGATGCAAGGTACGAACCTCTTTTTAAGCATTCTTGGATTGATTCTTCTTGGAGTAGGCCATACATATAGCCAGCGATGAAAGAATCACCCGCTCCTACCGTGTTGACTACATCAACTGGATGGGCCTCACAGCGATAAAATCGGTTGCCATCATAAGCCACACTTCCATGTTCCCCTAACGTGACAACAACGACCTTAGGACCTAAAGATTGCGCTTTGCGCATAAATTCATGAATAAATGGGTCCTCCTCGTTATAAGAGAAAAAAGCATAGTCGATTTCCGGCAGCAAGGATTCCAACTCTGGGTAATCTAGTTTTGTCGAGAAATCATACACGACTGTCAAACCGTTGCATTTAAAATCAGCTAAGTAGCTATTCATCTTTCCCCATATGGATGTGTGAACCATTCGATGGGTGCGCGTAAATCGTAGTTGCTCCTCTGTTGGTTTAAAATCTCTAAGGACCCCTTCTCGGTATTGAACATGGACACGATCGTTATGGACTAACTGCATCTCCGTCACAGCCGTTACTCCTACTTGCCTTTGCAGATGTGAGGTATCTACCCCGTTGCTTTGAAGCAAGTTTACAACTTGGGTTCCATATTCATCACTTCCGGTGACACTAACAAGTGAGGTTTTCACACCCAATCTCGCCAGATGAACCGCTACGTCAACCGCATTGCCCGTTGGATAACTACGTTCTAAATTTTCATAGTAATCGATACAGTTATCACCTGCCGCAACGACAATATTCAAGGGCACCCCTCCTCTTATTCACCCAACACGTGAACAACATATTCACGGTGCAGGGGTCCATCCATTTCAACAAAGTAAATTGTTTGTCTTGAACCCATCACCATTTTCCCATCATGAAGTGGGAAAATGGTATCTTTGCCCAGGACTGCCGAGCGTAAATGGGAATAGCCATTGACAGCCATTTGTCCGTCTGAATGTAAAAATCTTGCATGACGATAATTATGCTTCCTTGGAGCGATACGATGGAGCATCTCAAGAATATCCTGTTCAATATCAGGGAGTCCTTCATTAACCGTAATTCCGCTCGTCGTATGCTTCGTCATGATATGAACCGTCCCCAAATCAAAACCTGCTTCTTGAACGGCATCCAAAATCTCTTGCGTGATATCGATAATTTCCATATCTTCTTTCGAGTGTAAGGAGATTGTCTTGAGGAAAGATTTCATCCATCCATCCCTCCCGAGAGCGATAATAGTCGCGCTGCATTTTTATAAAAAATCTTCTTTTCTAGCTTTTTATCTAGCTCCAAATCTTCGATCGCCCAAACGAGCCTTTTTGGATCGACACGTGGGGTATTTGATCCAAACACAATCTGTTCAGATAAACTGCGATAAAGATTAGCGATGCCAATTTGCTCAGCAAGCACCTGCCTAACAGAGTCTGAAGGGGTGCCGCTGAATAGAATGGACGTTTCCAAGAAGACATTTTTATACTTAATTCCCAACATAAATGCCTCTTGTACCCAAGGCCAGCCGAACTGGGAGATAATCACCTTTAATGACGGGAATGTTTGAATTACCGTTTCAAGTTTAATAGGGTTAGACAATTCAGCAATTCCAATCGGAGACCAGCTCATCCCTCCATGAAATAAAATCGGAATGTTTAATTCCGTACATAGTTGATAAAGAGGATAGGCGTACTCCTCATTCGTTACATCAAACTGTTGGAGGGAGGCATCCAATTTTAATCCGATTAGACCATATTCTTTCACGGCCTTTTCTAAATTTTTCAGGGCATCTGGGTCTCTTGGATCGACAGAAGCAAAACCGATAAAGCGATCACACTTCTCCAACAGCCAACTGATTTGTTCGTTGGTTACAAGTTTCCCACCATGTACCGTGGTACAATCAATAGGCATAATCACAGCCTTATCAATTCCAGCCACGTCTAACTGATGGAGATGCGATTCAAGCGAATGGGGACTGCTTTTTAAGCCATATATCCGATTGGCATAGTCCAGAAGCTTAGGGTCTTGATCCGATAGCTCCCTTATGTGAATCGGATTTGAGTGAAGATCAATCATCACGTTCCCTCCCTCTGAATTTTAATAAGCAACCGTTCTGTAATATCTTCTCTTATCTAAAGAATGACCCCGTTGATCTTCTAGATGGACACTTACACGCTGTAGAGCAGTCGCAAGGACAGCAGGCGCTAGATACTTTCTAAACTCTGCACTAAGTCCATCTAATTCATAGTCCTTTGTATCATAAACAGTCAGCTTGTTTGTGTATTTTTCAGCAAAACGTTCCACTCGGTCTAGTAAAGGTCTTGTTTCATCTTCACTCTTTAACAAGATGATGCTTGTGTCCTCTTCTACGATTTCAATTGTCCCATGGAAGAATTCCGCTGCATGTATCGATTTGGCATGAATCCATTGCATCTCTTCTAACACACACATTGCATAGGCATAGGTTCTGCCCCATGATGTGCCAGCACCGACAAGCATGTGATAGGTCTCGTCTTTGTATTTTTCAGCAAAGGTCTTTGCTTTTGACTCAGCTTTTTCTTTCACTTTTAAGAGCATGCTAGGGGCGTCTTGCATTTCATCAATGAATTGTTCATACTTTGGGAAATCTTTGTTTTTATACATGATTCGGAAGATGAGCGTATACAGTTGAAGATTAATAGAATCAGCTGCAAAATCATTCTCTGCATAATTTACAAGGACATAATCTACGAGATTCGCGACAGGAGTGTTTAATTCCCCTACTAACCCCACTGTAGTTGCGCCTCTGCTTTTGCAATACTCTGCTGCAGCAACCGTTTCTTCTGTAGAACCCGATAAGGAAGAAACAATTACGAGGGAATTTTCATCAAACTGTTTATGGTTTTGGACAATAAACTCTGAAGCAATTTCTGCGTACGTTGGGATTGTTGAGGTTGAATTAAGCATATATTCAAAAGGTTGAAGAATCGCAATCGATCCACCAGATCCTAAAAGAAAGATGTTTTTAAAACCCTTTTCAAAGATTTGGTCAACATAGCCCTCAATCTGACTTCTTAAACTAACTGCCCCTTTAGTGACTGTAAGATACTTTTCTTTGTTGAAATTTAGCATATTCCTTCACTCCTTAACTAGTTAATGGTATATACCACTTAATCTAAAAAAATAAATGGTTTACACATTGGTATATACCACTTTACAATCATTCTAACAATATCTTTATTTCTTTACAAGATTATATTTTATTATTTATAAATTTTCTGACTAATAATGAAAAAAAGGGACAGTTCCTCTGCTTGCTTCCATACATGTACGGAAACACAAGAACAGCCCCTTTGCATTTTATCTCATCTTACGCTCACGTAATTCCTTAAGGATTTGCGGATATTGCTTATCTAGCTTGTACATCCACATTAAAATCGCCTGGCATACTGCTAAACCTAATGGAAGGTAGATATTTAAAACTAATATCATGGTCGTTGCGCTAGCAGACTGTTCGGCAGCAGCCCCTACATAGCCTCCGAATGCTAATAGCCACCCAATAAGCGCACCTCCAAGTCCGGCTCCTACTTTCATTCCGAAACTTGCCGCACTATTGACTAAGCCTTGCGTTCTAAATCCAAACTTCCACTCGCCATATTCAGCGGTATCATTGATCATCGCATAAATAAACATGATGGTTGGTACCAAACCGAAACCTTGAATAACCGTTCCTGTTAAAAAGATTGGAAGACTACTAGGATCAATTAGCTTTATAATCGGTCCAAAAATACCAATAATGGAAACAACTAGAGCAATGTTTCGCTTTCCAAAGTTATTGGTTAATTTCGCAGCAAAAAAGAATCCAACCATCGATGGAACAAACAGCAATAAGCTGGCGATGGAGAAATAAGCAGCGTTTCCAAGGATATACGTTGTATAATACAAGCCTGCTCCCGTAACAAGAGCGTTTAATGTATAGGTAATCACACAGTATAAGGTCATGATGAGCCAATACTTATTCATGAACAAAGATTTAATCCCAACTGTAAGCTCGACGGAATCCTTTTGAGCTGCAGTTGATGGAGCCACTCTTTCTTTAGTGGAGCGGAAAGCAAGATAGCTCGTCACGATGATGGTGGCTCCACTAATACCCGCTACCACAGTCCACCCTGTTTTGCCACCAATGGCACTTGCTACTGGTTGAGCCAGAATTGTAATGACTAGGGTCGCTAACATTGTGAATATTCCTGTATAAATGTTTAACACTGAACGCCCCTGCGGTTCTTGCGTCATGTACCCCAGCAAAGTTTTATAAGGAATGGACATGGCTGTATAAACTAGGATTAAAAGGATATAGGTAACGTAGGCATAAGCGATCTTCCCACCATCCCCGATATCTGGAACTGTGAATAATAATAAAGTCACAACCCCGAGCGGAATCCCCATCCACAGGATCCAAGGTCGAGCTTTCCCGTGTTTGGATTTCGTACGATCGACTACTGTTCCCATCGCAATATCCGTTACCCCATCAAATAAGCGTGCCACGAGCATCAGCGTTCCAACTACTCCTGCAGATATGCCCGCAACATCGGTGTAATAAAAAGTCAGAAACGTTCCAACCAGTGTCCAAGTAAGGATCACCCCAAAAAATCCTAACCCGTAATTCAACATTTCCTTATGTCCCGGTCTCTCACCCTGGACCGGTCCAGTCTGCTTCACTCGCTGCTTTTCCGCTAACATCCTTCATCCCCCTCAACTTAAATTCCCTAGTTATAAACGTTTACGGCAACATACCGACCGTTCAGTACAATTAGTATAACTTATAATTTCGGACAATTCTACATATTCTTTTAATTACTGGACCGTGGGGACGAAATCCGCATTTCCTACTTATTTATGTTAACTTCAAATCATCACTAATATTTTTCAGCCAAAATAAACACCCCAAAAGATTAGATTTTGACTCTAACTTTTGGGGTGCACCTTAGGTCCGGTCCCTTCCAGTTGGAACCTGCCTTTTCGCTTTAGTTTGAAGCAGCCTGAGGGTAGTCTGGATTTTGATCACTTGGTGTAATGCATTCCAATAAGGCTACTTCTAGTGCATCACTGTGTTTTTTCTTTTCTTGATTGGTCCAGTTGAATTGGCTGTTCATGTAGTGGATGACTTCTGTTTTCCATTTTTCTACCGACTGGATATCAAATAAAATGGCTCCGGTACGGCGATGAAAGAAGTCAATTGGTGTTGCTACCATCTCTTGATCAATGGCATAGATTAACTTCGCAAATAACGATAAAGGCATTTTATACTGAGCCGCAGCGTTTTTGTGCTTTTCAAGTAGTTGGTAAACGGTTGAAGTGTTTGAACCGTATGTTCTCGCTAGATGTTCTGCTTCTTCCCGCTTAAGGCCCAATTCTGTTCCCTTCTGAATGTGTTTGGAAACATAGGTTTCAAATTGAGCAGAACCGCCGACATTTCCACCAGAGATAGGAAGATACTTTGTCTTCCCTGCTGGGAAATACCGTGATTGTTCAGATTTATACTTTTCTGCTAATAAATCAACAATCATTTCTGCCATTTTCCGATAGCCTGTTAATTTCCCACCAGCAATGGTGATTAAGCCTGATTGGGCTTCCCAGATTTCATCTTTTCTTGAAATCTCCGAAGCACTTTTCCCTTCTTCATAAATTAGGGGACGAACGCCAGCCCAACTAGACTCCACGTCTTTTTCACTTATTTTCACATCAGGGAACATATAATTTATTGCGTTGATAATATAAGTCCGGTCTTGAGTGGTCATCCTTGGATTGACCGCATCTTCTTTATAAAAAGTATCCGTCGTTCCCACATACGCCTTGCCATCTCTAGGAATCGCAAACACCATCCGCCCATCCGGAGTATCAAAATAGACCGCTTTTTTTAACGGGAAACGTTTCTGGTCAATGACCACGTGCACACCTTTTGAAAGTTGTAGCACCTTTCCCTTTTTAGATTGATCCATCTCACGAATTTGGTCGACCCATGGACCCGCCGCATTGACGATTTTCGTTGCCCGAATTTCAAACTTTTCACCAGTTAGCTGGTCCTCCACTAAGACTCCAGCCACTTTTTCATTTTCATAAAGGAGCTCCGTTACTTTTGTATAATTGCAAGCAATTGCCCCATTTTCGACCGCTGCCTTCATAACCTCAATCGTTAGTCGAGCATCGTCAGTACGGTACTCAACATAATAACCCCCGCCCTTTAATCCATTCTTTTTCACGAGGGGTTCCTTCGCTAACGTATCCTCAACGCTTAACATCGAGCGCCTTTCTGATTTCTTTACTCCTGCTAAAAAATCGTACACTCTCAAACCGATGGAAGTGGAGAACTTACCAAAGGTTCCTCCTTGGTGAAGTGGTAGCAACATCCATTCTGGCGTTGTAACGTGAGGTCCATTCTCATACACAATGGCTCTTTCTTTTCCGACCTCTGCCACCATTTTTACTTCAAATTGTTTCAAGTAACGGAGACCGCCGTGAACAAGTTTGGTTGATCGGCTGGATGTGCCAGCAGCAAAATCCTGCATTTCAACTAAGGCCGTATTCATTCCCCTTGTTGAGGCATCAAGAGCAATTCCAGCGCCGGTAATTCCCCCACCGATTACTAATACATCGTACTTAACGCTTTTTAATTTATTTACAATTTCACTGCGATTTACATTTGAGAAGTTCATTTTGAAAGCCCCCATTTTCATTTTATGTTCCTAACAGGCCTTACGGGAATAAAAAAAGAGACCGCAAAAGACATTACCCTACTACGGCAATGTTTCTGCGGTCTCTCCTAATCTCCAACCAGATATTAACTTATCGATATTGTAACACTGAATAAGCTATTACGTACAGTGATTTATTTACTAGTCTATGGCAAACGTGCTAGATCCGTTCCATGGATTTCGTATCAAAGTACATTTTTATCATCTTTATTTAAAAACCATTGCGGCCTTGACCGCCTTCTTCCAACCCTCATAGAGCTCCGTACGGTTCTCTTCAGTCATACTTGGATCAAATTTACGGTCAATTGCCCATTGCTTGGCAATTTCTTCTTGACTATCCCAGAAACCAACAGCAAGACCTGCTAGATAAGCGGCACCAAGTGCAGTCGTTTCATTGACAATCGGTCTTTCAACTGAAACATCTAGAAGATCACTTTGGAAATCCATTAAGAAGTTATTTTTAACAGCTCCGCCATCAACACGAAGCTTTTTCAATTCGAGACCAGCATCCGCTTCCATAGCAGATAATACGTCCTTTGTTTGGTAAGCAAGTGATTCTAGTGTGGCGCGGATAAAATGTTCCTTTGATGTACCACGAGTCAATCCAAATACTGCACCGCGAACATCACTATCCCAATATGGAGTCCCTAAGCCAACAAAAGCTGGAACCACATAGACACCTTCAGATGATGCAACTTTTACAGCATAGTCCTCGGAATCCTTTGCTTCTTTGACCATTCTTAATCCATCACGAAGCCACTGAATCGCAGAGCCTGCAACAAAGATGCTTCCTTCAAGTGCATATTCGACCTTGCCATTTATTCCCCAAGCGATCGTGGTCAAAAGTCCATGGGTGGACTGAACAGCCTTTTCTCCTGTATTCATTAGCATGAAACAACCCGTTCCATACGTATTCTTCGCCATTCCCGTTTCGAAACATGCCTGACCAAACAAAGCTGCCTGCTGATCCCCTGCTGCTCCTGCAATTGGGATTTTCTTTCCGAAGAAATGATAATCAACCGTATGTGCGTAGATTTCAGAAGAAGGACGTACTTCAGGAAGCATGCTCTTTGGTACATCTAAAATTTCTAAAAGCTCATCATCCCATTTTAGCTCATGAATATTGTACATTAGCGTTCTGGCGGCATTCGAATAATCCGTTACATGGGCACTTCCGCCTGAAAGCTTCCAAATCAGCCATGTATCAATCGTACCAAACAGAAGTTTTCCTTCTTCCGCCTTTTTACGTGCACCTTCTACGTTATCTAGTATCCATTTTACCTTCGTTCCGGAAAAATAAGCATCAATCAGCAATCCCGTTTTTTCACGAAACACATCGTTATAGCCTTTTTCTTTCAATTCATCACAAATTCCACTTGTTTGTCTAGATTGCCAAACAATTGCATGATAAACTGGTTTACCACTTTCTTTATCCCACACAACCGCGGTTTCACGCTGATTCGTAATCCCAATTCCCTCAATTTGTTCCGGCTTGATTTCCGATTCTGATAAGACTTCGGCAATTACAGATAAAATCGAACCCCAAATTTCATTGGCATCATGCTCTACCCAACCGGGCTTGGGAAAATGCTGCGTAAATTCCCTTTGCGCGGTATGAGCGATTTCTCCTTTTTTATTAAAAAGAATTGCACGAGAACTTGTTGTTCCTTGATCTAATGACAAAATGTATTTTTCCATAATCTTATCCCCCAGTTATGTAAATAGTGATTAAGCAGCCTTTGTTTTCCCCATAGCATTTGTCTGCTTTTTACTAGCTGAATAGGCAATCGCTAAGACCACGAGATGAATGGCTAGAACCGCCCATAGTAAACTTGTAATCTTCCCTAAAAATGCTGCTTGATAGAAAACCGCCCCTAAGCTACCGCCCAATAGCGGACCGACTACCGGGATCCATGCATAACCCCAATTAGAACTCCCTTTCCCTGGAATCGGCAAGAAAAAATGGGCAATACGCGGACCAAGGTCGCGGGCTGGATTGATGGCATAACCTGTTGTACCTCCCAAGGACATGCCGATGACAACAATGAGTAGCCCTACTGCAAGTGGATTTAGCCCTTCTGTAAATTGGTTTGCTCCAATATATAATAATCCGAGCACAAGGAAGAAAGTACCAATTATTTCACTTATTAAATTCGAAAAGGTATGCGGGATTGCTGGCCCTGTAGCAAAAACACCTAATTTTGTAGCTGAATCTGTTGTTTCCTTCCAGTGTGGTAGGTAGTGCAAATAGACGATAACCGAGCCGATGATGGCTCCTATGATTTGGGCAATGATGTAGCCTGGAACGTCCCCCCAAGCAAAATCTCCATTCAATGCAAACGCTACGGTTACGGCTGGGTTAAGGTGAGCCCCACTAACAGATCCCACAGCAAACACTCCCATTGTAACAGCTAGTCCCCACGCAAGCGTAGTGACAATCCAACCTGCATTATTGGAGTAGGTCTTCGCTAAGGACGAACCCGCTCCAATTCCGGCACCAAATACGATTAGAATCATTGTGCCTATGATTTCTCCAACAAATGGCGTCATCTTTTCCTCTCCCTTTCTAAGGATAATCAATTTTTTGACAATAAAAAAGGAGATCACAACAGAACCCTCCCTAAAAATGGGCTCTGTGTGAATCTCCTTATCTCCGTCACATAATATTATTAACTTGTAAGGCTAGTATATACATATGTGAAAGCGGTGTCAACAGCGTTTTTACTATAAATATATTAAAAAACTGGCTTTTTTCTTTTTGTAAGCTTTATGTCCATAAGTCCGTTTTAGACGTTGTAATCGCCGTGGCCCCTGCCTTCAAGGCATTTTCAACTTCTTCCTTCGTTCGAATGAATCCTCCTGCAAAAATTGGAATTCCCACCCGCTCCTTAACTTCCTCAATCATCCATGGCATCGCACCTGGAAGAACTTCAATAAAGTCAGGTTTCGTCTTAGCTAGAAGCTTTAAACTTTTTTCCAAGGCATGGCTATCAAGTAAGAAAATTCTTTGGACAGCGAGCACCCCTTTTTGCTTTGCCTTTTTAATCACCCCCGCCTTCGTTGAGATCAAACCATATGGCTTGTACTCTTGACAGATGTACTCCGTTGCATATTCGTCGTTTTTGATCCCTTGAATCAAATCAACATGATAGATCATTTTTTTCCCTGCCGCTTTAGCCATGCTATTCACGTTTTTCAACTGAGCAATATGCAAATCTAAAAAGACCCCAAGTTCATAATTACTTTGTAAAAACTGCTCAAACTCCTTCATATTTGAAGAAGCAGGCAATATTTTCTGTTCAATCATGAGCAACCTCCATGCAAGAAAAGTTTATAACCATCTTAACACAAACCTTTTCCCGTACATGAGGTTCACTGTCCGCGGTGGGACGGGGGGATGGGACACGGGGACAGGTTTACTGTCCCAGGAGTAACAGCAGAATGTTCTCACCCTATTCGAAGTTATTAATTGGTCTGCATGGGAAAGGAGATAAAGACTCTTTTAAACTTTAAAACCACATCGGAGCCCAGCACGCGATGTGTTTCTATATTCACTTCGCTATTCCTAACCTCGACAAGAGTGTTAATGTTCTCCAAATAATCACCCTCCTATATGAATATGGTGTATTATGCACTTTTTTTCCTTTTAAATTTTAGGGAAAGTAGGGATTGGATGAAATGGAAAATACACCGTTGTAACTGCAGAGAAGTATGGGCAATCCAAAGCCGGAAGAAAAAAATGACTGCGAACACAATTCTTCTCAAAGGAGACTGGATGACGGAATTAAAACCTGAGCGGCGCTGCAACCCAAAAGGATTTGTAACAACTTTTAATACAGAAGAAGTGATATTGGACCCATCTCATGAGGTTGTCCATCAATTCACAAAAGGACCGAAACTAATCTATGATAAAAAGAATGTGGATTTCAATCAAAAGAACGGAAGATATTTATATTTTGCCGCTGACGGAACTTGTTATATGCTGAATCCTGACTGAGAGGCAGTAAAACCTGTTTAAAAAGCCGTCCCCAGGTAGAAAAGGGGCGGTTCTCATAGTATGTTCTTTATCTCTAAACGCTTGTCTGTTTTCTCCACCGCAATGATGAATATCTGGTTATGTGCCGCAATTCCAGGCAAGTTCTCTAAATTTTATCAAGTCATTCCGTATTCTTTAATACCCTCTTCTAACCCCAAAATTTTTTTCACCATTCGAAGATGAACATGGTATTTACATCTACGCCCCTATGATTCCTATCGAGAAAACCGATTAGTTATTAGAGGGAATATTGATTATTTGAATTTAATTAAAAATCGTTGTTTCTTATAATTAGAGAGTTGTTTTGCGTTTATAAATGAAGCTACTTTAGCAGGTCATGGCAAAATGGAGAGTTCCCATTAAATAGAAACTAGAATTATTAATCTGAGGTGAAAAAATTGAAAAACAAAGTCATTTTATTAGCTTCTGACCAGCTTGGAAAAGGCGACAAAGATTTAGGGGAGGGTGTGTTAGAGACCTTTTTTACCCTTCTTAAACAAAAGGAAGATCTACCCGTTGCAGTATTTTGCATGAACAGTGGAGTGTTTACCTTAACGGAACGCTCGCTAGTATCACTACAATTAAGAGACCTTGAGGCAAAAGGCGTGGATGTTCTCGCTTGTAAAACCTGTGTTGACCATTATGAAGTTGAAAACCAACTGATCGCTGGGAAAATCAGTGGAATGGCACACTTTATTGAGTTAGCTTCACAATATGAAGTTTTGACATTATCGTAAGTATACGTTCGGGATAAGGTAACTGGGCCATCTCCCTACTATTAAGCTTATGGATTGGGACAGGGGAATCGATCCCTTTGTCCCAATATGAGAAAGGAGTCGTAGCTCAACTATGAGTTTGTATAACAAAATATTTAAGGAATATTGGAACCCCTACATAGCGATAAGCCTTGCAGGGCTAGTTAGTGCGTTGTATTTTAGCCTAACGGGTACCGTTTGGGCGGTAACCGGAGAGTTTACTAGATTCGGAGGGCATATCCTAGAGTGGTTTGGCATTGATGCATCGCAATGGGCTTATTTTAACCTCGTCGGGTTAGAAGGAACTCCAATTGGGCGAACAGATGGCTGGATTGTGATAGGGATGCTCGTTGGTGCATTAATTATGATTTTGCTTAGCAATAGTTTTAAAATCCGAATTCCCAATCAAAAGCGTCGCCTAGTTCAGGGGTTTATCGGCGGCATTATTGCTGGTTTTGGTGCACGACTCGCCCTCGGGTGTAATCTCGCTGCTTTTTTTACCGGTGTTCCACAATTCTCCTTCCACGCTTGGGTGTTTATGTTGATGACAGCGATTGGCACCTACTTTGGCGTGAAGGTCGTCAATACTAGATGGTGGCTTGGAAAGCCGAACTTGCAAAAAGGTGCTGGGAAGGTCGCATTAAAACGAAAAGCCAAAAAGAGCAAGATCCAACCAATTCTTGGATTGATCTTAGCTTGCCTTTACGCAGCATTGATTGTGTTTTTCTTTGCCGTTGGTCAGAACTTACTAGCGATTGGGGCCGTTGCCGGGGCTCTATTTGGGATTCTGATTGAACGCGGACAGATTTGCTTTACCTCTGCGTTCCGCGATATGTGGATTAGCGGCCGGGCGGTTATGTCTAAGGCTATCGCGGTGGGAATGATGGTCAGTGTGGTTATTACTTTTATTTATATTCAAACCGGCGCGACTCAAATCATTAAAATTGCTGCTCCAAGCACCGTAATTGGTGGATTGCTATTCGGATTTGGCATTGTTCTTGCCGGAGGCTGTGAAACTGGGATGATGTACCGGGCAATGGAAGGTCAAGTGTTGTTCTGGGTTGTTGGTGCAGGCAATATTGTCGGTGCTACTCTACTTGCCTATGGTTGGGATCATCTTGACATCTTCAATGCATTAGCAAAAGACTGGCCAGCTGTGAATTTAATGGAGGTATGGGGACCAACAGGAGCACTTGTTGGAACGTTAGCGATGTTGGCACTTTGGTTTCTGTTCTCCAGCTGGTGGGAAAAACGCTTCCGTTATGGAAAAGGAATCACAAAATCAGAAACTCCAAAACTCGCAACCAAGGAGGTTTAAGGTATGGTACAAGAACTTGAGATTGATTACACACTAGATATCCGTGGTGAGCCTTGACCGTATCCTGTCATTTATGCGCTGGATGCGCTAAAATCAATGAAAATCGGTGAAGTCTTACAAGTTATTGCCGACTGCCCGCAATCCTTCCGAAGTGTTCCCGAAGAAGCAGTCAAGCATGGCTACGAGCTCATCACCGAACCAGAAAAAGACGGTCAGGATATTTATTTTTATATTCGAGTAGTTAGATAGAAAACAAGGGTAGCAAACAAGGTGACCAAACAAGGTGACAGGCACCATCCAGAAATTGGATGGTGCTTTTTTCGTAAGCCAAGGGGCGACTCTTCTGCATCCATACAAGTATGAATTCAGGAGAACCGCCCCTTGTTTGTCTTTCTCAATTATCATTTCCTCATCTCAGCTGCAACACTTGCTGGGTTTTCCGCTCCAGTAATGGAACTGCCAGCGATGATAATATCTGGGTGATGGGTTGCAATCTCAGGTAAGCTATCTAGGTTGATTCCACCCGCAACAGCAACTTCAAAATTGAAGCCCTCAACAAGCGAAAACAAAGCTGTATTAAACTTTCCCTCGGTTTGTTTATCCTTACCAACATGCAGACTGACAAGCTGAACACCGAGTTCTTTTAGTTCAGCCAATCGGTCTCGAGAATGAACCTCTAACAAATCAATCATGATTTGCGTTCCCATTTCTTCTGCAACCTGAAGCGTATCTTTAATCGTAAGATCGGATGAGAAAGCCATTACGGTGGTAATGTCGGCTCCTGCTTCAAAAGCTTGACGTGCTTCGTGCTTTCCAGCATCACATGTTTTCATATCAGCAAGAATCAGTTTATCAGGGAAAAGCGCACGCATCTCTCTGATAATCGACATTCCGTATTCTTTAATGACGCCTGTTCCAATCTCAATAATATCAATTCTTTCTTCTGTTTCTTTCGCAATGCGAAGACACTCTTCTCTTGTTAATCGGTCTAATGCTAACTGTAATTTCATTGTAACACCTCGTTATTTCC
>Ga0180215_1000777_pt1 | contig 37594 bp, 27 predicted proteins | sample eDN3rd37CBELigBY_FD_128871 | JGI IMG/M metagenome (GOLD analysis project Ga0180215, IMG submission 128871) | Enriched backyard soil microbial communities from Emeryville, California, USA - eDNA 3rd pass 37_C BE-Lig BY (version 2) (version 2) | ecosystem: Environmental > Terrestrial > Soil >...
GGCGTGCGCATCGGTCCGGGCGGCAGGCGCAGCGCGATGCAGGTGGCCCACGAGCGGCGCTACGCCGACTACCGCAACGATCGCGTGCTCGACGTGCGCCGCATGGACGTGGCGCTGCGGATGCTGCGCGTCCTCGGCCGCGAGGGGGCGCCGGAGGAGCTCGACCTGGAGGCGACCATCGAGCAGACCGCGCGCAACGCGGGCGATCTCGAGGTGGTGGTCCGGCCGCGGCGGCGCAACCGGGCGAAGGTGGTGCTCCTCATGGACGTGGGCGGATCGATGGATCCCCACAGCCACCTCGTCGAGCAGCTCTTCACCGCCGCGTCGCGCGCGGGGCGCTTCGCCCGCTTCCGCCCCTTCTACTTCCACAACTGCGTCTACGACGCGGTCTACGCGGACGGGCGCTTCCGCCACAAGGTTCCCCTGCCGCAGCTCTTCGGCAGCTCCGACCGGGACGAGATCCTCGTGGTGGTGGGCGACGCGGCGATGCACCCCGCCGAGCTCCTCCAGCCCGGCGGCACCATCTATTTCTACGACCACAACGAGCGCCCCGGCATCGAGTGGATGCAGGAGCTCGCCGACCACTTCCCGCGCCGGGCCTGGCTCAACCCCGAGCCACCGTCGTACTGGAAGCGGACCCTCACCACGGAGCTGCTCGAACGGCTCTTCCCGATGTTCCCGCTCACCCTCGACGGGCTCGAGGGGGTGGTGCGGCTGCTTTTGCGCACGCGGGCGGCGTGAGGGCGCGCGGGGGGTCGTCCCTCCGGCTCGCCCATCTCACCTGCGACGCGGACGGGTTCCGGCTCGACGAGGCGGCGGGCGCCGGGCTCCCCGCGGGCGTGGACGAGCTCGAGGTGGCCTTCCGGGTGATCCGGGAGGAGCGCGCCTTCTCCGGGCAGGGCCGCGATCCGGGAGCGTCCAGCCGAACGGCGCGGGCTGTCCGCCGCTCTGCGTGGTGCGCGAGGCGGAGGTCGAGCTCGACTGACCCCGCTCCACCGGAGGCGAAGCGGCGTTGCGCCCGCCAGCGGCCCTGGGACGACGTTCGCTCTTGACGCGGCGCCGGGACCGGAGGAGTATGCCCGCGCGCCTTCTTTGAGATTGAGTTGCAGAATTATTCCCAACGAAGCCCGGCGGGGCAGGAGCCGCGGAGCCCACCGAGGAACCTCCACCCCGCCTGCCGCGGAGCATCCCTTGCGCATTCCCCGCCCGAGTCCCCTCCTCCGCTGCCGCCCCGCGGCGCTCGCCTTCGCGCTCGCCGCCGCCCTGCCTGCGCCGGCCCGCGCCGCCGAGGACGCCGCCGCCGCCACCGGCCAGGCGGCGCAGACCTCCGTCGTTCGCAACGAATCGCCGTTCCAGCTCGACGTCTCGGGCTACGGCGAGCTCCTCTTCGCCTTCCACAACTACGGCCTCAACCAGAACCGCGAGGGCGGCGCCCAGAGGGACGCCCGTCTCGTCTTCGACTCCACCCGCTTCGTGACGGAGCTCGAGGGCAAGATGCCCTGGGGCTTCGAGTTCGGCGCCGAGGTGGAGTTCGAGCACGGCGGCACCGGCGCGGAGATGGAGCTGGCCTACGAGGAGTTCGGCGAGTTCGAGCAGGAGATCAGCAAGGGCGGCGAGGTGCTGCTCGAGGAGCTCTACCTGCGCAAGCGCTTCGGCGAGCACCTCTCCCTCTCCGCCGGCCGCTTCTACGTTGCGGTGGGCACGCTCAACCGCGGCCACAGCCCGGTGGACTACCTGGCCGCCGAGCGACCCGAGTCGGAGACGACGGTCATCCCCGCGGTGTGGCACGAGATGGGCCTGCAACTCCGCGCCCAGTTCGAGCACTGGCGCCTCACCGGCCAGCTCATCAACGGCCTCGACTCCACCGGCTTCGGCTCGCAGAACTGGATCGCCGGCGGCCACCAGACCCGCTTCGAGATGGTCCGCGCCACCGACCTCGCCGGCGTGGGGCGGGTCGACTGGCTGCCCGCGAAGGACGTGGAGATCGGCGTCTCCGCCTACTACGGCGGCACCAGCCGCAACCGTCCCAAGGCGGATCTGGTCAAGGAGTGCGACGACAACGATCCGGACGAGGTGGCGCCCTGCGGCTACGTCGAGGCGCCCCTGTTGCTCCTCGACTTCCACACGAAGTTCCGGGTGGCCGGCCTGCGCGGAACCGCGCTCTTCCTCTGGGGCCACCTGAAGAACGCGGAGGCGGTCTCCCAGCGCAACAACCGGCTGTCCAACGCGCTGGAGGTGCCGCGCACGCCCGTCGCCGAGGAGGCGATCGCCACCTGGGCGGAGCTGGGCTACGACGTCGCGCCCCTCCTCGGCATCCACGAGGCCCACTCCCTCGAGCCCTTCGTCCGCTTCGACTACTACGACACGATGTTCGAGGTCCCGGCCGGGACCTTCGACAACCCGCGGTTCGAGCGCAAGGTCTTGACCGCGGGCCTCGCCTACACGGTCGCCGACTCGGTGGTCGTCAAGCTCGACGGCGTCCACCGCTGGTTCGGCTCCTCCGAGCTCCGCCCCGAGACCAGCGTGCGGCTCGGCGGCGGCTTCGTCTTCTGACCCGTCCCAGCCCTCTCAAGGAGATCCCCATGTACACCCGCATCGCAGCCGCCCTGCTGGCCACCTCCCTCCTCTTCGCCTGCGGCGAGGACGAGGAGGTCGGCGCCGCCTTCGACGATCGGCAGATCGTCGTCGACTACGCCGACAAGGTGGTGATCCCCACGTACGAACTCCTCGCCGATCGCCTCGCTGCGCTCTCCACCTCGGTGGAGACCCTCGCCGGCGAGACGACGCCCGCCAACCTCGCCGCGGCGCAGCAGGCGTGGATCGCCGCCCGCGTCCCCTGGGAGCAGAGCGAGGCCTTCCTCTTCGGCCCCGTCGACTTCAACGGCTTCGACCCGGCGCTCGACAGCTGGCCCGTGAGCAAGAACGACCTCGACGCGGTGCTCGCCTCCGGCAGCGAGTTCACGCCCTCCTTCATCGCCAGCCTGCAGGAGACGCAGAAGGGCTTCCACACCGTCGAGTACCTGCTCTTCGGCGACAACCATGCGAAGTCGGCGGATCAGCTCACCGCCCGCGAGCTCGACTACATGAAGGCGATCGCCCGCGAGCTGGCGGACGTGGCCGGCGAGCTCGCCGCGAGCTGGACCACGCCGAACGGTGGGCAGCGCGCCTACCGCGACATCTTCGTCAACGCCGGCGCGGGCAACTCCGCGTACCCCTCCCTCTCCGCCGCGGTCCAGGAGATCCTCGACGGCATGATCGGCATCTGCGACGAGGTGGCCAACGGCAAGATCGCCGATCCCTACGACGCCCACGACACCACCCTGGTGGAGAGCCAGTTCGCGTGGAACTCGATCGCCGACTTCCAGGACAACCTGCGCAGCGTGCAGAACGCGTGGCTCGGCGGCGTGCCCCTCGCCGGCACCTCGGGCCGCGGCCTCAGCGACTGGGTCGCGTCGGTGGACGCCGATCTCGACGCGCGGGTGAAGGCGGAGATCGAGGCGGCGATCGAGGCGATCGGCGCCATCCCCGGCCCCTTCCGCGACGCGATCAACGACCCCGCCGCCTACCCGGCGATCGAGAACGCGCAGCAGCGGATCCGCAAGCTGCAGACCACGCTCGAGGAGCAGGTGGTTCCGCTCGTGCTGCGCTGAGCGGCAGCAGCCAACCGCACCAGGCGTCCACCCGGCTGCGCCGCAGCGGGGCCGGGTGAGACGGCACGAGGTCCCAGGATGTCCGCGCACCGATCGCCGTCCCTCCTCCTCGCCGGATTGCTCGCCGCCTCGTGCGGCGAGGCGGCGGAGGACGGGGCGGCGTCGCCGCCGCTGGCAGGTGGCGACACCACGATCCAGAACCGCACCTCCAACGCCTACTCCTTCCCCGCACCCAACCTGAGCGAGGAGGAGCTCGATCGCCATCTCGACGGCGACGTGGCGTTCGAGGCGACCTTCGTCACCCCGCCCGCCCCGGTCAACGGCGGGCTCGGCCCGCGCTTCAACAGCTCCGCCTGCATCCGCTGCCACATCCGCGACGGCCGCGGCCCCGCGGCGGTGGACGCGGGCGCGTTCGGCAGCCCGCTGCTGGTGCGCGTCAGCCTGCCCGCGGGTGAGAGCGCCGTGCCCGGCGGCCCCGTTCCCGTCCCCGGCTTCGGCCTCCAGATCCAGGATCAGGCGATCTGGGGCGAGGTCCCCGAGGCGAAGATCCGGCTCGACTGGATCGAGGAGACGGGCGCCTACGCGGATGGCACGCCGTACGCGCTGCGCCGGCCGCTGCTGGAGATCGAGCCCGCCGAGGGGATCGAGCTCCCCGGCGATCTCCTCCTCTCGCCGCGGATCGCGCCGCCGGTCTTCGGCCTCGGCCTCCTCGAGGCGGTGCCCGAGGAGCTGCTGCTCGCCCTGGCCGATCCCGACGACGTGGACGGCGACGGGATCTCTGGCAGGCCCAACTTCGCCTGGGACGTGACCCGCGGCGCTCCGCGCCTGGGCCGCTTCGGCTGGAAGTCCAACACGCCGACCCTGCTCCAGCAGAGCGCCGGCGCCTACGCGGACGACATGGGCGTCAGCTCGCCGCTCTTCCCGGAGGCGGACGGCAGCCACGAGATCCCCCGGGAGACGCTCGACGCGGTCACCTTCTACGTCCAGACCCTCGCCGTGCCCGCGCGCACCGCCTGGACCGATCCGGCGGTGGCGGCGGGCGAGGCGCGCTTCCGGGCGATCGGCTGCGCCCGCTGCCACGTGGAGACGCTGGAGACGGGCGCGCACGAGGTGGCCGCGGTCGCCTTCCAGACCATCCACCCGTACACCGATCTCCTCCTCCACGACCTCGGCCCCGGCCTCGCTGACGGCCGCCCCGACTTCCAGGCCACCGGCAGCGAGTGGCGCACCGCGCCGCTGTGGGGCATCGGCCTGGCGCAGACGGTGCTGCCGCAGGCCACCTTCCTCCACGACGGCCGCGCGCGCTCGCTCGAGGAGGCGATCCTCTGGCACGGCGGCGAGGCGGAGGGCGCGAAGGAGGCGTTCCGGACGATGGATCGAGCGGCGCGCGAGGAGCTTCTCGCCTTCCTCCGCTCCCTCTGAGCCGACGAAGACCGCGGCAAGAAGCGAAGGCCTGCGCCCCGCTTCCGGGACGCAGGCCTTTTCGTATCCGCCCGCGGGGCCCGGGGAGGAACGTCCCCCGGCCCCGCGGGCGCGCGCGCTCAGAGCGAGCGCAGGAAGCGGTGCAGCGCCTCGCGATCGCTCCGCGGGAGGCGGCGGAAGTTCTCGCGGGCCGCCTCCGCCTCGCCCCCGTGCCAGAGGATCGCCTCCGGCAGCGAGCGCGCCCTGCCGTCGTGCAGGTAGCGCGGATGGCCGTTGACCAGCTCGGTGAGGCCGATGCCCCACAGCGGCGCGGTGCGCCACTCGCTGCCGGTCGCCTCGCCGTCGGGGCGGTGGTCGGCCAGGTCCTCGCCCAGGTCGTGGAGGAGGAGATCGGTGTACGGCCAGATCCGCTGCCCCGAGAGCTCCGGGAAACCCTCCACCTCGCCGGTGGTCCACGACGGCGCGTGGCACGAGGCGCAGCCGATCTCGTGGAAGATCGCCTTGCCGCGGAGCACCTCGGGATCGTCCGCCTCGGTGCGCGCGGGGACGGAGAGGAAGCGGCTGTACCAGGTGAGCGAGTCGAGCATCCGCTGGCTGACCTCGGGATCGCCGCCGGCGGGCGCGGCACGGCACTCGTGCTGCGCCGGCGTGCACGCCTCGTCGGGGAAGAGCGGCGAGGTGAGGCCGATGTCGCCGAGGAGGGCCGCGGCGTTCTGCTGCTCGAGGCTGGGCTGGTTGGCCTTCCACCCGAAGCGTCCGAGGACCAGCGCCTGTGCGCGCACGCTCCAGACGCGGTTGGGCCTGCCGGAGATCCCGTCGCCGTCCGCGTCGTCGGGATCGGCGCGGGCGAGGATCGCCTCCTCGGGGATCGCTTCGAGCAGGCCGAGGCCGATCATCGGCTGGCCGATCCGCGGCGAGAGGCGCACGCCGGGCGCGAGCGGACCGTAGGCGAGATCCTCGAGGCTCCACGCCGGGCGGTGGAGCACGAAGCGCTCGCCGTCCGCGTAGGCGCCCTCCTCGCGGCTCCAGCGCACCGCCACCGCGCCTTCGCCGGGGACGCCGGCGATCCCGGCGGGCTGGAACTGATCGCCGTAGACCGGGTCGGGGTCGGCGGGCGTGCCGAGGCGGACGAGCAGCGAGCGGAGCGGCGTGTCGTCGTCGCCCAGCACCCGTCCCCTGCCGTTGCCCTGGTGGCAGGCGAGGCAGGAGGTCTGGTTGAAGAGCGGTCCGAGGCCGTCGCGGTTGTCCCTGTCGTCGGGGGCGACGAACCAGTCCATCTGGAAGGCGGCCTCCCCGACGGTGAAGTCGGAGCGGCGCTCGATGGTGAGGTTGGCGGCGGGCCGGGTGAAGGCCGCTGCGTCGCGCGGGAGCGTGGTCGTTGCGCCGCCCGGCTGATCCTCGCCCGCCTCGAAGCCCCGCCAGGGCTCGGGCTCCGGTTCGGGTTCCGGCTCCGGCTCGGGCTCCGGCTCCGGTTCGGGCTCTGGTTCTGGTTCTGGTTCGGGTTCCGGCTCGTGCGTCTGCTGCCCCGGGCCATGCCCGGGATCGAGCGGTTCCGCGTCGGGGCCGCAGCCGGCCAGCAGCGACGACGCGATCAGTGCGGGAAGGAGGAGCGCCAGGCCCCCGCCCGCCCCCCAGCGGTTCGAATCACCCATCTCGTCCAACCTCGAAGAAGGAACGGCCGCGCGGAGCCGAGCGCCCGCGCGGCCGGAAGGACGCGTCACTCGCCGTCGATCGGCAGGTAGACGATCACCGGGTTGCCCGCGGGCCAGTTGTCACCCAGGTCGTCGCGGCCCAGGGAGCCGGCGAAGTTCCAGCCCCAGGCGAAGACCGTGCCGTCGGCGCGCAGCGCGACCACGTGGGTCGCGCCCAGGCCGATGGAGACCAGATCGTGGAGGTCGGGGACCGCCTGCGTCGGCGTGGCCGCCCGGTTCTCCGAGGTGCCGTTGCCGAGCTGGCCGTTCTGGTTCTCGCCCCAGCCCCAGAGCGTGCCGTCCGCCCTGCGGGCGAGACTCGAGTTGCCGTTGGCCCAGACGGCGACGGCGTCCTCCAGCCCCAGCACCTTCGCCGGGGTGCCGTTGACGGAAGCGGTGCTGCCGGTGCCGAGCTGGTTGCTCGCGCCGAGCCCCCACGCGGAGACCGTGCCGTCGGCGTGGACCGCGAGGAGGTGGTCGCGGCCGTTGGCGATGTCCACCACCGGGTCCAGGTTGGCGACGCGGGTGGGCAGCGGGTGCGGGCTGGTGTCCCCCTCGCCGGCGGCGAGGTTGCCGTACTGGTTGCGCCCCCAGACCCAGACCGTGCCGTCGGCGCGGAGCGCGGCGGAGTGCTCGGAGCCGGCGATCACCTTGACCACGTCGGTGAGCCCCTCCACCACCACCGGGTAGCTGCGGGGGTTGGTGGTGCCGTCGCCGAGCTGGCCCACGTTGTTCTTGCCGAAGGCGAGGACGGTGCCGTCCTCGCGGAGGACGAGGCCGTGGTTGAAGCCCATCGCACCCGCCACCGCGTCGTCGATCCCCGGGACCCGGTGCGGCACGTTGCGATGGGTGGTGTCGGGCGTCTCCTCGGAGCCGAGGCCGAGCTGGCCGTTGCCGTTGGCTCCGAAGGTCCAGACGGTGCCGTCGGCCATCACCAGCATCGAGCTGTTCTGGTTGAAGGCGATCCAGTTGGCGCCCGCCATCGCCGGCAGCTCCCGGGGCGTCGCCAGCTCGGTGGGCGCCTCGTCGCCCAGGCCGAGCTGGCCGAGGTTGTTGCGGCCCCAGACGAAGACGCGGCCGTCCCGGATCACGCCGCTGTGGGCGCCGCCCGCGGAGGCGAAGTGGCCGTAGGTGAAGGAGAGCGCTGCGACGCCGACGTTCCCCGCCCCGTCGACCGCCCGGACCTCCACCGCGTTGGCGCCGCGGGCGGGCCGGAGCTCGAGGACGAACGCGCCCTCCTCGTCGAGATCGAGCGCCGTCTCCTCGCCGTCGTTGAAGCGCCAGGTGACCGAGACGAGATCGCGATCGTCCACCGCGACGCCGGTGATGCGGGCGCGGTACTGGGAGAGGACCGCTCCCTCCTCGATGCCGGCGAGGGCCACCGTGGGTGCCACCACGTCCGGCCCGGGCTCGGGTTCGGGCTCGGGTTCGGGCTCGGGCTCCGGCTCGGGTTCGGGCTCCGGTTCCGGCTCGGGTTCCGGGTCCTCGTGGCCCGGTTCCTCGCCACCGGGGGTCTGCTCCTGCGGATCCCGCTCGTCGGCCGATGCGGACGTCTCCTCGCCCCCGCAGGCGAAGGCAAGGAGCGCCGCGGCCAGCAGGCAGCCGTTCTTCCAGCTCATGCGATTCCTCGAGCTCCCTCCGGACGCGCGCCGCCGCTGCGGGGAGGGAAGCAGCAGATGTTGATCGCTGGCTCTGGACGCAGGGCCTCTGGCCTTCACGACGGACGCCGGGGAAGCTCTCCCCGGCTGCTGTCGGGTCACGTGTAATTGATTCTGCGTTTCATCGTCAACCAATTCCCGCACCCGCCGGGGACGAGGCGCGCGATCGCCCGGGTGCCGAGGAACGGCGCCGCCTCCCCGCGCGGCGCAGGCACGGGAAGGCGGCTCATCTCGAAGGTGCGAAGCTCGCGGCCGCGATCAGACCGCCGGCTGGGCCAGCGGCGCCGCTTCCTCCGCGGGCGCCGGCTCCGCCGCCAGGGCGGCGGCGGTGAGACAGACGAGGGCGATCCAGATCCCGTCGGCGACCAGCAGGTGGATGAGCTGCAGCCACACCGGCGCCATCAGGAAGATGTTGAGGAAGCCCAGCCCCACCTGCACCAGGTAGAGCGCCATCGCCCCGCCCGCGAGGAGGCGCGTGGTGCGGTCCTTCCGCGCCAGCGCGACGATCACCAGCGCCGCCAGCACGTAGCTCCCCGCCAGCAGCGCGATCATCGGGTGGAAGACCGCCAGCTTGAGGAGCACGTGGGCGGTGGGAGCGAGGTGGGCCTCGAGGCCGCTCACCTCGGGGTAGAGGGTGTTGCCCAGCGCGGCCAGGGCGCCGCTGGCGCCGAGCACGATCACCGCGAGGAGCGCGCCCGCGAGGAGCCCCGCCACCATCCCCTGCCCGGCGAAGCGGAAGCGCCTGCCGCCGGCGGCCCACCAGGCGGTGAGGGCGATCGCGCCGAGGAGGAGCAGCGTGTTGACCAGGTGGAGCGCCATCGCCACCGCCCGCGCGGTGGAGGCGTCGTCGGCGACGAGGCGGAAGATCACCAGCCCGGCGCCGAGCAGCGCCTCCACGATCATCAGCGCCACGCTCGCCCCCGCGCCCCTGCGGACGAGGTGTCCCGGGGCGAGCGCCTTGCGCGCCCACAGCCAGAGGGCGATCACGCCCACCAGGGCGAGGCCCGAGGTGAGGCGGTGGGTGAACTCGATGATCGTCTCGATCGACGGATCCCGGGGGATCACCTGGCCGTTGCAGACGGGCCAGTGCTCGCCGCAGCCCGCGCCGGAGCCCGTGGCGCGCACGTAGGCGCCCCAGGCGACGACGAAGAGGTTGTAGAGGAGGTTCGCCCAGGCGAAGCGGCGGAGCCCCGCGCTCACCGCCGCGCTCATTTCGCCGCGTCCGACACCGCCTGCAGCGCCTTCTCCCCGGCGAGCACGTCGAGGAGCGCCTCCGCGGCGCGGGAGAGGGAGCGGCCGCGGCGCACCAGCACGGAGATGGGCCGGGTGTAGTCGCCGTCGGCGATGGGGATCGCCACCAGCGAGCCCTGGGCCAGCTCCTGCCTGCACGCGGCCCGGGGCAGGATGGAGATGCCCAGCCCGATCTCCACCGCGCGCTTGACCGTCTCCACGTTGTCGAGCTCGGTGGTCACCTGCACCTGCGCCCCTGCGTCGCGCAGCAGCTTGTCCACCGCGCGCCGGGTGGGGATGTCCCGGTCGAAGGCGACGAAGTTGATGCCGTCGAGATCGGAGAGCTTGACCGACTGCCGCTTCGCGAAGCCGTGGTCGGGCGAGCAGACCACCACCAGCTTGTCCTCGCCGAAGGGGATGGCGATCAGCTCCCGCCGCTCCTTGTGGTAGGCGACGATGCCCAGGTCCGCCTCGCCCGAGGAGACCTCGTCGTAGATCTGATCGCTGCGCCGGTAGACCACGCGCACGTTGACCCGCGGGTGGCGGCGGAGCAGCTCCTTGAAGTGGGTCTGGAGCTCGTGGAGGCCCACCGAGTGGATCGTCGCCACGGTCACCGGCCCCGAGGGCTCGGCGCTCTCCTCGCGCATCTGCGCCTCGAGATCCTCGAAGCGCTTCAGCACCTCCCGCGCCGCGTTGTAGAGCTTCTCGCCCGCGGGCGTGGGGTGGATGGCGCGGGGCGCCCTGTCGAGGAGCTTGCGGTCGAACCGCTTCTCCAGCGTGCGGATCTGCTGCGAGACCGCGCTCTGGGTGACGCGGTTGAGCCGTGCCGCCTTGGAGAAGGAGCGGGTCTCGACCACGTCGCAGAAGACCTTGAGCGTTTCCAGCTGCACGGATGATCTACCTCTCGGGTGGCTGGTCGAGGACGAGTGCGACCACGTGGTCGGCGTGGAACCCGTACAACGCGTGGCCCTGCTCCGCCGTTCCCGCCGCGGGATCGCCGAAGTAGGCCCGATCGCCCCCCAGATCAAGGAAAGACCTGGCGCCGCCCTTGATCGCCTTGCCGAGATCGACGTCGAGACGCGGCAGCGCGGCGCGGACGGCGCGCACCGATGCCGGGGAGGCGGCGAGGACGAGGGAGGTCTCGTAGGCGCCCGCGTGGCTGCCGCCGGTGCAGAACTCCTCCCCCAGGCGCAGCGCCCACGGCCGCCGCCGGTGGTCGGGGACGATGACCCGGGCGGGCGCCGCCTCCGCCGCGGCTGCGTGGAGGGCGGCGAAGTGGTCGGGCTCCAGGTGGTGGTTGACCAGCACCACCGGCCCGAAGCCCTGGCCCGCCAGGGAGCGGGCGAGATCCACCACCAGCGCCCGGAGCGTCTCGGGCCGGATGGAGACCGTGCCGGAAAAGCCCGCGGCGAACTCGGTGACCCCGTAGGCGAGGGGTGGGAAGACGAGCGCCCGCCTGCCCGCCTCCACGAGGCGCGCCGCCGCCCGCGCGGCCACCTCCGCGGCGATGATCACGTCGGTGCCCAGCGGCAGGTGCGGCCCGTGGGCCTCGGTGGAGCCCACCGGGACGAGGGCGACCGCGCCCGCGGCGGCAGCCTCCCGGGCCTCCTCCCAGGTCAGTTCGGCGGCGAACAGGCCTTCCATCCGGCGACCGGTACCGCGCTTCCCCGGCCAAGGCAAGTTGGCGGCCCGATCGAACGCGCCATCCGGCAGCCGCCGGATGGCGTCTCGCTCACGGCGCCACGCAGCTCGCCGTGTAGTCGACCGTGATCCGGGCGCCGGGCGGCGGCGCGTTGCTGAAGGTGATCGAGTTGCTCCCCGGATCGTAGGTCCAGTCGGTGGGCGGGCTCTGCACCCCGTTGACCGTCACCTCCATGCCGGCGCCGTCCGGCGTCTGGCTCAGCACGAAGGCGGTGCGCGGGGTGAAGGCCTGGGCCGCCACGTTGGCGAAGACCCCCGCCCAGTTGCCGCCGCAGATGGAGGCGGCGACGCCGCCGGTGGCGCTCACCAGCTCCATGTAGCGGGTGGCCACGCCCGAGGTGTCGGCGCAGCGGTTGTCCACGTCCACCAGGGCGTTGGCCCTGGCGCCGCCCAGCCCCTTGAGCCCGTTGAGGAAGGCGACGAAGTCGGCCACCGGGTAGCCCGAGTGATCGTCCTCCTCGCTGATGAAGAGGACCGAGAGGTTGGCCTCCTCGCGGAGGAAGCCCGCGTTCTCCCCGCTCAGCAGCGGCTCGCTGAGGGCGAGCCGCATCGCCTGCATGCCCTCCTCCTCCTGGTGGCAGAGGCCCACCTGCGTGTTCTCCGCCAGCACCTGCGCGCCGTTGGGCGTGGCGGGGGTGATGATCCGCGGGTTGCTCCCGTCCACCGGGAAGAAGCGCCCCGCCTCCGCGCCGTTGGCGCCGCCGGGACAGGCGGGCAGCGAGGGATCGTTCGGGGCCCGGATGCCGGTGGTGGTCACCGCGATCCGGTAGTCGATGCCGCGGGCGTCCGCCTCCTCCACCAGCGTCCCCACCGAGGAGAGGAGCTGGACCTGTTCCTCCCGCATGGTGAAGGAGTTGTCCACCACGAGGAGCACGTCGGTCTTTCCGCTCTCGTGCTGGACGAAGGTGTCGCGGACGATCCCCTCCGCGGTCAGCTCCGCCTTGAGCGGCACCATCAGCGGGCCGGCGCGGCTGTCCTCCGAGATGTAGAGCGGCACGCTGTTGATGCCGCGGGTGATGCTGTTCCAGGTGACCCCGACGGTGAAGCTCTCGCCGCCGTCCACGAGGAGCGGCGTGGCGGGGGCGGAGGCGATCTCGAACTCGCCCGGCGTGGTCGGCTCGCCCAGCGAGATGTCGCTCACCGTCACCGGCACCGAGCAGACGTTGGTCACCGTCACCGCGTCGCCGCGGGTGCCGCAGCCCGCCGGATCGTGGCCGAAGTCGAGGTAGCGCGGCTCCGGTACCAGGCAGCCGTTGCCGCTGCGCGCGGTGAGCGGCACCGCGTAGCGCTGGTTGCCCTGGTTGATCGCGTAGAGCTCGAGCTCGCCGGTGTAGTCGCCCAGCGGCGCCTGCACCCGCGCCGGATCGAAGTAGACCTCCCAGCCGAACCAGCCGTAGCCCTCGATGTCGTAGCTCTCGAACTCGTGGGTCCAGAAGACGTCCGCCGAGCCGGGCGCGATCCCCAGCCCGCGGATGAGGCAGGTGGTCTCGCCGACGTTGCGGATCTTGATGCTCAGCGCCGCGCCCCGCTTCTCGTCGAGGGTGCCGAAGTTGATCGCGCTCGGCGTCACCTCGAGCCCCATGCACGGCTCGGCGTTGGTGGCGGAGCCGGTGGCGCAGACGTGGATCTCCGGCTGCGAGCCGTCGTTCGAGGTGATGGCGATCTCGCCCGCGTCCATGCCGCCGATGCTCTGCGCGTTGGGCTCGTACCAGATGGGCACGTCCACGCTCTCGCCGGTGGGGATGAGGATCGGCACCTCCACGTCGGTGCCGAAGAGGGGCGAGGAGCCGGGGACCGGGAAGATGTTGGTCACCTCGAGGGGCGGCGCCTCGGGGTCGGCGCCGATGTTGGAGATGGTGATGTAGCGGTGGGGGCGCGATCCGAGCGGCACCCCGTCGAAGACGAGGCACTGTCCGCCGTCACGCACCGTCACCTTGATCTCCGGGCCGCCGCCCACGCCGCGCACCGCGATCTGCGAGACCGGCGCCCGCGCCGAGCTCGACTCGATGTAGAGCGTGTCGGTCTGCTCCCCCTTGGAGCCGGGGGTGAAGTGGAGCGTGATCGGGATCTGCTGCCCCTCCTCCAGCGCGATGCCGCTCGCCTGATCCTCGTCCACCCCGAAGACCGCGCCCTCCTCCAGCCACATCCGCCCGATGTGGAGGGTGCGCGAGCCCACGTTGGTCAGGGTGAAGTCGCGGGTGGTGGTGCGATCCACCGGCACGTACTGGAAGTCGATTACCGCCGGGGTGACCACCAGCGCCTGGTCGATGCCCGTGCCGACCATGGGGACGAGCTGCTCGTCGCAGGTGGCGCAGGGCATCAGCGCCACCTCGGCATCCGCGCGGCCGGTGCGGGAGGGAAGGAAGGTGGCCCGCACCTCGATCGAGCCGAGGGGCGGAACGGTGAGCGTGTCCGCGGGCGAGAAGCTGTACTGCACGTCGCCACGCCTGCCGAGGCGCACCGTCACCGGCATGTCGAACTCGTTGCGCAGGGTGAGGGTGCGCAGCTCCGCCACGCCCAGCTCCACCCTGCCGAAGTCGAGGCGCGCCGGCTCGGCGGTGACCCGCGGGCGCACGCCGACGCCGGTGACCGGCACCGCCACCTCGGGCCGCTCCACGTCGTCCACCTGGAGGTCGAGGCGGCGCTCCAGCACCTCCTCCTCCTGCGGGGAGTAGCGCACGGCGAGGACGGTCGACTTGCCACCGGCGAGCTGGGGGCCGCCGCGGTTGACGATCTCGATGTCCTCGCCCAGCCCTTCGATCCGGATGTCCTTGAGGAGGAGCGGCGCCGGGCCGTAGTTGTGGACGGTCAGCTCGCGCACCGCGGTGGAACCGAGGGCGACGCGGCCGAAGTCGATCACCTTCGGCTCCACGTCGACCGTGCCGGACACGGGGAAGACCCGATCGGTTCCGCAGCTGGCGACCAGCAGAAGGAGCGCCGCGAAGACGCCCGGATACGTTCTGCGCATGCCCACGCCAACCTCCGGGTCCGCTCCCGGGCCGGCTGCGCGCAGGGCGTAGCCGGAGAGCGGACCTGCTCCCTTTCCCTGGGAAACTTGGGAGCACGATCGGCAAGGGACAAGCAGGCGGTGGGCAGACGCGATACACCCTGCTGCGGACTTGGCGGGGGATGCGCACCCCGTTCGAGCCGCGCGCGATCAGCTTCGCTCGTCGGGCGGGTGCTGCACGCGGAGGTCCTTCTTGAGGACCTTGCCCCGGTCGCTCCGCGGCAGGCTCTCCCGGAAGACGATCTGCCTGGGGTACTTCCACGGCTGGAGCTGCCGCTTCGCCAGCTCCTGCAGCTCGCGGGCGAGATCCTCCCCCGCCGGGACGCCGTTGCGGGGGACGACGAAGGCCCGGGGCTTGGTGAGCCCCTCCTCGTCCTCGTAGCCCACCACCGCCACCTCCTGCACCGCCGGGTGGGAGAGGAGGACGTTCTCCACCTCGATCGGCGCGAGGAAGCGTCCCCCCACCTTGAGGAGATCGTCGGTGCGGCCGCCGTACCAGAAGCGCCCCTCCGCGTCCCTGCGGAACTTGTCGGCGGAGACGAACCACTCGCCGCGGAAGTGCCGGCGCGTCTCCTCCGTCCGCATGAAGTAGCCGAGCCCCACCGACTGCCCGCGGATCCAGAGGGAGCCGAGCTCGCCGTCGGGGAGCTCCCGCCCGTCGTCGTCGCAGATCTTCGCCTCGTAGCCCTCCACCACCCGGCCCAGCGATCCGACGGTCACGTCGCCGGGCACGTTGGTGATGTAGACGTGGAAGAGCTCCGCCGAGCCGATGCCGTCGAGCACCTCGTGGCCGAAGCGCTCGGTGTAGCGGCGGTAGAGCTCCGCGGGGAGCGCCTCGCCCGCGGAGGTGGTGATCCGCAGCGAGGACCAGTCCCAGCGCCCCGGCTCGATCTCCAGCCCCGCCATCGCCCCCAGCATGGTGGGGACGCTGGTGAGGATGGTGGCCCGCCGCCGCGTCACCTCGTCGAGGACGCGCTCCGGCGTGCTCTTCTCCGGGAAGAGCGCCACCGTCGCCCCGGCGCGGAAGGGGAAGAGGAGGTTGTTGCCCAGGGCGTAGCCGAAGAAGAGCTTGGGCACCGAGACGGTCACGTCGCCCTTGCGCAGCCTGAGGACCGGCAGCCCGTAGGCGTGGGTGTTGGCGAGGAAGTCCACGTGCCTGTGGACCACCGCCTTGGGAAAGCCGGTGGAGCCACCGGTGTAGAGCATCACCCCCACGTCCTCGGCGAGGGTCTCCGCCGGCGTGTGATCGGGCGGGAGCGCGTCGCGCACCTCCTCCCAGCGGGTGACGCGGTGGCCCAGGTGGGCGACGGTGTCGCCGCCCCTGCAGACGATGGTGTGGCGGAGCCACTTCGCCTTCTCGGGGACGAGGGACGTGCCCACGAGCCGCTCCTCCGCCACCGCCACCCGCGAGCGGGTGTAGTCGAGGTAGTAGGCGATCTCCTCGGGCTTGGAGTCGGGGCTCACCGCGGAAACGACGGCGCCCATGCGCACCGCGGCGAACCAGAAGAAGACGAACTCCGGGTGATCGGAGAGGAGGAGCAGCACCCGCTGCTCCGGCTCGAGCCCCACCTGCTGGAGCAGGTTGGCGGCGCGGCAGACGTTCTCGAGGACTTCCCGGTAGGTGTAGCGTTCCTCGCCGTAGAGGAGGGCGACGTCGTCGCCGCGCCCCTCCCGCACGTTCCGGTCGACGTACTCGACGCAGAGGTTGAGCGCCTCGGGGAACTCGATCGCTGCCATCCCTACCCCCTCGCATGCGTGATGCGGGTCCGGGCGATTGCCCGGTCGCTTCGTTTCGCTACCGCCCCTTCACACCCCTCGCCCCGTCGTCGTCCGTGCGCGCGGTCCGTCCGGCTTCCTTGAGCCGCTCCCGCGCGATCACCAGCTTCTGGACCTCGGTGGCCCCCTCGTAGATCCGCAGCGCGCGGATCTCCCGGTAGAGCCGCTCCACCGGCGTGCCCCGGATCACCCCCAGGCCCCCGTGGAGCTGCAGGCTCCTGTCGATGATCCGCTGCGCGTTCTCCGTGGCGACCAGCTTGGCGATCGCCGCCTCCCGCGTCACCCGCGCCGCGCCGCCGTCCTTCACCCACGCCGCGCGCTGCACGAGGAGCCGCGCCGCCTCCAGCTCCACCTCGCTGTCGGCGAGGAGGAACTGCACCCCCTGCAGATCGGCGAGGGGCGCCCCGAACTGCCTCCGCCGCCGCACGTGGGCCACCGCCTCGTCCTGCGCCCGCTGCGCCATGCCGAGGGCGGCGGCGCCCACCGTGGTGCGGAAGACGTCGAGGGTGGTGAGCGCCAGCTTGAAGCCCGTCCCCTCCGCGCCGAGGAGCGCGCTCGCTGGAAGGCGCGCCTCCTCGAAGATCACCTCGCCGATCGGGTGGGGCGCGATCGGCTCCTGCGGCTCGATCCGCACCCCCGGCGTCCCCGCCTCCACCACGAATGCGGAGACGCCACGGCTCCCTTCGCCGGTGCGGGCGAAGAGGGTCATCACCCCGAAGATCGGCGCGTTGGAGATGAAGCGCTTGCGGCCTTGGATCACCCACTCGTCTCCCACCTTCCGCGCGGCGCAGGCGAGGGCCGCCGCGTCCGAGCCCGCCTCCGGCTCGGTGAGGGCGAAGGCGGCGGCGAGCTCGCCGCTCGCCACGCCGGGCAGGAGCCGCCGCTTCTGCTCCTCGCTCCCGGCGAGGGCGATCGGGTAGCTCCCCAGCCCCTGCATGGCGAAGCAGAAGTCCGCCAGCCCCATCCGCCAGGCGAGGTTCTCGCGGATGGCGCAGAGCGCACGCACGTCGAGGGGATCGCTCACGCCGCCGTACGCCCGGGGCACCGCGTGCCGGACCAGCCCCGCCTCGCCCAGCGCGCGCAGGATCGAGCGAGCGAGCGCGTCGACGTCGTCCTCCCGGTGCTCGAGCGGCGCGAGCACCTCGTCGCCGAAGCGGCGGACCTCCGCCGCGAGCGCGAGGTGGCGATCCTCGTAGAACATCGCTGGCTCCTTTCGCCTACCTGCCGGTGAAGCGCGGCGGCCGCTTCTCCACGAAGGCGTCGTAGGCCTCGCGGAAGTCCCTCGTCTGCATGCACATCGCCTGGGCGCGCGCCTCGTTGTCGAGGGCGGCGAAGAGCGATCCGTCCTGCTCCTCGTCGAGGAGCTCCTTGGTGACGCCGAGGGCGAAGGTCGGGCCGGCGGCGAGGCGCGCCGCCCACTCGATCGCCCGGTCCAGCACCTCGTCGGCGGGGACCACCAGGTTGTGGAGCCCCATCGCCTGGGCCTCCTCCGCGGTGACGCCGTCGCCGAACATGAGGAGCTCGGTGGCCTTCGCCAGCCCCACGTAGCGGGGGAGGAGGTGGGCGGCGCCCATGTCCGCGCCGGCGAGGCCTACCCTGGTGAAGAGGAAGTGGATCTTCGATCCCGCCGCGGCGATGCGCAGGTCGGCGGCGAGGGCGATCGCCGCCCCGGCGCCGGCGGTGGTGCCGTTGAGTGCGGCGACCACCGGCTTGCGCAGGCGCCGCATGTTGCGCACCAGATCGCAGGTCATCCGGGTGAACTCGAGGAGCCCGGCGGTGTCGCGGGAGAAGAGCTCGCCGATGATGGCGTGGACGTCGCCGCCGGTGCAGAACGCCCTGCCGCTGCCGGTGATCACCACCGCGCGCACGGGCTCGCGGCGCCCGAGCGCGGCGAAGAGATCGCGCAGCTCCGCGTAGACCTCGAAGGTGAGCGCGTTGAGCTTCTCCGGGCGATCGAGGGTGATCACCGCCACGCCGTCGTCGCGCTCCTCGTAGCGAAAGCTCCTCGGTGCGGGCATCGACTCCATCGTCGTCCTTCCTTTCAGCGGGCGCCGGCGGAGGGGAGGACGGCGGTCGCCTCGATCTCCACCCGGGCGCGATCCTCGAGCAGCCCCGCCACCACCACCAGCGCCATCACCGGGTAGTGGCGGCCCATGTGCCTGCGCCAGACGGCGCCGATCTCGGACAGCCGCGCCTGGTACTCGCGCTTGTCCACCACGTAGACGGTCATGCGCGCCACGTGCTCCGGCCCGCCCCCCGCGGCGCGGACCACGGCCAGCACGTTGCGGAGCGCCTGCTCCCACTGGGCGACGAAGTCGTCGCTGTGAAAGACCTCGTTCTCGTCCCAGCCGATCTGCCCGCCGACGAAGAGGACGCGCCCCTCCGCGACGATGCCGTTGCTGTAGCCCCTCGGCCGCTTCCAGCCCTCGGGCTGGATCACCTGCAGCGGCGCCTCGCCCGCCACCGTGCGTGCCTCCGCTTCTCCGCGGCTCATGCCATCACCTCGCCACCGTCGACGCCGAAGAGCTGGCCGGTGATCCCGGCGGCAGCGGGATCGGCGAGGAAGACCACCATCCGCGCCACCTCCTCCGGCTGGATGAGCCGGCCGATCGGGTTCATCCGCGCCAGCGATTCGACCGCCTCCTCCAGGGATCGCCCCGTCGCCTCCACGATCTTCCGCGCGGAGGCCTCGAGGAGATCGGTCTCCGTCCACCCGGGGCAGACCGCGTTGACCGTGATCCCCCGGGGCGCCACCTCGTGGGCCAGGGCGCGGGTGAGCCCCACCAGCCCGTGCTTCGAGGCGCAGTAGGCCGTGGTGTAGCGGTAGCCGGCACGCCCCGCGGTGGAGGCGACGTTGATCACCCGGCCCCGCCTGCGCTCGAGCATCGAGGGGAGGATCGCGCGGGTCACCGCGAAGGCGCCCACCAGGTTGACGTCGAGGACCCGCCGCAGATCGTCGAGCGAGGTGCGGTGCATCGGCGCGCTGAAGGCGACGCCCGCGTTGTTGACCAGCACCTCCACCGGACCGAGGGCGCGTGCCACCTCGCCGGCGCAGCGCTCCACCTCGCCGGGATCGGTCACGTCGAGGCGGAAGGCGCGGGCCGTTCCGCCGGCGGCGGCGATGGCCGCGGCAGCCGCCTCGCACGCCGTCACGTCGCGGGCGCAGAGCGCCACCTTCGCCCCTGCAGCGCCGAGTGCCGTAGCGATCGCCCTGCCGATGCCCCTGCTGGCGCCTGTGACCAGCGCCACCTGCCCGTCGAGCGGAAGCACGCATCCTCCCCGGTTTGCGGCGCGCGCCGCGGAGAACCAGGCGCTGCGCACGGCGCGGGCGGGTCGGCGGCGGGCGGGCATGAAGGTCGGAGATCGTACCGGCCGGCTGCGCAGCCGGTCAACGGCGGCTCCGGAATCCCCGCGCCGGGTTGGAGCCCGGCGCGCTTGCTGGTAGAATTTGGACAACGCGAGGGGCGCCGTGCAGGCTGCGGCCTGCCGGACGCATCCGCTCGCGCGCAGCGCCTTGCTGCTCCCTGCACGGGAGGTGGCGCGCAGAAAGCAGTCCATGGGTCGTTCTCTCGTCGCGCTCTTCCTCCGTGTGGTCCTCGCGTTCGGCCTGCTGGCAGCGGTCGGCGCGCGGTTCGGGCTCTTCGACGCCCCCGCCGCGTTCGATTCCTTCGCGTTCTGGACCACGCGCCTCTTCGGCCTCGCGCCGCAGGCGATCGTGCCGGTGATGCGCTGGATCGTCCCGGTCCTCGAGCTGGTGCTGGCGCTCCTCCTCCTCGTCGGCGTGCGCACCCGGCTGGCGGCGCTCGTGACCGGCATCCTCTTCGTCGCGGTGGCGGCGGCGATGTCGATCCACGCCGGCTGGACCGCGCCCTTCCACGCTGCGGTGCTCACCACCGCCGCCGCGGCGTTCGCGCTCCAGGCGATCGGCGCGGGCCGCGTCTCCCTCGACGGTGCGTGAAAACGCAACCGCCCGGTGATCTGCCGCTCTTCCGCGCCGACATGGAACGGATGAGGGCTCGTTCACCGACAAAGGAGGCGCATCCATGCAGACCGTCCGTTCCCTCTCCACCCCGCTCCTCGCGTGGCTCGTCCTCACGGCGTGCGGCGCGACGCCCGCTCTCGTCGAGCACGGGGGAGGGGACGGGCTGGAGCCGCCCGCCCCCGTCTGCGGCAACGGGCGCCTCGAGGCGGGCGAGGCGTGCGACGGCGCGGCGTTCGGCGGCGCCTCGTGCGCCACCCTCGGCTTCGACGCAGGCGCGCTCGCCTGCGACGCCTCCTGCGGGTTCGACGTCTCGGGCTGCACCCGGGCGGAGCGGTGCGGCAACGGCCTCGACGACGACGGCGATCAGCTGGTCGACTGCTTCGATCCGGACTGCGCCGGCGCCGACCACTGCCCCGTCTGCGGCGACGGCGTCCGCGAGGGCCACGAGGCGTGCGACGGCGCCGACCTGGGCGAGGAGAGCTGCGCGAGCTTCGGCTTCGACGGAGGCGAGCTCGCCTGCACCGCGCGCTGCTCCTTCGACACCACGGCGTGCTTCCGCCTCGAGGTCTGCGACGACGGCGTGGACGACGACGGCGACGGGGACGTCGACTGCGACGACTCCGACTGCGCCGGCGAGCCGCCCTGCCCCTACTGCGGCGACGGCGTGATCAACACCGCGGACGAGGCGTGCGACCGCACCGCGGTACCGGCGAGCTGCGCCGACTTCGGCATGCCGCACGGCGTGGTGCGCTGCACCGCCGACTGCCGCCTCGACCCCTCCACCTGCTTCGGCCACGAGATCTGCAACGTCCCCGGCGACGAGGATCAGAACGGCCGCGCCGACTGCGAGGATCCCGCCTGCGCGGCGGTCTGCACCAGGTGCGGCAACGGCGTCGTGGACGACGCGGAGGAGTGCGACGGCTACGTTCCCTCGACGATCACCTGCCGCAACGGCGGCTTCGTCGACGGCACGGTCCGCTGCAGCTCGAGCTGCATGTTCGACTTCAGCGGATGCCGCGCGGCGGTCTGCGGCGACGGCGTGCCGGAGTGGCCGGAGCGCTGCGACGACGGCAACCTCGACGGCGGCGATGGCTGCTCCCCGCTCTGCCAGATCGAGGGGGACGTCTGCGAGACGCCGCTGCCCCTCGACTGGGACGCGGCCCGCTCGCGCTGGGTCCTGGAGGGGCGGCTCGACGCCTTCGAGCGCAACTACGCTGCGTCGTGCGCGGTGACCTTCACCCGGCCGGACGCGGTCGCCACCTTCGTGGCGCCCGAGGCGGGGCGCTACTTCGCGACGGTCGCCTCCAGCGCCGACACGGTGCTCCACGCCCTGCCGCCGCAGTGCACGACCTTCGATCGCTCGATCCAGTGCTCCAACCGCGGCCCCCACGGCACGACCGAGACCATCGAGCTCGATCTGGCGCAGGGCGAGCGGGTCAGCCTGGTGGTGGGCCTCGCCTCCGACCTCGTCGGCGAGGGCGCCTTCCGCCTCGAGGTGGGCCGGTCGATCTGCGGCGACGGCGATTTCCAGGGGCACGAGGAGTGCGACGACGGCAACCTCGATACAGGCGACGGGTGCAGCGCCGCGTGCAGATGGGAGGGGCGGAGCTGCGAGGAGCCGCGCCACCTGCACGCGCAGCCCGGCGTCTTCGAGGGGGCCCATCCCCTCGGGCGGCACTGGACGGACGCGTGGGTGTGGGCGGACGACACCACGATCTACGGGTCCGATTACAACCCGGCGGGCTGCCCGCACATCACGCCCGCTGCCGACGCGGTGGCGCGCTTCGTGGCGCCGTTCGCCGGGACCTGGCGCTTCGACGTCCACGCCACCTTCGACGCGATGCTGTATGCCCGCAACGCGAGCTGCAGCCCCACGCCGGAGCTCGGCTGCGACTGGACGAGCGGCAGGCCCCCGGCGGGACGCGCCGCCCACCAGGCGCGCCTCGACCGCGTCCTCGCCGCGGGCGAGGCGATCCACCTGGTCGTGGACGGATCGGCATCGAACCAGTCGGGCGCCTTCTGGCTGGTCGCCTCTCCCCCCGCCACCTGCGGCGACGGCGTGGTGGGCCACGACGAGGAGTGCGACGACGGCGACCTCGCCGACGGCGACGGCTGCTCCGCCGCCTGCACCTTCGAGGCGCGGGAGAGCGAGTTCAACGGCGGGAAGGAGTGGGCGAATCCGCTGCTCGTCGGGCGCCCGGTCTTCGGATCGATGACGTCCGCCTCGGACAGCGACTTCTTCCGCTTCGAGGGGACGGCAGGCACCCGCTACGTCATCGCCACGAGCAACGACCCGGCCATGGGCGGCGGGTGCGCCGACTGGATGCCCGACACGCTCCTGCGGCTCTACGACGCGGCGGGCACGCTCCTCGCGGAGAACGACGATCGCGCCGCGGACGACCCCTGCTCGCGGATCCAGTTCATCGCGCCGGAGGACGGCGCCTGGTTCGTCGAGGTGCGGCTCGCTTCCTCCACGCCCCGGACGCGCGGCGGGATCCCGGTGGAGCGGCAGGAGACCTACCTCCTCCACCTCGACGTGCTGCCCTGAAACGAAGGAGCCCCGGCGGCGCCGTGGCTGCCGGGGCTCCCTCCTTCCAGGCGCTCAGCGCGGGCTCACCAGCCGCACTGCTTCCCCTCGTTCTGCTTCTTCAGCCAGTTGCGCAGCGGCTGGAAGTACTCCATCAGCGCGCTCGCATCCATCTGGCGGGTGCCGGTGAGGGCCTCGAGCGCATCCGGCCAGGGGCGGCTCGCGCCCATCGCCAGCATCGCCTGGAGCTTCCTGCCCGCCTCCTTGCTCCCGTAGATCGAGCAGTCGGCGAGCTGCCCCTCGAAGCCGGCGGCGTCGCAGAGCGCCTTGTGGAACTGGAACTGGAGGATGTGCGCGAGGAAGTAGCGGGCGTAGGGGGTGTTGCCGGGGATGTGGTACTTCGCCCCGGGATCGAAGTCGGCCTCGGTGCGCTCCACCGGCGCGGAGACGCCCTGGTACTGCTCCCGCAGCTTCCACCAGTGGGCGTTGTACTGGTCGGGCTTCACCTTCCCGGAGAAGACGTCCCAGCGCCACTGGTCGATCATCCTGCCGAAGGGCAGGAAGGCGATCTTGCTCAGGGCCTGCTTCATCTGGACGTTGATCAGGCCCTTGTCGCCCTTCGGCAGCTCGTCGAGCAGGCCCACCTGCTTCAGGTAGCCCGGGGTGATCGAGAGGGCGATCGCGTCGCCGATCGCCTCGTGGAAGCCGTCGTGCGCGCCGCTCTGGAAGAGCACCGGGAGCGTGTAATAGTTGTTGTAGTAGTAGTTGTGCCCCAGCTCGTGGTGGATCGTGATCAGATCCTCCTCGGTCTGCTTGATGCACATCTTGATGCGCAGATCGTTGTTGAGGGTCACGTCCCACGCGCTGGCGTGGCAGATCACCTCGCGCCCCACGGGCTTCTCGAACTGGGAGTTCTTCCAGAAGCTCTCCGGCAGCGGGTTGAGGCCCAGCGAGGTGAAGAAGGACTCGCCCAGCTTCACCATCCGGATCGCGTCGTACTTCTGCTTCTGGAGCGCGCTGTCGACGTCGAGCGACGGCTGGCCGTCGTACGGCTCCACCAGGTCGTAGACGTTGACCCAGTCCTGCGCCCACATGTTGCCGAGGAGGTGCGCGGGGATCGGGCCGGTGGCGGGCACCTTGTCGCCGTAGGTCTCGCGGAGCTGGCTGCGGACGTAGCAGTGGAGATCCTCGTAGAGCGGCTTGACCTGCTGCCAGAGCCGCTCGGTCTCCTTCTCGAACGCCTCGGGCGACATGTCGTAGCCGGCGCGCCACATCTCGCCGAGGTCCTTGAAGCCGATCTCCCGGGCGCCCGCGTTGCCGAGCTCCACCTGGCGGGCGTAGAGCGGCTTCATCGGGCGCGAGATGGTGTGCCAGCCCGCCCAGGCATCGAGGAGCTGATCCCAGTCGCGGGACTTCGCCAGCGTCTCGGAGAGCTGGCCGAGGTCGCGGCACTCGCCCTTGCCGTCCTCACCGCACCACTTCCCCTTGCCGTAGATGCCGTCGAGCTTCGCCATGATCTGGGCGAGCTCCGCGCGCTGGGCGGGATCGACCGGCGCCGGCACCGGGGTGGAGAAGCGGAGGAGCATCAGCATCCGCTCGGTCTCGGGATCGGCCTTCACCCCCTCGAAGCGGCGCGCCTCGAGGACGGTGCGGGAGAGGTACTCGAGCACCGCCTCGTTGGCCCAGGCGGCGTTGCGCTCGGTGTCGTCGGTGATGTGGGTCGCCTTGATCCACTCCGCGGTGGAGGCGCGGACCCACAGGTCGCGCAGCTCCTTGTCGACGCGCTGGACGAAGGCCTTCGCCTCGGCGGCGGTCGGCTTCTTCACGCTCTTCGTCGCGGGGATCTTCGAGTTCTCTGCGGCGATGGCGGCGCCGGGCGCGAGGAGCGCCAGGCTGGCCGCGGCGGCGGGCAGCTTCTGGAGAAGGTTCTTGATCATGGGCGCGCATCCTAGAAGAAGGAGGCGCCTCCCCCAAGCAGGAGATCGATCTCCGCGGGCAGGAGGCGTGCCGGAACATTCCGGGGACACGGGGAAAAGGCGCCCGCCGGGCGGGCCATTCCCCGCCCCCGGGACTCGCCACCCCCCGCGCCGCGGTGGTAAGCGATCGGAGGGAACGTCCACGGAGCCACCGCCATCGCCCTGCCGTTCAAATGGCGAACGATCGCCCCTGGCCCCGGCGGCAGCCGGTGGCCATGGTCTGCAAGGTCAGCCAACGAGGCCGAGCGCACGCTCGCTCGACCCGTCCGCGAGGAGGGTTCGATGCGCAGAGCCATGGTGATCGTCGGGGTCCAGAACGACTTCGCCCCGGGCGGCGCGGTGGGGGTGCCGCGCGGCGACGCGGTGGCGGGGCCGGTCTCGTTCCTGGCCAACACGGTGGAAAACGCCGGCGGACTGATCGTCGCGGTCCGCGAATGGCACAGCGACCACGCCGCCTACTTCCAGGGGCACGGCGGCGACCTGCCGCCCTTCTGCGTCGCGGGCACCAGCGGGGCGGCCTTCCATCCCGACCTCCACCTCTCCCGCAAGGCACGATTCGTCTTTCGTTCCGGCGATCCGCGGGAGCTCGGTCCCTCCGCCTTCCGGGCGGTGGATCGCCACGGCCACTCCCTTGCCCGGCTGCTGGCGGACGCGGGCGTGACCCACCTCTTCCTCGGCGGCGTGGCCACCGAGCGGGAGATCGAGGCGACCGCGATGGGCGCGCTCCGCAGGGGCCTCGCGGTCTCGATCGTCCAGGACGGCGTGGCGGCGATCGATCCACGCGCGGGGGACGAGGCGCTCACCCGCCTGCGCATCGCGGGCGCGGAGGTGGTCTCCTCGGGCCAGGCGATCATGGCCCTCTTCTCCAGCGGCGAAGCGCGGCTCTGATCAGCGCCCCCGCGGATCGCGCTCCCCGCCGGGCAGGTGGCCCGCCTCCTCCGGGCGCGCGTTCTCGTACTGGCCGGCGATCACCTCCGGCGGCGCGGGCGGCACGCCCTTCATCCAGCCGGGGTGGGTGCGCTCGTACTCGAGCTCCTCCTCGTTCCGCGCCTCGATCGGCTCCGTTTCCTTCTCGTGCGGATTGCGGGGCATCGCTTCGCTCCTCCTCTCGGTGACGTCCTGTATGGGGCGGTACGTCGAACCTATTCATCCGCGGAGCGCGGCGAGCCGCCGGCGGTGCCAGCGCGCCCGCCACAGGAGCACCGCTGCGATCGCAGGGGCGAACGCCCCCGCCGCGATCGCCGCCGCGTCGCCCGGCCCTTCGATCCGCCGCAGGTTCCAGACGATCGCCTGGAGCCAGGTGACGGCCGCGTCGAGGGTGACCACCGTGGCCAGCGCGGTCGCGAGCCGGTGGCTCCAGCGCCGGGCGAGGCGGAGGAGCGCGGCGAAGAGCGCCAGATCGAAGGCGACCCAGCCCCACTGGATCCAGGGGGCGGGGAAGTAGCGCGCGGGCGCCAGCGCGAGCAGGAGCGTCCAGGGGAGGAGCGCCGCGGCGAGGAGCTCGATCACCACGGTGGGGACGCGGAGGAGCGTCTCCACGCCGAAGCGGAGGAGGCCGCCGCGCGCGAAGGCGGCGAGGGTGTCCCGCAGGGCGGAGAAGGCGCCGTCCCCCCGGGGGAAGGCGAGGTGGATCGGCTCCCAGGCATGGGGCCGCAGCTTGGCCTTGAAGGCGGCGAGCCCGGCGAAGTCGTAGAGCCCGCGCCCCAGGCGCCCCACCGTCCCCAGCCAGCCGCCGACGCCGGCGAGGGGCGCCAGCCCGAGCGTGACGTAGCGGCTCCCCTCCTCCGCCGCCGCGCGCATCGCCGCGTCCACGAGGAGCTCCGCGGTGCCGTTGGGCGCGGCGGGATCGCGGAGGAGATCCTCGAAGAACCAGCCCCGCCTCGCATAGATCGGGACCGCGGCGAGGAAGCCCACGATGCGCCCCTCCTGCTCGGCGACGAAGAGCCGCCGCTCCCCGGCGTGGCCGAAGGGCTGGAGCTGGACGAGGAAGCCCATCGGCGCCATCTGCTTCGCGCCGAGCCACCGGGCGATCAGCCGCTCGATCCGCTCGCGCGCCGCGCCCCCCTCCACCTCCTCCGGCGCCAGCGGGCGGACCCGTACCCCGCGGGCCCGCGCCCGGCGGAGCTGCTCGCGCAGGGAGCGGCTGCCGCGCAGGATCACCTCCCAGCCCGCGGGATCCCAGCTCGGCTGCTCGCCCACCTGGATCGAAGCGAACGAGGCGCGCTCGAGAAAACGATCCGCCACCGCGAAGAAGCGGACCCGCCTGCCGCAGCGCCCGGCGAAGGAGGCGAAGCGCGCGGCCACCTCGCCCACCCGCTCCTCCGGCGCGATGGGCGCCCCCGCCACCACCAGCGCGCGGCCGGTGTCGACGTAGGCCACGCAGGCGTCGCGCCCGTCGAAGTGGTAGCGCAGCCCCGGCTCGAGCACCTGGAAGGAGGTGGCGTTCCAGCCGTACCTGCGCAGGAGGGCGAGCACGCGGGCCTGCCTGCGCGCCTGCAGCGCCGCCTCCGCCTGCCTGCTCTTGCGCTGCGTCGCCACGGGATGCGGGTTATACACGCCGGCGATGCGCAGCCCCATCCCCTTCCGCCGCCTCCTCTCCCTCGCCCGCCCGGAGCGCCGCGCGCTCCTGCTGGGAACCCTCTTCCTCTTCGTCGGATCCGCGGCGGGCCTCGCCTGGCCGCAGCTGGTGCGGGTGCTGATCGACGACGCCCTCGCGGGCGGCGACGCCAGCCGGCTCGACAGGGCGGCGCTGATCATGGGCGCGCTCTTCCTGGTGCAGTCGGCGGCGGTGGCGATCCGCTACGTCCTCTTCACCGTGGCGGGGGAGCGGATCGTGGCGCGCCTGCGCCACCAGCTCTTCGCACGGCTCCTCGACCAGGAGATCGCCTTCTTCGACGGGCGGCGCACCGGCGAGCTCACCTCGCGCCTCGCCTCCGACACCACCGTGCTGCAGAACACGGTGAGCGCCAACCTCTCCATGCTCCTGCGCAACGGCGCCGGCGCGATCGGCGGGGTGATCCTCCTCTTCCTCACGTCGCCGATCCTCACCGGCCTGATGCTGGCGGTGGTGCCGCCGGTGGCGCTGGGCGCGGCGGTCTACGGCAGGCGGGTGCGCAAGCTCTCCCGCGAGGTGCAGGACGCGCTGGCGGCGGCGAGCGAGGTGGCGGAGGAGAGCCTCTCCGGCATCCGCACCGTGCGCTCCTTCGCCGCGGAGGAGCAGGAGGCGGCGCGCTACGGCGCGGCGGTGGAGCACTCCTTCGACGTGGCGCGGCGCCGGGCGAAGGTGGCGGGCGCCTTCTTCGGCGGCATGTCCTTCGCCGCCTACGCCGCGGCGGCGGTGGTCCTCTGGTACGGCGGGCGGCTGGTGCTCGGCGGCGAGATGAGCGTGGGGCAGCTCACCTCCTTCCTCATGTACTCGCTGCTGGTCGCCTTCTCCCTCGGCGCGCTGGGCGAGCTGTGGACCGACTTCATGCGGGCGAGCGGCGCCAGCGAGAGGATCTTCGAGCTCCTCGATCGCACGCCGGAGATCCCGGTGCGCGGCGGCGATCGGCCGGCGGCGGTGGCGGGCGAGGTGCGGCTCGAGCAGGTCTCCTTCTCCTACCCCACGCGCCCCGACGTGCAGGTGCTCCGGGGCATCGACCTCACCATCCGCCCCGGCGAGCGGGTGGCGCTGGTGGGCCCCTCCGGCGCGGGGAAGAGCACCATCGCCGCGCTGGTGGCCCGCCACTACGATCCCGCCTCCGGCGTGGTGCGGCTCGACGGCGCCGACGTGCGCACCCTCGATCCCACCTGGCTGCGGCGGCAGATCGGCGTGGTGGCGCAGGAGCCGCTCCTCTTCTCCACCACCATCGCGGAGAACGTGCGCTACGGCAGGCCCGACGCCACCGACGCGGAGGTGGAGGCGGCCGTGCGCGCCGCCAACGCCCACGGCTTCGTCAGCGCTTTCCCCGACGGCTACGCCACGCAGGTGGGCGAGCGGGGCGTGCAGCTCTCCGGCGGGCAGAAGCAGCGGATCGCCATCGCCCGGGCGATGCTCAAGGATCCGCGCCTCCTCGTCCTCGACGAGGCCACCTCCGCCCTCGACGCGGAGAGCGAGCACCTGGTGAAGGAGGCGCTCGATCGCCTCCTCGAGGGGCGCACCACGCTGATCATCGCCCACCGCCTCTCCACCGTCCGCGACGCGGATCGGGTGGTGGTGCTCGACGGCGGCAGGGTGGTGGAGAGCGGCACCCACGCCGAGCTGGTGGAGGCGGACGGCCTCTACCGGAAGCTGGTGGAGCGGCAGTTCGCCGCCTGATCAACCCTCGCTGGCGAGCCGGGCCACCTCGCGCTGGAACTCCTCCTCGGTGATCTCGCCCGCCTCGAGCTTCTTGCGCAGCGCCGCCAGCTCGGCCGCGTGGCGGATGCCCGCGCCCGAGGCGAACTCCTCCTTCGCGCGCGCCGCCGCCTCGCGGAAGGTCTGGCGGAGCTCCTCCGGCGGCACCTGCATCCTGCCGCGGAACCACGCCCGCGCCGCCTCGCCCAGCGCCACCGTGCCGGCGAAGGCGACGCTGGCGGAGATCACGGTGCCCAGGCCCGGCACCAGCTTGATCAGCTGCCGCGCCCCCTCGCGCAGGCCGAAGCCCGCGCCGAGGGTGGCGATCAGCTCCACCGCCCGCGCGCGCGTCACCTCCACCCCGTAGAACCAGCCGATGCTCGCCACCATCGAGACCTGGAGCGGCGTGAGGATCGCCGCGTCGGCGAAGGGGAGCGGCACCGCGCCGATCGCCCCCGCCATCGCCGCCTGGGCGTAGATCAGCTTGCGCACCCGGGCGTCCTTGGGGGCGATCGCCGCCTTCTGCTGGGCGACGAAGGCGTCCTGCATCGCCTCGGGGAGGCTCTCGGCGATCCGCTCCACCAGCTCGCCGATGCCGATCCCCTTCTTGGCGGAGACGAAGAGGAAGCGGTCCGGCCCCAGCCCCAGCTTGTCGGCGATCGTCTCGGCGAACTGGGCCTTCTCCTCGTCGTCGAGGAGGTCGACCTTGTTGACCACGGTGATCCGCGCGATCCCCTTCTCCTCGAGGAAGCGCTGGAGCCGCTCGTCCTCCGCGCTGATCGCCGCGGTGCCGTTGAGCACGTGGATCACCAGGTGCTGCTTCTCGAAGACGTGCATCTCCAGCACCTTGTCCAGTGAGAAGCGGGCGGTGCCGATGCCGGGGGTGTCGGTGAAGTCGATGCCGAAGCGCTCGTGGGTGTGGGGCGCCGTCGTCTCGTCGGTGCGCATGCTCACCCGCGCGATCTCCTCGCCGTAGATCGCGTTGAAGAGCGACGACTTCCCCGCCTTGCCGAAGCCGGCGAACGCCACCTTCGGCCTGTCCTCGAATCTGCGGCGCACCTCGGCGAGCACCTCGTCCAGGGCCTTGTCGGAGACCACGCTCCACCTCCGCCCGGACGGATGCCGGGTCAGCCCATGATACCCGGAGGCGGCACGGTGACGCCGACCGGCTCGAGCACGCCGAGCAGCCCGTACGCGGTGAGCGAGACGGTGCGCACCGAGAGGATCTCACCCCACTCGAGCGTGAAGCCGATCCGCTCCGGCGGCAGGGTGAGCCGCTTGCCGTTGCAGGGCACCACCGGGATGTCGGTCCAGGGGAGCGCCAGGTCGTGGAGGAAGGTGCCGGAGAGCTGCACCGTCGCCTCGCCGAGGGAGAGCGTCTCGCGGATGTCGCGGGCGTTGTAGGTCAGGTCGGGGAAGGCGGCCCAGATCGCCCGCTGCGTCTTGCAGAAGTCGGCGGCGGAGAGGGGATAGTGGCCGGGCGCCTCCACCGAGAAGCCCGAGCCGGTGAGCCGCATCGCCGCGTCGAGGTCGTGCGCCTCCAGCGCGTCGAAGAACCTGCGGATCGTGTCGAGCTGCGGTGCCATCGCTCCCTCCCCGGCCGGCCTTTGCCTGTGGCGAGAAGCCTCTGCCGGCAAAGGTAGGTCGTGCGCGGCGGGCCGTCCGGCGCCGGCGGGGGCGCGCCCGCCCGCCGGGCCGGCCTACCGTCCGCTGCGCCACACCGCGCGCAGCGCGACGAAGAGGACGGCCGCGGCGAGGAGGTAGCCGAGGGTGGCGGGCGCGGGCAGACCGAGGAGCGCGGGGCCGGGCGCCCGCACGGCGAGGCTGGCGCCGACGAAGAGGCCGAGGAAGAGGAGCGCGAGCACCAGGCGGTTGACCTGCCGCTCGCGGCGCAGCCGCGCCTCGGGCGCCTCCTCGCTCTCCAGCTTGAGGCGCAGGCGCCCCTCCTGCAGATCGGCCACCGCCTTGCCCGCCACCACCGGCAGCCGCCGCAGCGTGTAGCGCAGCGAGGTGAGCTGGTAGAAGAGCTCCTCCTGCATCCGCTCGCGGCTGTAGAGCTCGCGGGTCATCCGCTGCACGTAGGGCATCATCTCCTCGAGGGGATCGACCTCGGGGATGAGCTGCTTGGCGAGCCCCTGGGTGGTGATCACCGCCTTGAAGAAGAGGGTGTAGGCGGGGGTCATCCGCACCTTGTGCTTGAAGGCGAGCTCGGTGATCTCGCGGACGAAGTCCTCGAGGTGGAGCTCCGCCATGGAGCGGCCCACCACCTGCCGCTCCATCATCTCCTGCACGTCCGCTTCCCAGGCGCCGTAGTCGATGTGCTCGTTCTTGATCGCGATCTCCCAGTAGACCCGGGCGATGGTGCGGAAGTCGCGCCGCTGGATCGCGAAGAAGAGGGTCACCAGGTTCTCGCGCATCTCCTCGGTGAGGCGGCCCACCATGCCGAAGTCGAGGAGGGCGAGCCTGTTGCCCGGGAGGACGAGCACGTTGCCCGGGTGGAGATCGCCGTGGAAGTAGCCGTCCTCCAGGAGCATCTGGAAGGCCGCCTGCAGGTAGCGCTCGCCCACGAGGCGCATGTCGCAGCCCGCGGCGCGGGCGCGGTTGATCTTGATCCCCTCCACGTACTCCATGGTGAGGACCTGCTCGCTGCAGTAGGCGGGGAAGACGGCGGGGATGGCGATGTGGTCGTTGCCCGCGAAGTTCTCCGCGAAGCGCTCGAGGTGGCCTGCCTCCACGCGGAAGTCGGTCTCCTCGGCGATCGCCTTGCGGAGCTGGGCGATGATCCCGGGGAAGTCGACGAGGCGGACCTCGGGGATCTGCGCCTCCGCCTGGCGGACGATGAACTGGAGCAGCGAGAGGTCGGTGAAGATCAGCTCGCGCACCCGCGGCCGCTGCACCTTCACCACCACCTCCTCGCCGCTGGGCAGCCGGGCGCGGTGGACCTGGGCGATCGAGGCGGTGGCGAGCGGCTCGCGCTCGAAGGAGGCGAAGAGCTCGTCCGGCGGCGCGCCGAGGGCGTCGAGGATCTGCTGCTCCACCTCCTCCCACGGGATCGGCCCCACGTCGTCCTGCAGCGACTGGAACGCCTCCGCATAGGCGGCGGGGATGATGTCCGCGCGGGTGGAGAGCATCTGCCCCAGCTTGACGAAGGTGGGGCCCAGCTCGCGCAGCACCGCGGCGAGGCGCTCGGGCGTGGGCGGGCTCTCCTGCTCGCCGGGGGCGGGCGCCTTGCGGAGGAGGCCGATGCCGGGCACCTCGATCCGCGCCACCAGCCAGCCGAGGCCATGCCGGACGAGGACCTGGACGATCTGCTGGAGGCGGCCCAGATCCTTGACGACCTGGCGGGCGCCCAGGGCGGTGCGCGCGGCGGTGCGGACGATCGACACGTGTGCCTTCCTCTCGACGCGCCGAACCTACCGCGGCGGCGCGCCTCCGCGCGAGGAAACAGCGGTCGCCCGGGGAATCAGCCCCGGGGGGTCGTCCGCCCGCCGATCACTCCGCCGCCCAGCGCCAGACGCCGTTCCCCTCGGTGCCGGCGAGAAGCGCGTCGCCGAGGCGGAGGAGGCGGATCGCCGCCGGCGGCTGGATCGGCCCCTCGCCGAGGCGCACCCACGCGCCCCCATCGAGCACGTAGATCCCCTCCGACGCCACCGTGTCGTTGGGCCGGGCCCAGCCGAGGACGAGGCGCCCGTCCACCACCGCCAGCGCCCACGCCGCACACGGACCGGGCGGCAGCGTCTCCACCGTGCTCCAGCTCGTCCCCCCGTCCTCCGAGCGGACGAGGCCGCCGCTCCCCGTATCCGCGGCGGCCCAGAGCGCCCCCTCGAACTCCACCAGATCGAGCAGGGGCGCGGGGGCGTCCACCGCCTCGATCGCCGGCCAGCCGCGGCTGGAGGGATGCCAGCTCGCCCCGCCGTCGGTGGAGCGGTAGAGGCCGTTGGCCGCAGCGAAGGTGAAGAGCGCGCCCCCCGCCTCGATCACCCGGCTGGTTCCGTCGGTGAGCCCCGCGCCGATCGCGGGCAGACCGGCGCCGCCCTCGTCCCAGCTCTCGCCGCCATCGGTGGAGCGGAGCACGCCCGCCCCCGCCTGGACGAAGTTGCCGTCGCCGCCGCCGAAGGAGGTGAAGCCGTACGTCGCGGCGTAGAGGGTGCCGTCGCGGTAGAGGAGATCCTCCGCGCCCCACGGCTGCATGCCCGCCATCCCGTTGTAGTGGGGCAGGCCGCCGGCGAGGGAGCGCCAGCTCGCGCCGCCGTCCTCCGAGACGAGGACGCCGGCCCAGGTGCTCCCGATCCAGACCCTGCCGTCTCCCGCGGCGATCGAGCGGATGGGGAACGCCTGCGCGCCGGGCGAGGCCACCTCCGTCCAGCTCCTGCCGCCGTCGTCGGAGCGGTGGATCGCGCGCTCGTCCACCACCGCCCAGACCGTCTCGCCGTCGCTGGCGAGCTCGCGCACCGCGGTGCGCACCACCGGCCGGGGCGCCGCGCTCCACGCGCCCGCCGCGGGATCGAAGCGGAGGAGCGATCCGCCCGCCACGGCGAAGGCGCCGTCCGCGCCGCCGGCGAAGGCGTCGATCCCCACGCCCGCCGGCAGCCCGTCCCGCGCAGCGACCCACCTGCCGCCGGGCGCCTCGAGGCGGAAGACCTGCCCCGCGTCGTTGGCGGCGAAGAGGCCGTCACCGGTGCCGACCAGCCACATCGTCGATGCGCTCGAGGAGAGGGTGAGCGCCTGCCGCTCCCAGCTCTCGCCGCGGTCGCGGGAGACCAGGGCCTGGAAGGGCCGGGCGAGGGCGACGACCGCTCCCTGCCACGCCCGCAGGATCGTCTCCGCGCCGGGGACGTCGGGGGGCGGATCGGGCAGCTCGCTCCAGGTGGCGCCGCCGTCCTCGGATCGCTTGAGGGTCGCGGTGCGCCGCTCCGCCGCCACGAGCCAGCCGTCGCCGATCGCCAGCTGATCGGGATCGACGCCCGGCACCTGGCTCCAGACGCCGCCCGCGTTGGGGCTGTGGAAGAGGCCGAAGTGGCCGGCGTCGTCCATGCCGATCACATAGAGCTCCTCGCCGCGCGCCTGGAGATCGAAGGCGGTGAGCTGCGCCGCGGGGGCGTACCAGCCGACGCCGTCCCGCGTCACCGCGAGGAGGCCGTCGGCGTGGCGGGTGAAGAAGGCGCTGCCCGCCGCCACGATCGTCTCGACGCGGCCGTCGGGGAAATGGGTCGCCTCCCGCCAGGTGGCGCCGCCGTCGAGCGAGGTGCCCATCGTCCCGTAGCCGCCGGCGAGGATCGTCTCCCCCTGCACGTGGATCGCGGAGACGAGGCCGATGCCGGTCGGCCCCGCGGGGAGATGCCAGGTGCGCGCGGGCGGTTCTTCGCTCCGCTCGACGCAGGCCCCCTCCCTGCACACCAGCGACGCGCCCTGCGCGGCGCAGTCCGCGTCCGCGGCACATTCGCCGGACGGCGGCTCGAGCGCGGCGCCGTCGTCCGGATCCCGCACCGGCGCGGGGTCCTCCGCGCAGGCGGCGAGCAACAGGGTGATCGCGACCAGTCTTCGCATGGCGGTCCTCCTCGGGGAAGCCGCCATCGGAGCGCAGGACGCCGCCGCGCCCCTAGTGCGGGAATCCGCACACCCCTGACGCCGGCGCCGACGCGCGCAATCAACGCCCGCTCGCCCGCTGCTGCGCGGAGACCGCGCGGGGATCGCGGGCGGAGGCCCTGCCCTGGGTGAAGACCGAGAAGCGGAGCGCGAGGCTCGCCAGGGTGCCCAGCGCGCCCGCGGCGCGGCGCGGCCCATGCCCCCGCACCGGCGCGAGATCGAGGGCGAGGCTGGCGGCGGTGAGGATCTTCGCCGCCTTCCAGAGGGCGCCGGAGGCGCCGCGGTGAAGCGGGCGCGCCACCCGCTCCACCCGGCCCGCCTCCCGCTCGACCGCCCTGCCGCAGACGAGCTCCGCCGCCTTGCCGCCGATCGCCAGCACGCGCACCGCGCGCGCCTCGCGCCGGTCGAGATCGAGGAGCTGGAGGAGCGACGCGGTCCCCGACGCGGCGGAGGCGGCGAAGAGGAGCGGCAGCGCGCGGCGGCTCTCCTGCCACACGGGCACCGCGGTGTTGGCGACGAGCGCCGCGGTGTAGGTGGCGAGCGGCAGACCGAGGAGACCGGCGGACCACGCCGCCAGCCTGCCCGGCAGGCGCCGCGGTCCGAGGATCGCCGCGGCGGTGGCGGCGCCGCCGAAGCCGGCGAGCAGCCACGCGCCCACGCTCATCGGCGAGGTGGGGCGGAAGACGCGGAGCATGTGGAGGAAGCGCGTCGGCCTGCCGAGGTCGTGGACGAGGATCGCCGTGCTGGCGATGCCGCCCGCCACCGCGAGCCAGCGGACACGCGCGCCGAGGCGCTCCAGCGCTGCGCCGCCTGCGAGATCGATCGCCGCGGCGAGGGCGGCGCTGCAGCCGGAGACACCTCCCGCGTAGAAGTAGACGGCGATCGTGGGGAGCCAGACCGGCTCCTTGAGGAGCGGCAGGCCGTGGTAGGTGGGGCGCCCGCCGCGCTCCCGCGGCAGCTCCGGATCGAAGAGGCGCTGCGGCACCGGGAAGGCGGCACCGGGATCGCGCACCCGCTGCTGGGCGCCCTCCCCTGCGAGAACGGCGCGATCGGGGGCGAGGTTCCTGCCATCGCTCCTCATCCCTCGCCTCCCCGCGCTCCCCAGAGCGCCGCGCCCAGCGCGAGGGCACCGAGGCAGAGGGCGCCCGCCGCCACCGAGGCCCACGTCGCCGCCGCCTGCTTCGCGGGCGCCACCGGATCGGGCGGCAGGTTGTAGACCTCGGGCTCGTCGAGCAGGAGGAAGAAGGCGTTGAGCCCCTCGGTCCCCGGCTGATCCACGCCGTAGAGGCGCGCCTCCTCCACCCCCTGCGCGTGGAGCGCCTCCACCCGTGCCCGCGCGATCCGCTGCAGCTCGTCGAGATCGCCGAAGCGGATCGAGTCGGTGGGGCACGCCTTGGCGCACGCGGGCTCCATCCCGTCCTGCAGCCGGTCGTAGCAGAGGGTACACTTCCACGCCCTGCCGTCGTCCTCCCGCCTGTCGACCACGCCGAAGGGGCAGGCGGCGACGCAGTAGCCGCAGCCGTTGCACACGTCGGGCTGGATGAAGACGCTGTCGAACCCGGTGCGGACGATGGCGCCGGTAGGGCAGGCCTCGAGGCACGCCGCGCGCCGGCAATGCTTGCAGACGTCCGACAGGAGCAGCCACGAAATCCCGTCTCCGCTCGGCGCCTCGCGCTCCACGAAGGAGACGTGGCGCCAGGTGGAGGCGCCCAGGTGGCCGGTGTTGTCGTAGGAGTTGCCGGTGAAGACGAAGCCGTCGTCCGGCAGCTGGTTCCACGACTTGCACGCCACCTCGCACGCCTTGCAGCCGATGCAGATGCTGGTGTCGGTGAAGAAGCCCTTAGCCATGGGGAACGCCCTCGCCCGGCTCCTGGCTCGGCTGGGAGACGCGCTGGCCCACCCCCGGCAGATCCCGGGAGGCGGGCGCGGCGTCGTGGAGCGGCGGCGCCAGCCGGGTGGTGGCGGCGCGGCGCCGATCCCGGCTCCTGCCCGGCTCGATGGAGCAGGTGAGCGCCTTCGCCTCCATGATGTGGACGTTGGGATCGGCGACGAAGGAGAGGAGGTCGTTGGTGGCGTCGCCGCGCACCCGGCCCACCCAGCCCCAGTGGTACGGCAGGGCCACCTGGTGGATGGCGCGGCCGCCCACCCGCAGCGCCGGGATCCGCCGCGTCACCAGCACCCTGCAGTCGATCGCGCCGCGGGCGGTGCGCACCGTGGCCCAGCCGCCGTTGCGCAAGCCCGCCTCCCGCGCCAGCTCCGGCGAGACCTCGCAGAAGAGCTGCGGCTGGAGCTCCGCGAGCCACGAGAGCCACCGGCTCATCCCGCCCGCGGTGTGGTGCTCGGTGAGGCGGAAAGTGGTGAGGACGCAGGGGTAGCGCGGGTCGGCGAAGGCGCGGTGGTAGGGGTTGTCCCGCCTGCGGAAGACCTGGCGCGCCGGGTTGCACTGCTGTCCGTAGAGCGGGTTGCGGATCGGCGATTCCTGCGGCTCGTAGTGGGTGGGCAGCGGCCCGTCGATCAGCCCGCTGGGGGCGAAGAGCCATCCCTTCCCGTCCGCCTGCATGAGGAAGGGGGCGTCGCCGCCGATGGTGGCGAGCCCCTCCGCGTCCGGCGGCGGGCGGTAGTCGGGCGGCCTGTCCTCGAGGAAGTCGGGCGTGTCGTAGCCGACCCACCTGCGCTGCGCTTCGTCCCACCAGACGTAGGCCTTCCGCTCCGACCACGGCCGCCCCGCGGGATCGGCGGAGGCGCGGTTGTAGAGGAGCCGCCTGTTGGCGGGCCACGCCCAGCCCCACTCCGGCGCCACCCACGACTGCTCCCGCGCGGGCTTGCGCCGCGCCGCCCGGTTGACGCCGTCCTCGTAGACGCCGGAGTAGATCCAGCAGCCGGCGGCGGTGCTGCCGTCCGCCCGTAGCTCGCGGAAGCTGCCCACCGGCGATCGATCGGCGACGCGCCAGCCGTTGATCTCCGCGAGCACCTCCTCCGCCCGCGGCTCGTCGTGCGGCCCCTCGGTGGAGTAGGACCAGGTGAGGGCGCGGAAGCCCTCGTCCCGCGGATCGTTCGAATCGGCGTAGAGCCC
>Ga0180215_1000779_pt1 | contig 37556 bp, 41 predicted proteins | sample eDN3rd37CBELigBY_FD_128871 | JGI IMG/M metagenome (GOLD analysis project Ga0180215, IMG submission 128871) | Enriched backyard soil microbial communities from Emeryville, California, USA - eDNA 3rd pass 37_C BE-Lig BY (version 2) (version 2) | ecosystem: Environmental > Terrestrial > Soil >...
CAAAATTAGTGCCTCGTGTACTTCCCCGGTAAAATTCGGTCCAAAACATCGAGAAGATTTTCCCTATTATCAAACTTCCTACCAAAATAAAATCCAACCAAAACAAAAACAAAGATGACTAACGTATCAAAAATTCCAAATGTTAAATAGAGGAACCCTAAGAGAAGACCTGCTAAAATGCCTGTGATTTTACCCAAGTGTTCCCGTACTAACTCCCAAAACATAAGGTACCCCCCCCGTTCACTCATTCCACACGGCTCAATCGGGCAGCATGCTGGCTGTTTGCGACTTCCGCAATTTTTACATCAACCTCTTTAACCTCTATGCCAACAACTGTTTCCACCTGTTGCTTGACGGCCTTTTGGATGTCGTTGATAATTTCCGGGATGGGTGTTTCCCCGTCCACAGAAACCTTCAAAACGATTGAGGTTCCTGTCTCGTCGGCTTTAATGACTGTTTTCACTTCCCGAACACCGCGCACTCGGCGGGCAGCCTTCAAGGCAATAGTGTCCATCGTGGCAACAGAAATGCTTACATTACCGAGATCGGTCCGTTGAAAAATAGAATTGGAAGCCGGGTCACTACTACGCTTGAATCCTTGGAACAAAAACTTTAAGCTCATGAGAAAAAAGATGATTGCGACAACTAGATAAGCGTAGCGCATCTCCCCAGCATAATAAATCGTCTCCATTTGCGACGCAACAATTTCCCATGGAATCAGGCGCAGAAGAACAGCTATTGCGCCAATGGAAAGTACAGTCAATGCCAAGCTGTACAAAGTTAGGATCATCCGGTCAAACAAGTTCAAGATTTCCTTGACCTCCTCTGCTATGAGAAAAAAGCACTTTTCTCTTCGTATTGGCCTGTGAAAACAAAGACCCCTCTAAGGGGTCTTTCTCTCTGCCAACTTAACGTACTCGTTGGTGTGGTTCTTCAACGTCAAGCTTTCTTTCGTTCTTGAATTCAACGTCTACAATATGAACATTGACCTCAACAACCCTCAAACCGGTCATGTTTTCGATAGCGTTTCGAACATTATCCTGGATGTTACGTGCCACTTCCGGGATCTTGTAACCATACTCAACAATTAGATATACATCAACAGCAGCTTCTTTTTTTCCTACTTCGACTTTGACACCTTTTGCAAGGTTTTTCCGTCCGAGTCTCTCAGCGATGTCCCCCACAAAACCGCCGCTCATGTGGGCCACACCTTCAACCTCAGAAGCAGCTAAACCAGTAATCACTTCAATTACTTCAGGAGCAATCTCAATCCGTCCTAAATCGGTCTTTTCATAATCTGCAATCATTTCCATAATTGTCAGCACCTCCCATTTTCATTATAACAACCTAGCCCATATTTTACAAACATTCTGTTTAATCTTCCACCTTGATCGTTTGGATTTCAAGAAACTTTGTATTAAAGTTCCCTTGGACAAAATCCTCATGTTCGAGCAGCTTCTGATGGAAAGGGATAGTCGTCTTCACACCATCAATCACGAATTCATCGAGGGCTCTTTTCATGCGATGAATGGCTTCTTCTCGATCCTTCCCCCACACAATGACTTTGGCTACCATAGAATCGTAGAAAGGGGTGATCTTATAGCCTGGATAAACCGCGCTGTCAATTCTTACCCCATAACCTCCCGGTGGCAGGTAGTCACTGACCGTTCCAGGGGATGGCATGAAGTTCTTGGCTGGATTTTCTGCATTAATCCTGCATTCCATGGCCCATCCATTAATTTTGATATCCTCCTGTGCGAAAGAAAGCGGTGCTCCTGCTGCAACCATGATCTGTTCCTTTATAAGATCAATTCCAGTGATCATCTCCGTCACTGGGTGCTCAACCTGAATCCGCGTGTTCATCTCCATAAAATAGAATGAACCGTGTTTGTCCAAGAGGAACTCAACTGTTCCGGCACCACTGTATTGTACAGCGCGGGCAGCCAACACGGCGGCTTCCCCCATCTTACGCCGCAGTCCTTCGTCGAGGGCAGGGGAAGGAGCCTCCTCTACTAACTTCTGGTGTCGGCGTTGGATTGAACAATCCCGTTCACCCAAATAAACCACATTTCCGTGCTTATCGGCCATAATCTGGATTTCGACATGTCGGGGTTCCTCTAAATATTTCTCCAAATAGACGCCCGCATTGCCGAATGCAGTTTCTGCTTCCTTCTGGGCTTGGCGAATCGATTTGCGTAGTTCTTCCTCATCGTTTGCGACACGCATCCCTTTTCCACCACCGCCTGCGGTAGCTTTAATAATGACCGGGTAGCCGATTTGTTTAGCAACTGCAGCCGCCTCTTCAAGGTCATCGATTAATCCTTCTGTTCCTGGAACCGTGGGAACCCCTGCTTCTTTCATCGTTTCCCTGGCAACGGCCTTTGCACCCATTCTACTGATTGCTTCTGGGGACGGACCAATAAAGGTAATCCCGCAAGCCTCACAGATCTCCGCAAAGTCAGCATTTTCCGCAAGAAAACCGTATCCTGGGTGGATGGCTTCCGATTGAGTCAAACTCGCCGTACTTATTAAGTTCGTTATATTCAGGTAACTATCTTTGGATGCAGTTGGTCCGATACAGTAAGCTTCATCAGCCATTTTGACATGCAGGGCTTCTCTGTCTGCCTCCGAATAGACCGCAACCGTAGATATCCCCATTTCTTTGCAGGCACGAATGACTCGTACTGCAATTTCCCCGCGATTAGCGATTAAAATCTTCTTAAACATATTCATTCCCCCTAACTATGGTTTAACAAGAAAAAGGGGTTGACCATATTCGACTAGTTGTCCATCTTGAACAAGCACTTTCACTATTTCCCCAGATACTTCTGCTTCAATTTCATTAAACAGTTTCATTGCTTCTACGATACAGACAATTGTATTTGGATTAATCTTATCACCGGGTTGTACATAAGTTGGTGCCCCCGGCTCTGGTTTGGAATAGAATGTTCCAACCATTGGGGAAACAATTTTATGTAACTGTTCATCATCTTGTGCCTGTACTTGCCCAGTAACAACTGGCTGCGGTACAGCTTCCTGTTTCACCTCTTGCACAACTGGCTGCTCTGGAGCAGGTGCCACTGGGACTGTCTGGACCACTTGTACAGGTGCAGGCTGTTCGACCACTTGTACAGCCTTACCCGGTTTACGGATCGTTACCTTGCTACCTTCATTTTCTAATTCAAACTCTTGAATACTGGATTGATCAATTAGTCGTATAATTTCTCTTAACTCATGAATTTTCAACATTGCTTTTGTCCACTCCTCATTCATACTGGATGGTCACCAAATATGATGTATTATATCACATTCTTCCTGCAAAGGTACAATTTACCCACAAAAACAAGCCCATCCAGTAAATAAAAAAAGAAGAGGAAAAGGCTTCCCCTCTCCTCGACTATTGCTTATAGCTAACAATTACGTTTTTACCCGGTACATCCAAATGCTTGGAAATAAGCGTCATAATCTCAACAGCTTTCATTCGATCCAGCTTGTCAGCTTGAACGATGACGCTTACCTTATCGTCTTTGGCGATCACTACTGCTTCGTTGAAACCCATTGCCTTAATCAGGTTTTCTACATTCGTTTCCGTTTCCTGCATCGTCGTTAATGCTTCATATCCTTCTTTAGCTTGGGCAATCGCTTCGGCGCTTGCATCCCCATTTGTCATCACAGTCATGTACTCTTCCATCTTTAAGGAATTTTGTGCGTCCCTATTCATTTTAACGGCTAGGAAATAATCTTCGGATGAAGCTGCGGGAGCAACCAAATCATCCATTGCCTTCGGCATAATTTGCTGACTATCCACTTGCACATCTTGCGCCAGATCTGCCTTCTTCTCTACCTGATCCGTCGCTACCGGGACTTGTTCGACCGGACCCTGGAGCAAGTAGTAGGCGGATAGAACCACCATGATCGTGAGCATGGATAAGAGCCACACTGTCTGCTTTTTCAATACCATAAGTAAAACCTCCTCATCCTCTTTTGGGTAGAATTGATATTTTATGCGGTTCGACATGAAGGGCTTTCTGCACTGCGTCTGCAATCCACGACTTCACCCTCATACTTTCCGCTCCTTTCGCCACAACCAGTACCCCCCGCACCCTTGGGGCTATCTTTTTCACGACAATAGGATGCTCACCTTGTTGGCCTTGTACCAAAACAACGCGCTCGTCTTTAGAAACTTCTTGTATCTCCCGGGTTGCTTTTTCCCGGTCCACTTCTTTGGTAGTTTGGTTTCGAGAATTTACATCCCTTTCCACTATCACTTCTTCGCTGGATTCAATGGTAACCATGACGGAAACTTCCCCAACCCCGACAATTTTTTCCAAGATGTCTTTTAACTCTGCTTCATACATATCCTCGTAGTCAGCCATCGACTGCTCCTCCTGCTTGGCCTTTCCAGCAAGAACAGCTTGTTCCGTTTCATTCGGCCCGCGAATTTCCGTGGATCCTTGCCGCTGTACGGAGGTGAAAGATGAGAAGAGCATCACTGCAACACCAACTCCAGCAAGGATAATTAGTTTTTGGTAGATTCCGACTCGTTTTTCCCCCTCCTCCCTATTACCCCATCTTTTTTTCAGTTTGGAAAACCATCCTTCTCTGCCCATCTTAACCCTCCCTATTCGTCCCCTCGACTTTTGCTGTAATTTGACTTCGGTCGATACTCCAAGTGGTTGCAATGTATTCGGCAATTTCATTTAGCTGCTTCCTCTGTTCTAAGGAAAGCTCGGAATCGCTAGAGTTCATGGAGGCTGACTGAGAAGATTCTCCACTCACTTGAATCGTTACCGGTTCAATAGGGTCAATTGATCTGCTGTTTTCTTCCCCCCCATTTTTTGGGCCTAGCATATCTTTGTCCAATACTAATTGTACGGAGGAAATTTCAGGATATTCCTGTTCTTTCTGCAAATCTTTTTTCAGTGAAACTTCCACAGAGGATACTGTAATGCCTAAATCCTCCTGCACCTTTTCCTTCATCAGCGAAGCCAATTGTTTTTGAACAAATGCTTGTACATCTTTTTCATTTCCATTAGCGAGTTTGCCAGCATTCAAAGTCACCTGATGTAACCCTTCCTGTGAGTTTCCTGAATTAATTTGAAGTATCTTTAAAGCTATCTTTTCTGGAGACAGATCCGTTTTAAAGATTTGCATAATCGGGGTGATAATCGCCAGCAGGATTAAAAGGCCCATGACAAATTTAACGTAACGTTGCATCCCCGAATTGGGTAAAATCAAGTCCAACAGAGAAGCCAGCAAAATTAATAAAATTATCCCCTGCAGCCATTCGCTAATTGCATGAATCATTTCATTCACCTACCTCACCATGACGGAAATATTGGCTGCGGTAATCACAATTGTGAGTGCCAAAAAAAACATCAAACAAACGGTTGCCAACGCCGCAAAAACAAAAATCATATTCTTGCCGATTGTTGACAAACAGCTGATTATCGGACTATTGCCTAGCGGTTGCATGATTGCGGAAGAAAAATTATAGACAAGTGCTAAAGTGATAATTTTAATTGCAGGAAAAACACAAATGATGATGATAATCACCACTCCTACCATTCCTACTGCATTCTTGACCAATAGTGAAGCCCCTAAAACCGTATCCGCAGCATCGGAAAACATGCGGCCCACGATCGGCACGAAATTGCTCGTAACATATTTGGCCGTACGAATGGTTATCCCATCAGCTACTGCACTGGTTGCCCCTTGCACAGAAATAATTCCCAAAAAGATGGTGAGGAAAGCTCCTAGTAGGCCCAAACTAATATTTCGCAGTAAAACAGCCAACTGGGTAACCTTATACTTGTCCGAAAATGAGCTAACGATGCTAAGGATGGAAGACAAAAATAACAACGGAAAAATCACCGTAGAAATAATTGTTCCTGTTACATTGATCATAAAAATTAGTAAAGGGTGGAACATGGCCACTGATGTCAGATTTCCTGTTGAGGCTAATAGGGTTAAGACAAGCGGCATTAAAGCGAGCATAAAGTTGACCATATCGGCGATCGCGTTTTCTGCGTAGCTAATAGCCACCCGAAAACTATTAATCGCCAGGATAATTAAAACTATATAGGAAATCGCATAGGCGGTTTTACTGACCGTGTTTTGTTCAAAGGCACTTTGCATCGTCTCCAGGATCATCGCGAAGACCGTAACAATCATGATCGTTCCCAGCAATTTTCCATTAACCAACAGCTCATGGAATAAATACTTTAAAAAGCCTGTTAAGAGACCTTTGAATGAAAAGCCTCCCTCTTGATTCATGATCAACGGGATCACTCCTGGATGTTCAATCCCCGGGAGATATCCTTTATACTCTTTAACGAGGTCTGTCCAAAATTTCTCCACCTCTGTCAAGTCAAGCCGTTCGATTTGTGATTGGACAAAGTTGTCCTGAACGTCTTCCGCTCGGACCGTTTCTACATTCCCTGCAAGAATAAAACAAATAAAAAGTAGTGAAAAGAGTCCACGTTTCATCCCTATCATTCCTTCATCTCATGGCTTAGGACTTTCTCTCCTTGTTCAACTTTAGGAGGGAAATAGGCTAATGACAGTTTCAATAATGACGGTAATAATCGGTACAGCCATGACTAAAATCAAAACCTTCCCGGCAAGTTCAATTTTCGACGCGATCGCTCCCTGTCCAGCATCTCTGACAATTTGTGCCCCGAATTCTGCTATATAAGCGATGCCAATCATTTTTAGAATCGTTTCTAAATAAATCATGTTCAAATTCGCTTTTACAGCCATCCGTTCCAGAATCTGGATCACTTCAGCAATCTTTCCAATCAAAAATAGGAAAATAATGATGCCAGTGATCATAGCGATCATAAAGGCAAACATCGGTTTCTGTTCTTTGATAATTAATGTCAGGACCGTTGCCACCAATCCTAGTCCTACAATTTGGATAATATCCATTTGGCTTCACCCCAACCTATTTAAAAAGAAACACACGCTTAATTTCCTGGAACAAATCACTGACATAGGAGGCAACCATATACAAAACAATAATGATTCCCAGCAATGTAATCCATTCAGCCCATTCCCCTTTTCCCGCTTGCTTGAGAACGGTATGGATCATCGCCACAATGATTCCAATCCCGGCAATCTGAAATATCGCATTCACATCAAAAGGCATATCCTTTTCCCCCTAGTAGATTAGGATGACTGCGAGGATGCCCCCTAAAAAACCGAGGCTCTTGCACATCTTTTCATATTTTTTTTGGTCACTTCTCGCTTCCTCTTCCTCACTTTGAAGATTGATGGCGGCTAATCGTATATGCTTCTGCTGATCAGACCGATCACTCTGCCCCAGGACCTTGCCAAGGTGCATTAGAATCTCTTTTTCCGGCTTTTTCATCACGGTTTTTCCCCACATCTTTTCAATCGCCATCTCCCAACAATCCGAGGTAGAAAGCCCGTCATAATGGGTGAGGAATCCGCTGGCCAAATAAAATAACTCACCTACATTACCGCGGACTCGTTTGGCAACATGGAGCAGGGCTTGTGGCAATGCAGTGGATCCATAGCAGATCTCAGTTTCCAAGACCTGCAATCCAATAATGATCCTCCTGATCTCTTTGGGGCGATTGGAAAACATCGAAGCAGCCTGGAAACCGATCATAGTTAGTGAAAAAATGATAATGAGTGCGCCTATTATTTTCAACAAGGGGTCTCCACCTTCTCTAGGGATTGGAAATTCTCCCCAAATATACCTTCCACCGTCCCAACCCCTTTCGATCTGCTGAGCAAGATGTAGCGATGGAACATCCCTTGTCCAGTCATTTGCCGAATAGTTGGTCTGCGATTGATATCCGTAAGGTTCGCGCCATGCACGGAGGTAATCAAACTGACTCCCGCATTAAGTGCCTCTTGGATCGCTACTGCATCCTCTGGCCTGCCGATTTCATCACATATAATCACCTCAGGCGACATCGAGCGAATCAACATCATAATCCCTTCTGCTTTGGGACAGGCATCCAATACATCTGTACGAGGACCGACATCGCGCTGGGGGATCCCGCCGACACTGCCCGCTATTTCCGAACGTTCATCAACAATCGCTACCTTTTTCCCAGCCATGTGGACGTTTCCATAACTAATTGTTCTTGCTAGATCTCGAAGTAATGTTGTTTTTCCACATTGTGGGGGAGATATAATCAGCGTGTTTAGTAGCTGTGTTTGTCCCAATAAATAAGGAATGATCGGCAACGCAACACCTTTCATTTCCCTCGCAATACGTATGTTGAAAGAGGAAATATCCCGTAAAGCCCTAACTTCCCCTTTTTCCAAAACAGCTTTTCCAGAAATCCCAATGCGATGCCCTCCCGTAATTGTCACATAACCGCGTTTCAATTCTTCTTCCAAGGCATAAAGGGAATGTTGGCTAATTAAGTTGGTCATCTTGTCCATTTCTTGGGCATTCACTTTCCAAGCTTTTGCGGGATGACTGGTTAGTTCACCATTGCTGCATACAAATCGGGAGGTTTGCCCAAAAATCAGCTCAATTGGCCGTTCTCGACGAATGCGTATTTCCTCCAATTGATCGCGAACATTTGACACAACCCCTTGCAGTAAATCCCGGATGGGACCCGGTAATATGGCAATTAATCTTGTGTCCATCATATGATCAACTCCTGCTACAGTTTGTCCCATGATTACTCCATGTTTATGCAGGATAGAGGGGGATTTATGACTAATGGAGGGAGAAGAAAAACACGGAAAAATAGAATCTAAGGTGGTTTCGAGGGAAGGAGGAATTTACCCGAATAAGGTCACCTCAGTCCGATCTCAAAATAAAGCGGACCGCAGAGCCCTTATTTCTTATCAAATGCCAAAATTCGAGGGGGACCCGGACTCAAAAGTCCTTATTCCACTGTTAAGAATCAAATATCCTAGGATTTAAAGTAAATAAGGTCTTCTGAGTCCGATACACCCAAGAAAAGGAGGAATTTACCCGAATAAGGTCTCCTCAGTCCGAACGCAAAATTTTATTAAAGAATTCAAAAACCGGGCATTGCCCGGTATCCATCACAACTGATATCTTCCTACATAAATAGCTCAATCAATTTAAAAAACATTGCCGTTACCCCAGCTGCCATTAACGGACCGACTGGTATTCCTTTCAAAAAGATAATCCCAAAAATCGAACCAATCACAAGACCAACGATCATTTGCGGTTCCATCTTCAAAAGGTCTAACCCCTTGCCGTTGACATACGTTGCGATTGCTCCACCTGCCAACGCCATCAACCCATAGGGAGTTGTGAGTAACGGGGCAACGTCTTTCCAGCCAATTTTTTCACTGGCAAAAGGAACAAGTACGGCCATGGTCAAAAAGAGCAAGCCCATTTCCAATCCCCTTCGCTCCACAGTTGGGAATAGACGTTCCAATGAGGTCAACTTAAGGATCAGCAAAAGACTTGCAGATGTGGCAATGACATTAGATCTTCCAACTAAACCAATAATGATTAAGATGACTAACAGTAGTTCCGCATTCATTGCCACCAACCCCTTGTCCCTTTTTCTTTACGAATGTATGAGGGAAGGAATCGATTTATTCTTTCTAGTTTAGAAAATGAAGGACAATCGCGCTATCTTGCACAATTGGGACGAATCTAAAGCGATCCCTCTCTGCGCAGAACAGGACATCATCCAGATAACCATGCTGTACTAAGCGGCAACCGGTGGCAGTCGTTTGCAGCACTTCAGGAAGCCGATCCTTGTGATGCTCATAAGCTGCAATCATGGCCTCCCCAAGATCATCGATCTCTAGACCTATTACGTTTTCTTTCAATTGATTTAAGATATACCCCGCAGCCATTCCATCTTCTAAAGCAAATTTCCCTCGGGATCCTGAGCAAAGGATCGTCAGATCTTTTTGATTGGTATTAGCCCAATTGGCACAGGCACTTCCGTTTAGAAAAGAGCCCATGGCGACCCGATCCGCCTTGAGCGATTTTTGAATCGCCCTGGTTCCATTTGTCGTCGTTAAGACAAGGGTTGAACCCTTTAGAGGGGCTTGCTGAATTTCCGTTGGCGAATTGGCATAAGGAAATCCTGAAACCCTCTTACTGTAGCGCTCCCCTGCAAGCAAATATTGTTCGCCTCGATATTGTCTCGCCTGCCCAAGGGTTTCAACAGGGATCACTTCCCTCGCACCACACGCCAGAGCAGTAACTATTGTACTTGTTGCTCTTAAGACGTCGATAACAATAACCGTTTTATTTTTAATATCTTCCCATTTTACTTCGTCTACATTTGAAACAACTTCTACTTTCAATTGTTCTCCCTCCCTGAAAACAGGAAAAAGGTATCTGAACGTAACCCCCGCCGTAAGGATTCTACCGAGAAGATTTCATCAGGAGCGATATTACCAAGATGAACATTTGGACCGAACCAGGTCATTAACTCCACCTGCTGATTTTTTTTGGGGGCTTCCCAAATGAGGTATTGATGATATGGATTTAATTGTTCAACTATGTCAGAAAAATCACTGCGAAGATTCCCGCGTCCATCATAAATCCCCACGTTCTCCCCTGATTCCCTTCCTTCAACGATAATAAATCTGGCTCCTGCGGAAAGATCATTTTCAATGGTTTGTATTAATGGTTCGATTTCAATTGTTGACCCGGCGATTTTCTTACCATATTCCGTGATGACATCGAAACCAAAATTTCTTGCTAACTGTATGGCCTGTTTTCTTTGGTCAAGATCCAGTTGGATCGTTCCATCAGAAATTTCTATTTTTGTAAAACCAAGTTCCCACGCCTTGGTCAGATATTCTTGCAACTTGTTTTGATAAAAGGCAATTTCAAAAAAAGTTCCTCCGGGATACATCGATATTTCGTTGGCTTGTGCGAGCTGGATCTTTTCTTTTAGAACATTTATCGGGTATAAAGCCGTGGTTCCAAATCCAAGTTTTATAAAATCAAGGTATGATGACGCCGTTTCCAATAAATCCTCAAGTTTTCGCAAACCCAATCCTTTGTCGATCACCATGGTGATTCCTTTTTCTTTTGCCGAGTTCAATCTTTCCCCTACTGGGTCATGAAGGCTGATCGATGGATAAAACTCAAATGTTCCAGACATATTCTCTCCTCACTTGTCATCCGGGTAATACCCTTTATCCCATGTTTTTCACTATATGCACAATAGCCTAGGGAAGGAACTTGTCTTAAAAGTGATCCTTGCTGCATAGAGATTACTGGTAAGATTTGTCCGTTGTAACCTTTCAGTACTTTTCAGGAGGGATAAATGATGTTTCACTTATTTGAAAAAGCCGTACTAGGAATGGCGATATTGCGAATACTTTCGGGGAGTATTGAAGTTACAGCTGCCATTCTTATGTTGAAGTTCAATCAAATTGATAAAGCTTTGATAATTAACAGCTCCTTAGCTTTAGTGGGACCTCTCGTGTTGATTGCCACCACGACAATTGGGTTGATCGGGATTGCTGACAAAATTTCATTTGGAAAAATACTTTGGATTCTGCTTGGTGTCGCTTTTATTTTGATCGGAATTAAAAGCAAGTAAATTGTTCGGCGGTCGCCTTCCTTATCATTTGTTCATTCAAACATGGTCAGTGTAAAACAGTTCGTGATAACACATACTAGAAAAGACCACGAAAGGTGGCATAACGGTAAAGGGAGGTCGGCGCCAGAATGGATAAGCTGGAAAGACAAATTGCCTACATGCAGGGTCTTATTAGTGGACTTAATATTTCAAGCAATACAAAAGAGGGCCGTGTTTTACATGAAATGATCGGTTGCATGGAACAAATGATGAACACCATCCGTACCCTCCATCACCGCATGGACGAGCAGGACGAATATATTGACGCTATGGACGAGGACCTTGCCGATTTAGAAGAATACGTTGTCGCTATCGATGAGGATTTAGACGATGTCGAGGATTTCCTCTTTCTAGATGAAGACGATGATGATATTTACGAAGATATAGAAGATGAAGATGATATTTATGATGCAGATGACCTCATTTACTTTGATGATGACGATGATACCGATATCATCTATGTAGATGATACTTACAGCGACAACATTTCGATGTATGATGACGATGATTCTGGTTTTTTCGAAATCGAATGTCCAACATGTCAAGAACTTGTGGCGGTAGACCAGGATATCTTCGAGGATGATATGGTTGCAGAAGTCCTTTGCCCGGAATGCCATGAAGTCATCTTAGTGAATGATGACGTAGAGGGGACAGAGGAGTTTGACCATTACGTGATGGACGATCGTGGGTAAAACTGAAAAGGGCACTGTTGGGATAAGCTTTTGCTTTGATCTCATAGTGCTCTTTTTTGTGGGAAAATCATAATATGTGGGGTTGAACAATAACGGAAAAGTTTTCCGTTGATTTCCCTCATCTAAAAATCCCCTCTCTCCAAAATGTCTTAAAAAAAGGCCGACCCCATCATAGAGTCAGCCTTCCTACCTTATGCTCTTGAAATATAATCCCCTGTTCTTGTATCAATAACCAGTTTATCACCTTCATTAATAAAGAAAGGTACATGGACAACCAATCCTGTTTCTAAAGTAGCTGGCTTGCTTCCGCCGGAGGCTGTGTCCCCTTTGATTCCGGGCTCAGTTTCTTTTACGGTCAACTCAACGCTGTTTGGCAATTGGATCCCGATAATTTCGCCCTCATATTGCATGATCGATACCATCATGTTTTCCAGAAGGAATTTAAGTTCCCTTTCCAGACGAGATTCTGGAATGGATACCTGGTCGTAGGTTTCTGTATTCATAAACACATGCTCGTCGCCGCTTGCATAAAGGTATTGCATTTCTGCGGTTTCGATACGGGCACGGCTAACCTTTTCCCCACCGCGGAAGGTTGTTTCTTTAATCCCGCCGTTTCTTAAGTTTCTAAGCTTTGCACGAACAAAAGCGGCCCCTTTTCCAGGTTTTACATGCTGAAACTCGATAACCTGCAAAAGATCACCATCAACTTCTACTGTTAGTCCCGTGCGAAAATCGTTTACTGAAATCATTGTCTTTCCTCCATCTATAAAATAAGTAATTCCTTTGGCGAGTGGGTGATGATTTCACAACCATCTTCAGTAATTACAACATCATCTTCAATCCGTACGCCACCTAGGTTACTGATGTAAATCCCGGGTTCAACCGTGACCACCATACCTGGCTGAAGGAAAATATCACTTTTAGATGATAACCCAGGACCCTCATGGACTTCAAGTCCTATTCCATGACCTGTACTATGTCCAAAATAATCACCATAACCAGCATCCCGGATCAGCGATCGAGTAATTTCATCCGCCTGGCGCCCTGTAATGCCTGCTTTAATTTTCGATACCCCTGCCAATTGGGCTTGCAACACAACATTATAAATTTCTCGCAGTTTTTCAGATGGCTCACCTACAGCAACCGTTCGAGTTATATCAGAAACATATCCTTTATAATAAGCACCATAATCAAGAGTGACCAAGTCACCGGATTGGATGACCTTTGAACTTGCGACCCCATGTGGTAAAGCAGAACGTTCCCCGGAAGCAACAATGGTATCAAAAGAAACAGAATCTGCACCTAGCTTCCGCATATAAAATTCCAATTCCAGCGCAACCTCACGTTCGGTCACGCCAGGGCGGATAAACTTGGTGATATGCTCGAAGGCTTTGTCGGCGATTTCACACGCTTCTTTAATAATTTGGATCTCATCCTGGGATTTTATCATCCGTATTTCTTCAATGAGGCCGCCCACCCCCACCCATTCGCCAGAAAGTTTTTTTAGCCCTTCATAGAGCGAATAGGATACAAACTGTTTTTCGAAGCCGATTTTATGTAGGTTCAGCCGATGGATCTGGGCCCCTACTTCATCCAGGATTGCCGCTTTATGCTGTACAATCTCATATTCTTGAGCCTGCTCATTGGCCTGATCAATATAGCGAAAATCGGTTACCAGAATCGCTTTGTTCATAGTGATCAAAAGATAACCGGAGGTCCCCGTAAAACCGCTTAAATATTTACGATTAAAAGGACTAGTGACTAGCAAAGCATCAAGTCCTTTTTCTTGAAGCCGCTCGCGTACTGCCTGTAGTCGTCCCTTCACCCTTTAACCCCCTTAATTGTAGAAAGTAATGCCCTGAGTGCCAATTCATACCCCAAAGTCCCTAAACCTACCACCTGTCCAACGGCAACAGGTGCAATCACAGAATGGTGGCGGAATTCTTCCCTGGTATGGATATTGGATAGGTGGACTTCAATGGTCGGCACATTCACACCAGAAATCGCGTCGCGAATAGCATAACTGTAATGAGTAAAAGCTCCTGGATTGATGATAATTCCATCATATGCCCCAAAAGCCTCATGAATTTTATCGACGATTTGCCCTTCATGGTTGGATTGGAAGAAGATTAATTCACAGCCGCCCATTTCGGAAGCTACCCGTTTTACCTTTTCCTCTACATCAGTTAAAGTTTCAGAACCGTAAATATGTGGTTCTCTTTTACCTAGCAAATTTAAATTGGGACCGTTAATGACAAGAATAATTGGCATATTATTTTCGTACCTCCTATAAAATGACAGTACCTAAATTTAGAATTTCATGCCAATTTTAGCATATTTACAGGAAAAGGTGATCATTTCATTATAAAGATTATCCCTTAGTATTACCTAAAGGGAAAAAAAATGGGCAAATAAAAAATCGGAATGTCACCATCCCGATTTTCCTTAGTTATTTATGGGTTGCCAGCCAAGCGGCTACAGTCTTAGCATCATCACCCTTTAAAACGCCTGGGGGCATTCCGCCTCTTCCATTTTCAATAATTCCTAGAATGTCCTGTTCAGATAATGTGGCCCCAACTTTTTGCAGGTTGGGTCCAACTGCCCCGGACAAATCAGCTGCGTGGCATCCTGCGCAAGCATTCTTGTATAAACCTTCAGCTGCGGCTGTATCTCCGCCAGCGGATGCGCTGTTGCCCGCGTTATTCTCAGCTGGTGCTGGTGCTGGTTGTGCTTGTTCTCCCCCGCCACCACAAGCCGTCAATGCTCCAACTAAAGCCAAAGAAACAATTGCAAGTGAAATTTTCTTCATGTAAATCACCTCCCCTAGGCTTCATCATACTTATGATTTCCCAATATGAGAATAGCATTCCTTAAAAGTTCTAAAAGTGTTCACAAAATTGTCAAGTAGTAAATATTCACAATCCACAGTTGATTATCCACTGGAAAAAACAGCTCTACATGTTGTAAAATATAAGGAAAGGATGGTGTTACAAATTGTCACAACAGAAACCGATGCAATACGGAGGGCAGGCAGTTATTGAAGGTGTCATGTTTGGCGGACGAAAGGTGACAGTTACCGCAGTCCGTAGAAAAGACGACACTATCGAATATTTTCATGAAGAAAAAAAGCAATATCCGCTCGCTAACAAATTGAAAAAAGTGCCTTTTCTTCGCGGCATCGTTGGCTTGGTCGAGGCAAGTGCCAATGGATCCAAGCATTTGAATTTTTCTAGTGAAAGGTACGATGTAGAACCTGGTGAGGAACAAACGTCTGAGCCGGAAGAAAGCAAATCAAGCTCATTATCCATGATTCTTGGAGTGGCCGTGATCGGTGTTCTTTCTCTCGTTTTTGGGAAACTGATTTTTACCGTCGTACCAGCTATACTAGCCGACCTGTTATTTATGAAATGGGTTACCAACAATATTCTACAGAATCTAATTGAGGGTGGAATCAAGATTATATTACTTTTCATCTACCTCTATGCGATATCCCAGACTCCCTTAATGAAGCGTCTGTTTCAATATCACGGGGCAGAACACAAGGTGATTAACGCATATGAAGCGCAAGTAGAGTTGACAGTAGAAAATGTACAAAAATTCTCTACTTTGCATTACCGTTGTGGGAGTAGTTTTATAATTTTTACTGTATTAGTAGGTGTAATCATCTATTCTTTCTTCCATTATGACAATCTATGGGAGCGGATCTATCAACGAATTTTACTGCTTCCATTAGTAATTGGTGCATCTTACGAAGTGTTGCAATTTACCAACAAATTGCGCGATATTCCTGGTCTTCGCTTGCTTGGTTATCCAGGTTTATTGTTGCAAAAACTAACCACCAAGGAACCTGAAGATAAACAAGTAGAGGTGGCTATCGCGTCCTTTAAGAAGATGCAAGAATTAGACCGGACTTATGAAACAAGCCCCATTGCCTTCACTGGATGAATAAGAAAAGCTTCTAAAGTCCTTTCGAATCCCTCTTTAGAGGAAGCTTTTGATGCCGATAGGAAGGTTTAGTTCACGCTAACCCTTTAATGAACTTAAACCTTCCTATGCGGAAATAAATTCCTGCCAGCGGTAACGGGATCTCCATAATGTGAAGATGAGGTGAAGCCTATGACCACTAACAATAAACTGTTTTTGGTTGTCCTTTTTTCACTGGCTGCGGTCGGTTTAGTCGTTATGTTGCAATCCAATCCGACAATGGTTATTCTAAGCATCCTTTTTGCAATTGCCATTGTCTATCTGTTAAACCGTTTTATGAACGGACGGTCGGAAAAGAAGGACAACGGCTATCAACGGGCCCTGCGCAACCAAAAGAAAAAAGGCAAAATGAGCCAATCAGAAATTCATAAGTTAACCAAGCTTAAAAGATCTTCACGCGAAATACCTTTCAAAGTGATTCCCGGAGGCAATAAGAAAAACGCAAAAGATAAGGACAAAGAAAAAAGATCACACATGTAAGAAAAGCTTCTATCGAAGCTCATTCGAAGAGAATGCGAAAAAAGGGGGCTGACCCCTGTTGAATTTTGCCGAACACACAAATGGGTAACCTTCCTGTCTCAATTGTCAGAGTTAGGAGTTATCCCTTTTTTGTGATGATATTCGATAAAATTCGACAAGGGTCTGACCCCCATTTTGCCCGTTTATTTCTCCGTTAATTCATCCATTTCTTTTAATCGGTGCAAATCCTCTTTTCTTTTCACATCTTCATTAAAATACTGTACAAGATATTCTATACAGGTAATTGCATCCCAGCTTAAATGATGTTCTATCCCCTCAACATCTTGATAAATTTGGTCTTCTGATACACCGATAATCCCTAGGAATTCTTCTAGCAGGGCATGTCGATCAACGAGCCGTTTGCCGATCTTTTTGCCTTTGGCTGTAAGCACCAAACCACGGTATTTTTCATAGATTAGATATTTACTTTTATCGAGTTTTTGAACCATTTTTGTAACAGAGGAAGGATGAACAGACAAAGCTTCAGCAATGTCAGAAACCCTAGCATAGCCTTTTTCTTCGATGAGTATATAAATTTGTTCGAGATAATCCTCCATGCTTGGCGTTGCCAAAATAATCCCCCCAAATCCACTGCGACCAATTCTTTCCATAATAAAACTATTCTACCTTAATTCTAACGCAATAATCAAGCCAACAGCTGCTCCAACGCATCCTTCTTAGTTTCAAGCGAAGCAATATCTACGGCTTCTTCCAACGCGAACAACATCCCTGCATAGTATTCTTCCATTAAATCCTTCAATTGATTTTCGCTTTCGAGAGCCAACCGGTCGTAGGCTTCACCGTAGAACTGCCGAAGAATTGCAGATGCTTGCGCCAAGTAATCAGAAACAGGCTGCTGCATCCATTCTTCGAGACTGCTACGCATTTGTTCACGTCCACCCTGTTCAAAGAACTGCTTTGGTGATTTAAACTTTGCCAACACGCCTTTTGTCGTGGATTTTTCGTAAGGCAACTTCACTGGCAATTCCGGAACATCCAGCTTTTGATAAGCATAGTTGACTAGGATTTCTGCAGATAACACCTTTTTCTTTTCATCCCAGATCCCTTCAAGCAGATGGTTCACGAACTTTTCCATGCGGAGCGAGGTTGCCCTCATCTCTTGTTCCAAGTTAAACACTAAATGACGAATAAATTCATCAAAGCATTGCTCTACCAACTTCTTATTACCCTGAATAGCTTCTTCATTTAGAACTGCCGGATTAAAGGACAAACTAAATAACTCCCCAAGCTTAAACTGAAGCCGTTGCTTCACATAATAGACGAGTTCTTCCGCTTCTTTTTCCAGTTTCGATTGGCTAGCTGCACCGGACTGGAATAAAACTCGCTCCTGATCTTCCCTTTTTTGATCATGCAGTAAGTTGCGTTTGATCTTTCTGGCCTCTTCCCCTTCCTGAGCCGCTTGAATAAAGGACTGCAGTACAGCTTCTGAGCGCTTAATTTCTCCTAAAGCAGATTGATATGCAACTTCTGTTAATTCATCAAAAGTAAATTGGATGAAATCCTCTTCAAACGCTTTGAATCCAGCGTAAACGAGGGCGTCCTCCGGCTTCATCAAGGTATCCCCAGATCCAGTCCGCTCCCGGTAAATTTGTTCCGCAGAAGCGCTCAAAGGATTTTTTGCAAGCATTCTAGCTAGCAGGGCGGTTTGACTAGAAACCGGATATAGCCGAGGTTGACGGATCCCGTTAGCTACCAGATTTTCCTTCACGTGCTGGACTACATTTTCCAATTCTTCTTCGGATTTGGCTAAGTCCGCCGCGTTGACGATGAAGAACATCTTATCCATTTCCATCGTATCTTTTACTCTTCCCAGCTGCTGCAAAAATTCCCGGTCAGCATGGGAGAAGGCATGATTATAGTAGGTCACGAATAATATAGCGTCGGCATTCTTAATATAGTCGAAAGCAACCCCGGTATGTCTGGCATTAATCGAATCGGCCCCTGGTGTGTCAACTAGGGATACCCCCTGATCGGTTAATGGACAAGAGTAATAAAGATCAATCCACTCCACAAAACAAGCCTTTTCCTCTTTTGCTACCAAGTCCTTGAATTCATCCATGCCAACCAGCAATTCTTGGCCATATTGGGTAGACATTTCTCCAAGGCCTTTCTTCACTGCCCTTAAAAACGAGTAATGCGGTTTAGCCGATGGAAGCATCTGATCGATACGGATTTGCTCAGACTTTTGAACAGCCTCTTCGAGTGTAGTTGCCTGCAAGCCAAAAATCGATAAGGACTGTAGAACATCCTTCTCCATATCATTTTTGCTCTTTACCTTTACCCTTACAGATCCATGTGGATATCTTTCTGTTGGCGGTAAGATTTTGTTAATTGTAGCGGTTGTTGGATTTGGGGATACCGGAAGAATCATTTCCCCCATCATCGCATTGGCAAAAGAGGATTTCCCCGCACTAAAGGCTCCAAACAGAGCGACGGTAAACAGGTTTTGCTCCAAACGATCTGCCCTTTGACGCATATTTTTTGCCGCCAAAGCTTGCCCCCGCAAATCTTCTATGACATCTGCCGCTTGTTTAAGTTTACCTGCCGCAGATCCAAGCTTTGCTTTATAATCCACTTTAAAAGGTGTTAATGCCTTCTTTTCCTGCTGTAGCGCCAGGGTAGCCATTTCGCCCTTTTTCACTAAAGGTGCTATTGATTTGCCCGGCCATTTTCTCGATGCAAACGCGGTCTGTTCCTCGTTCATCGGGGCAGGTGGGGCGGAAACCAGCATCTCTTCCAGGGAGGAAATATACGACTGTTCCTCCTGTTCAAGCTTTTTCATTTGCTCCCAAGCATTCCAGACAACAGTAGCCGCTACTTCCTCTTCCTTCACTTTTTCCAGCTCCGTTTGCATCTGTGATTGCATGATCACGACCAGTTGATCAATAAACTCCGTTGCTAAACGGCGATAGCGCTGTTTAACCTCCGCAGCAAGGTCATGGGTATAGTTTAAGACAGCCTCCCCCGTTACCTGGGCTCCTTTTTTTAGGACGCTAGAAAGAAGCTGTGGAGTGATTTCGACTTCGATATCCTCTAATTGCTTGCGAAACTCGTCAGAAAGCTTCAATGAGTATTCTTTTTCTGTTTGCGAAAATAGATCGAGTATATGCCACCGCAGATGGGCCTTCACTTGCTCTTGCAAAGCATCCCGAAAAGCATTGAGGCGGTCTTCCTGGGCCTGTTTTGTTTTAGCTGCGGCAGTAAACAGAAAACCGACTTTAAACCCGGGCTGGCAGCTTTCCATATAGGCTTGTGCCAATTCTCGAATTTGAAAAGGGGTAAGATTAGCACTAGCCAGGATTGCTTGTAATTTTTTCATCACTTGTTCCCGCATGATTTCTGGTGCTTTTTGCAAGCGATATACTTCTTGCTGCCAGGTTTGATGATTCTTTTCAGCTGCCGCTTCATCAACAGAGCCTATTTTCTGCTGTAATTGTTCACGATGAGACCCGTTTTTGCTTTTCATATACTTGTCGTGAAGCTCAAGTACATCCTTAACAGAGCGAATCACGCTGTCTTGAAGAAGTTGATCCTTATTGCAAAAGAGGGAATACAACCGGTCATGCAAGTCTTCCAATTGGTTATGCGGATGCTCGGGGTATTTCAGTGTTGTATAAAAAATCCCATCTGCCTCTACGCCCCAGCTTTTGAATGCATCTTCTACACTTTGCTGGAAAGCAGAAAAATCCAATTCCATATCAAAATGTTTATCAATCTGATTAACAACCAAAAACAAAGTTTTTCCTTTATCTTTCAAAGTTTTCGTAAATTGGAAATTAATTTCGGACTGGACATGGTTGTAATCCATCATATAGACTACCACATCAGCCAAATGCATGGCCGATTCTGTCGCTACTTTGTGTGCAGCGTCTGTTGAATCAATTCCCGGAGTATCCATCAATCGGGCATTATTAACAAGAAAATCATTGGGACAGCTTATTTCTACCCTTGTTACAGCATCCCCATCTTTGCAATATTCTTTTAAACGTTCCAGATCCCCCACATAGTCAAAAGTGCGCGGAGCTTGGTCCTGAAAATAAGCAATTGCTTTGGATTCCCCGGTTTTAATCAAGACTACGTTGGCACTCGTTGGTATCGGACTGGATGGGAGAATTTCCCTTCCCATTAACGTGTTAATCATGGTTGATTTCCCCGCAGAAAAGTGTCCGCAAAACGCCAAAACAAATTCTCCATTCAACCACTTGTCCTGTAGTTCCTGTAACTTCAATGCGTTTTCACGATCATCTTGTTCTACAAGATGATGCCGAATCTTTTGCAAGCGGTCTGCAATATCCTGGTTTTTCTGTTGGATGGTTTCTACACTCATTTTATCACCTAGTCATTTTTATCTTTGTTGTATAAAATATCATACCTTCTATTTTAAGCGGAGATCACCAAAAAGCCAATGGGGTCAGACCCCAGTCGAAATATAAAAATTCCGACCGGGGTCTGACCCCGTTTTAGACTTTTAGAAAATCACTGGAAGTATTTCTCATAAGCCTTTTTCAGATGGGCGACAACAGTTTCCGCGTCGTATCCTTCAATCGCCTCACGTGGAACAAAATAAACTAACTTTCCATCCTTAAACAGGGCAGCTGATGGAGAAGATGGGGGATACCCTTCAATATACGTACGCGCTTGAGCAGTTGCTTCCTTGTCTTGCCCGGCAAAAACAGTGGCAAGATGCTGTGGAGCAGGACTTCCTGTCTTGACAGAATGAATGATTGCTGGACGGGCAATTCCTGCTGCGCATCCACAAACTGAGTTGATCACAAGAAGTGCAGTGCCGCTCTTAATTTCTTCATTAAACCAGTGATCCACTTCCTCCGGTGTGGTCAATTCTTTAAAATTCTCGTTGACCAATTCATCACGCATCGGTTGAACCATTTGTTTCATTTGATTCATATACGCATCAAAAGACATCATAGACATGGTATAATTCACTCCTAATATAAGATTGTTCTAATTTATTGTACCTATTTTATCATGGTATTGAAAGGCTAGAAGCGGTTGAACTCTCTACTGTTTCCATTTATCAGAAAGTATACCATTTTAATCATCTTTAGTCACTCCGCAAATCAGGAAAAATCGAGTTCACAACTCCCCCAACAATTAAAATGAGAGCCGAAAGATAAAACCAGATCGTGAGAATAATTACCCCTCCGAGACTCCCATATGTAGCCGAGAAATTACCAAAATTATTAACATAATAGGAGAACCCTAGGGAGATTAGCTGCCATCCGAGTGCAGCAAAGATTGACCCAGGCAGCGCGTCCTTACAACTTACACAAGTATTTGGAGCGACATAATATAAAAGTAAAAAGGCCAAGTTTAAAATGAGATAACTGACAATCCAGCGAAAGGTATCCGAAGCAAAAAAATTGGTTTCCGGAAAATGAAGATAATTATGCAACAGGATTTCCAGCTTTTCACCAAAAACGATAAGCAAAAGAGCAGAAAATATCGAAGCAATCATCCCAAACGTCAAGATAACAGATAAAATCTTGGAACGTATGAAGGATCTTTCCTTGCGAATCCGATATGCCAAATTAATTGCACGTACCAATGAATCCATCGCCGCCGTGGCTGACCATAAGGTAATAATAATCCCGAAGGAAAGAAGCCCGGTTCTTCGATTGTCCATGATATATTCGATGTTATCTTCAAGTAATTTGTTGGTTGAACCCGGGGCATGCTCCGCAACCAATTGAATCACATCATGAGAGGTAAACGGTAAATATCCCAGGAGAGTGACGACCACAAGCAAAAAAGGGAACAGTGATAATAGAAAATAGTATGCACATTGTGCTGACAGATCCATAACACGATCCTCATTAAACCGCCGAATAAACAGCTTAATAAACGAAAACAACGACTTCCTCCCTTCATCTGTCGTTTGCGCTCTTTTCTTGTTATTCCTCTTCCTGGAATCTATATGCAGGAAGATACTTGGAAATTGTAAATTTATTTATCCAACCTAAGGTTTGTAGTCAAGAAAATCCATTTACCAGTATACGGCACTTGTCTCCAACACAGTTCCTTTTCCAACTTCACTACCGGTGGCTATTGATGATAAGGTGCCTGATCCGATTCCCTGTCCTGATACGCCTGATTCGAGACAGGAAAAAATGACCAAGCTTAGCCCGGTCATTCCCCTCTCACACCCGTTTTCTCTTCAGATAGCCAATCAACAAGGTAAAATCTCTCTCCGTAACCTGTCTTCCTCCTGTATAAAAGGTTGCTGCAAAATCATCGCCTAACTGGAACATCGATTCCCTCAGCTCAGCAGGAACTGGGTATTGTTCAACAATTTTCTTCACAAAATCTCGTGGGGATTCTGTGGGCAATCGGCCCAGACCCTTTTTCTCCCCCCATTTTTGCAGAAGATGAAAGTACCAATAGATACGATAAACATAGAATTGAGGAAATCTCTTGCGCCAGGATCGAACTAGTTTGGCAATAAAGCTGAGAATGGACTGCCACACCTGAGTCCAAACAGACTGACTTCTTCCGATATGAATTCTTGTTATTCTGCGGTCCAATTTTAAACGCGGAGGACGTTTTCGAGCTAAAAACCACAAAGCTAGTACCAACGCGATGGCTGCTAATCCTACCACAACCCAGAAGATCGGGAATTCAGCGGTTCCTTCCATACCCCCACCCTTAAATTCAAGAGGAGCCCCAGGCTCATTCATGGGGATTGGCGACCCTTCCTCTGAAACAGGGATTAGGGATAAGAGCCAGTTCAAAAATTGGAACAACAATTTTCCGACTTGAACTGCACCGGCCCCAATTCCTTCAAAAAGGGCGATGATTGCGCTACGTACTGGTGGGAGCAATGTAAATAGTGTCAACACCCCCCCAAGGCTAAAGATCCCGATCATCACACCCGGAAACCCACTTGCTTTTCCGACGATTTTTACTTGAACATTTTCATCTTTGTTTTCCTCGGGATAAAGTGTCAGTACCATTCCAGTTAAACTAATCAAGATTGCAGACAAAAAAGGCAGATGGATCACAGATTGCAAATTGGGATTCACCTGAAGCAGCAACACAAAAACACTATACCATAGGATATTGCCCTCGAATCTCAGCAACATTTGAGCGCGGGTCGGTTCCTTCTCCACGTAATAACTACTGCGCAAAAACAAAAACACGATCGTCAACAAGCACGCTAAACTATAACCTCGTCCGAAAGGGATCCACTCACGCCAGCTAAATACTCCCAAAACGGCTAAAATAATAGCGCTCAAAGCATATCTAATCCGGACATCGGAAATCCATCTTCCCGCAATCTTCTGACTCAGATAGCCAAGGACACAGGCCAGAATCCATGTCTTTGCATCTGGCAAGGGAGTTACTTCCCATTGGATTTTGGCAAAAATGGCCAGACCGAAGTACAACCACAAGGCTTCGCTGTATAAGGCAATAACAGTTTTTAAGAAAGGGCGTATACTCATCCGGTTCCTCCCTGTATCTTGCTTGTCGACAGTAGTGTATCCATTGGGAAAGTCTGTCCCTGTAATTGGTCCGAAAATGTACTCCGCTGACGATAGTAAAAGATGACTCTAGACGATGCCTTGCCATTTTGTTTAACCCACGCTACATGGCTTTCCAATATTTGATCACAAAAGTAGAAGATCGGTGCAGCGTTGTCCTTTTTCCTCGTCACCTCTTCTATTAGCAAATGCTTTGAGGGTACAGTAGTTGAGGTCATTTTGGCTAGGTCATCTAAAAACATCCCTACCGTTTGCGTGGGAACCAAATCGCGGATTTTCATTCCTTTGTAATCCATAGAATTGCTAACGTGCCCAATCTGGATCCCTTGTCTGTGATAGTTCATAGCTACAGATGCAATCACAGACAAAAACCATTCAAATTCCCTATTCGCTACATTCCAAAAACCCTTGACATCGGTGAGAATCAATAGTTGTTTGGGAAGAATCGGCTTGTACACCCACGTTTGCAGTGTCCCGGTTCTTGCGCTGGCCTGCCAATGAATTTTTCGCCACTCGTCACCATTTTGATACTCCCGAATCCCCGCAATGTGTGAAGGATCCTCAAGGAGCCCACCACTTTTCCCCCCAATTCCCCACTGAAATACCGAACGAAGGGCTGGTACGGAAACCGAAAGCAACTTGGGATAAACATATAATTCCTTATTTAGTTCAACCCCTTTTTCTTGCTCAGCAAAACGAAAAGCGTCACCTGATCGGACCAGAATGCTCCCAAGTGAGTAGATCCCCCGTTTAGAGGCCTTCCCAGACATTTCCCATTTTGCATGTTGAAAACCCCATAACCATAAAAGTCGTAAACGATATTGATCCGGGTCCCCTTCTGTCCAACTCCATCCTTCCTGCTTCGGATGTTCCCACTCCACCCAAACAAGGGGGAGCCATTTTTCATTGGAAAGGGTGCATTGTAGGGTAACTAAATCTTCAGGAAATACTCGTGTTTTCTGGATTTCGACGGTTGGAATGAGCTGTTTCAAGGAATTATGCTTCCAGATCCTAATAATGAGTGATATTGCCAATAAAAGGGAGGAAATAATTACTAATGAAACAATCTTAAACCATAGCGCACCAATGAGAAGAGCCAACACACCCCATATCACATATTGATCAAACAAGATGCTCGTTTGTTTCGGGTCCCTTCTCTCCTCCTCTTCTATTTGGTTAATCTTGATTTCTGAGCTCATTTTGATTTCTCCAGCACTTCTTCAGGAATGGGAACCTTGGTCAGGATATCGGCAAGAATTTCTTTGCTTTGGATTCCAGAAAGAGAGGCTTCAGGCGTCAATACCACCCGATGATTCCATACAGGTGCAACAAGTTCCTTAATATCATCAGGCAGCACATAATCCCTTTGATTGATCAGAGCCCAGGATTTTACCGCTTTGTACAAAGCCTTGGTAGCCCTAGGACTAACCCCAACTGTGAGCATCGGATGGCGTCTAGTTTCGGTTGCTAAAGCAACAATATAGCTAGAAATTGAATCGTGGACAAAAACTTGCTCCGCTTTGGACTGCAAGTAAACTATGGCTGACGGAGAAAACAGGGACTTCAGTTGGTCGTAGGGGAGTTCATCGCCTACTTTTTTCAGCATCAATTCTTCTTCCTCCACAGTTGGATAGCCCATCCTAATTTTCATTAAAAACCGGTCCATCTGTGCCTCGGGAAGTGGAAAAGTTCCTTCCATTTCGATTGGGTTTTGTGTAGCCAAAACCATAAACGGTCTTTCCAGCACAGAAGCTTGTCCTTCAACTGAAACCTGGCCTTCCTCCATCCCTTCCAACAAACTCGATTGTGTCCGGGGGAGTGCCCGATTGATCTCATCAACAAGAAGAATGTTCGTGAAAATTGGCCCTTTACGAAAAGAAAAATCGGATGTCTTTGGACTGAAAATGGACATTCCGATTACATCGGAAGGCAATAAATCCGGGGTACATTGAATCCTGGCAAAAGAACAATCCAACACCTTAGAGAACGCTTTCACTAGCGTGGTTTTCCCCATCCCAGGCAAATCTTCTAATAGAACATGACCCTTTGATACTAAAGAAGTGAAAAGGAGCTTAATTTCCTTTTGGCGTCCAATGACAACCTTGGATAATTCCTCATATAAATTCTCCAGAATAACCTTTTCCTCTTTTGCTAAATCCAAGTCGATTCTCCCTTTCAATTAATTTGCTAACTTTCGAAAAACTAGGTTCTTATAAATGTACAATATCACATTCTTGCTATTTACAGAACAAAAAATTTCGTGTACGAAAAAAGTTTCAGTTGGTGTTTGCCTGATCAAAAAAAGAAGGCTGACAGTCTTAGGTCAGCCTCCTGCTTCTAAATTATAATGACTTACTCCAGTCCTGCGAACTGGATCCTTCCAAATATCTTTCACAATCCAATGCCGCCATACAACCAGTTCCCGCTGCAGTAATCGCCTGTCTGTACACATGATCCTGCACATCCCCGCAGGCAAAAACACCTGGGATGTTCGTTTTGGTTGTTCCTGGAGCGACAACGATATACCCCATTTCATCCGTTTCAAGTTGGCCCTCAAGAAAAGCGGTGTTTGGCTTATGTCCAATGGATACGAAGATTCCGTTGGTTTCTAGTATTTCTTCTTTTCCAGTGGCATTATTCTTAATCTTTAACCCTCTAAGTCCATTGTCCCCGGCTACTACTTCCATCGGGGTACAGTTTAAACTCCAGGTGATTTTCGGGTTATTGCGGGCACGCTCTTGCATGATTTTTGACGCACGCAGTTCTTTCCGGCGATGAACAATTCTCACTTCTGATGCGAACTTGGTTAGAAAACTTGCTTCCTCCATCGCCGAATCTCCTCCACCTACCACAATAATCCTTTTCTCCTTAAAGAAAAATCCATCACAGGTAGCACATGTGCTAACACCCCGACCTATATTTTCTTTCTCACCGGGAATTTGCAATAGTTTGGCGGAGGCACCCGTTGAGATGATAATCGATTCCGACTCTAATTTTCCAATTCCTTCTACTTCAACAGAAAAAGGCTTGCTTGAAAAATCAACCTTTGTCACCCAGCCCCGTTTAAATTCTGCCCCGAATCGTTCGGCCTGCTTGCGCATATTTCCTATTAACTCAGGCCCCATAATCCCTTCGGGAAAACCTGGGAAATTCTCCACCTCGGTCGTCGTAGTCAATTGCCCGCCTGGTTCAGGGCCTTCGATGATTAGCGGGTTCATATTCGCGCGGGCTAAGTAGATGGCAGCTGTTAATCCTGCGGGGCCTGTTCCTAAAATTATGCTTTTGTGCATAAACCGCAACTCCTTTTCTTTTCCTCGATTATTTTCATAGGTTTCCCAAAATGAATAATCAAAACCGGACCGAACCACGCAATTCTACCCAACCAAATTCCAAACTTCAGCACGAAAAAACCAGCCCGAAAAAGAGACTGGTTTGATGCCAAACATATTTTCATTTTCCTTTACTATACCCATTCTCTATTACTTCTAGAGCTCCCGTTTCTGGATCAATAACCAGTCCGTGGACTGGGATTTCTTTTGGAATCAACGGGTGATTGCGGATGACATCGACGCTGTTACGGACGCTTTCTGCAACCGAATCAAATCCCCGTAGCCATTCATTAATATGAATTCCTGAATATTGAAGAGTGGAGATCGTCTCCGCAGGAATGCCTCGCTCCACCATTTTTTTCATCGTCTCATCCGGATTCACATGTGACATCCCACAATCATGGTGACCAACAACACATACTTCTTGAGCTTTCAAATCATAGATGGCAATCAAGATACTTCTCATAATACTGCCGAATGGGTGGGATACAACAGCACCGGCTGTTTTTAGAAATTTCGCATCCCCATTCTTGATGTTCATGGCCTGTGGCAGCAATTCGGTTAGTCTGGTATCCATACAAGAAACCACTATTAGTTTCTTATTTGGAAGCTTTGAAGTTTCATATTTCACATACTCTTTATTTTTCACAAAGCTCTTATTAAATTCCAACACCTCATCTAACAACATGGCGATTGATCTTCCCCTCCTTTATTTTCTATTAGTATAAATGATTAAGCAGGAATAAGAAAAGCTTCTTTTGAAGCCCACTCGAAGAAGAAGTATCCCTCTTTAGCGGAAGCTTTTCATGCCGATAGGAAAGTTTGGTTCACTTAAACGCATTAATGAACTTAAACTTTCCAATGCGGAAAAAAACCATGGAAATGGAAATTCCCCCTAATTCTTTTCCCGCATTTGAGCTACGTTAAATTCCTTTAACTTTACTACCTCTAACCTGGAAAAGAAGGTGGCAACTAACATACATAATCCGAAAACAATCGCCATGATTTGTCCAAGAAGGCTATATTCATATCCAAACCACACACCAACTGCAATGGAGAGTACGGCGATAAACAAGAGGGTATAGACATAGGTCCCCCACTTGACAATTTTTCCAGGGATTTTTGGCTTTTCGTCTTCCGAGGCATCACTCTTTCGTTTTTTCCATCTTACCAGGACGTAAATAAGCAACATCAATGGCAACTGAGTAGCCGGTATAATCACCGGGAGCGCGTAGGCTGAGTAATCCTGAACACTCAGCGCACCTTGAAAAGACAAAGTTGATGTAGCAAGGATAAACCATCCCAATGGGATACTGTACACGCGATAATCACGGTTGTTGGTAAAGCTGGCAATGGCGATTAAGATGGCAAGAAAAATAATAACCGATTTAATCGCGATGGCTGGAAACCAGATACTGAAAAAAAAGATCTCGAGCCGGTCCAAAAAATCTGTAATATGGATTTGCTCAACAAGAATATAAGAGGGATACATGACCCTTCCAGAAATCACCGGTCCAAGCACCCCAATCCCCAATAGCAATAAAACCGTAAAACCAAGGGCAGAAAGCAAAACCCCATGTCGGATACTAACCAGGAATAGCTTTGATTTAGGGAGTGCGTGTAGAAAAGCACCTAATACAAACATTTCACCATACCCTGCAAGCGCTACCCAATTTCCTTTCCAGATAGGCGCCAATCCATCCACAAAGAAGGGCTCCATTCTTTCTAAATGAAATTCATTTAACACAAATAAAAAGGTGGGGAAGATGCCAATAAAAAGGATAGGAAAAAAGAAATCATTCATTCTTGCAATGCTTTCTACACTGCTCCTACCAAAATACATCAAGATGATAACAAACATAAGAGTCAGTATTTCCGGAGGTGTCCTTGTTAACATAGTTGTATTAATAAAGCCGGTGATCGCATTTAATTCCATTTGAATCCGTGTCCACATGAAGAACAGAATAACAACATTGATAATCGCCCCACCCCATTTTCCTGCCACAAGAAAGTTAATTTCGAATAGGTTTTTTTCCGGATAATGTTGATTTAAGGCGTAGAAGAATAAACAGATAATTAAGGCATATAAAACTGGACCGATCTGTGAAAAAACAACATCGGCTCCTGCAGCATTTGCCAAACTTGAAGGCAACGTGATAAGTGAACTCGTAAGCAGGAGGCTCGCAGTGAGCCAGCTTAATTGGCGGTGATTAATTTGTACCTGATTCAATGGAGTCACCCCTGTGTTATATAGTATTTCATCCAGGGAACAATCCACTGGATGAACAATTCTGAAGGCATCGAGACGGGAATGTCGAATTTTTTCACAAAGGCAGAAACCATCCCCAGAACCAAAAACCCTACAGCAATCCATTTCCCCGCCGCTTTTGCCTGTTTTCGAAGGGAGGAATCAATCCTCCAGGTCAACAAGATCCCTACGACTACAATGAAAAAGTAAAAGTTATTCAATCTCGGTTTGTCTCCTTTGTGATATTCTCTGTAATTTGCCCTAAACGTTCTACGCTGGCTTTCACTTCAATATGAAAAGGAATCTCCCCAAGTGTATCCCTCCAATGCTTGGAATAATTCTCTTTCCATTCCTTCGGATAGGCCCGGGACAAGAGTACTCCTAAATAGGCAGGATCGGTTTGCTTTTCCTTAGCTTGCTTTACAAATGCCTCAATACTTTCTTTAATATCTTTTTCAAACGCCCGATTAATCACATCCTGGTTTCTTTGAAAACGCAGGTCCTCCGTTAACATACTCTCCTGCACGGCACCTATGGCTTCTACCTTCACATGGTAAGACAGAATTCCATTTTCAATTCGCGGGGTAATTTTACTTTGTCCATCCATCACCCTGATCGTTATCGGTCTTTTAGTATTCCCCTCCTGTACTTCAAGGGTAGTCATATAGGTGACAAAATGGGATCGCAGCCAGTGCGAACCGTCAGCAGCTTTATCTTTAAAAACACCAACCAACTTGTCCCTCTTAAACTGGGCGTAACCCACAAGTTGAACTTCCTTTTTATTCTCTTCCCCCTTCGGTTGCGGCTCTGTTACTTCCATATAGGGAACAATGGGGTCAGCCCCTTCCTTATTTAAAGCTTGGGCAATATCCTTTAGATTAACCGGAAGTACAAATGGAAGTTTAACAATCTCTCGCATCGACTCTGCAGAAAGACTCTCAAACTGTGGGCTTGACCCCAATAAATCTATCGCCTTACCTTTGGAAATAATCATGTTGGCTGTCAAACGATTATCTGGTAACCGAGCGACCTCGTCCAACCCGGGTCGAATCCCTTCACGTGCGACTTCTTCAGAAACCACCAGGATTCGTCGATGGGAAAATATCATTTGCCGGGACATTCGATGTTGCAGGCGGTCAACTGCTTCTCGTACCGTTTTCCCTTTTTCCGAATCAATATAAAAGACTGGGCCTTGTCCTTTTCCTCCTAATGGACGGACAAGCGGAATCTGCACCCCCACACGGTACTCATCCCCTTCTTTATCGAATGAAGAGGCAACAACAACGGCCAAATCATTAACTTCCACACGATCCCAACAGCCCGTTAACAGCATGGGACTGCAGAGAAGAAAAAAGATTAAGGAAACCCTTTTATACACCCGTTTAATCCCCCTTTTCAGGCTGTTTATGGTCGATATCCTTTCCGCTTTGTCCGCCATGTTCAGCAATTTCGTCGGCTAAGTGATCGCCCATCCTGCGCGTATCCATCAGCGGCATAAAGGATGGCCTATCTTTTTGCATCCACCATGGAGCCCGCCAAGCCACATCTTTTAAATCGGGGATCGAAAGCGGATTTGTTGGTGACAAGTATGGAATCCCAAATGAACGTAAATTGACAAGATGTCCAAAAAGCAATACCAATCCAATCAAGATCCCATAGATCCCAAAGATGGAGGCCAAAATCATCAGCGGAAAACGCAGCATCCGAACGGCGATCGAGGCATTGTAGCGGGGTATGGTAAAGGATGCAATTCCCGCCCCGGCCACAACGATAACCATCGGTGCGGAAACAATCCCTGCTTCTACAGCCGCTGTACCAACGACTAAACCTCCCAAAATCGATACCGCCTGTCCGATCGCTTTCGGCAATCGAACCCCTGCTTCACGCAAAGCTTCAAAGGAAATCTCCAGAATTAAAGCCTCAACGACAACCGGAAAAGGAACCATCTCCCTGCTAGAAGCAATGCTAAGAAGAAGGGAGGTTGGTAGTAGGGATTGGTGATAGGTACTGACAGCAATATAGGCAGCACTGCCAAACAAAGCTATGATTAAAAAGATATAGCGCATCCATCTGATTAAAGTAGCTAGTTGATAACGCTCGAAATAGTCTTCATTCGCCTGCATAAGCGACCAGAAGGTTACGGGAACGATTAACGCAATCGGTGTCCCATCGACCATGATCGCCACTCGGCCTTCTAATAGTGCAGCGGCAACAGTGTCCGGCCGTTCCGTATATTGCACTTGGGGAAAAGGTGAATAAGCATGGTCTTGAATAAATTCTTCAATGTACCCGGTTTCCAGGATCGCATCAATATCAATTTTCTCAATTCTTTCCACAACTTCTGTTACCAGGTTGGCATCAACGATGCCTTCCATATAGGTAATCACCACATTCGTGTTACTTTGTTTCCCAACAATCATTGGTTTCATTTTTAAATAAGGGGTTTTTAGTTTCCTTCTTAGTAAGGAAGTATTGACCCTTATATTTTCAATAAACCCCTCACGTGGCCCGCGGACAACGGTCTCCAGTTCAGGTTCACTAACTCCCCGCGTATGCGGACCCCGCATACCCAACAAACAAACCTTTGTATTCCCTTCAACAAAAAGAGCAGTGTCCCCCCCCAGTACTCCTATAAGCATATCCCCGTAATTATCGGCATTGCTCATCTGGGAAACGGCAAGCACATGTTCTTGAATAGCTGATAGTTGAGACAATCCACCTTCAAGGATCATAATCTCTTTTAATGCAAAATCAACCTGCGACCCGCTTGCCAGGCCGTCCACATAAAACATAAAGGCGGCCACACTATCCTCCAATTGAAATTCGCGAATCACAAAGTCGGAATTTTCCTTAGCGAGTTCCTTTACCCGGGCCAAATTTTCCTTAAGACTCGGACTCACCGAAACGGCTTTAAACTCGTCCACATATCGCAAGTTTAGTTCTTCTATTGAGTTATTTGATTTAGGTTTGCGCCTATTCATGAAAGTGACCCCCAATTATTGGTACCTACTTAATTTTGGCGAATATAACCAAAATTATTCTTGAAATGAATTCTAATAGGAAATTGGGTCAAGCTTAAAAGGAAAAGGAGGAGTTTCAGGATGGAGCATGCTTGGCTTTCTGTTTTACCCTTTTTAGTGGTCATTCCCATCGCCATCTGGTTAAAGGAGATTATGCCTGCCTTAGTGATCGGACTACTTGTTGGTTCCTTTTGTTTGGAGCCAACACTTACCGGTGGGTTAAAAAAATCAGTGGACTATATTATTCAAACCTTGGCCAATGCAGACAATATTAAAATTGTAGCGTTTCTTTATCTTTTTGGAGGCCTGATTGGCTTGATGCAAATTTCCGGGGGGATCAAAGGTTTTTCCCAGTGGGTGAGCTCCAAGGTTCGCTCCGAACGGGGATTGATCTGGTTGATCTGGCTTACGATTCCATTTACCTTCATGACCCCGATGTTTCGGATTATGATGATCGGCCCCGTCCTCAAGTCCATATCCGAACGAATAGAAATAAGCAAAAGAAGAATCGGCTACGCCTTGGATGTTTCCACCGAACCAATTATTGTGCTGATGCCAGTGGCTACGGCCTTTGTCGGCTTTATGGTTTCCGTTGTCGGAGGGGCCATGCAGCAAAACAGTATCCCTGGCAGTGCATACCAGATTTTTTTATATAGCATTCTGTTTAACTTTTTTGCCATCATACTTCTGATTATCGGACTGTTTACAACGTTTCGCTCCAGTTCAGCAGTAAGGAAAGAGTTGTCGGGCGTTTCAGGTGAAGATGAACAGAATGAACTGCACCGTGTTGGGATCGAAAAAGAACTATCACTGGTCAGGGCGCAACCATGGAATCTCATTATCCCTTTGCTCCTGCTGTTGTTGTTAACCTTGTATTTGCTTTGGGAAGATGGGCGGGCAAAAGGAGGAAAAACTTGGTTGGAGTCTTTTGCCGCAGCAGATGCCACTTTTGTGATGATGCTGGCGATTTTTATTACCCTTTTGTTTACTTATATTTATTACTTTGTACGCAGAGAGAAGCTTCCAGAAATGATGTTTCACTTTTTTGATGGCGGCAATCAATTGATGACAGCGATTCTTCTTCTCATCCTGGTCTGGTCAACCTCCCTTGCTGCAGAAGATCTCGGTTTCTCGCAATTTGTTTCTTCGACCTTAGGGTCTTTTGTCCCGAAGTTTGCAGTACCTGCTATCGTGTTTATTCTTGGGTCTTTAGTTGCCTATTTTATCGGAACCTCCTGGGGGACTTGGGGGTTATTTATGCCCCTAGGCATCGCCTTGGCAGCGGCGACCGGAGCAAGCATCCCAATTACCGCAGGTGCCGTGTTTGCCAGTGGAACCTTTGGGGCCTTTGCCTCACCGATTGGGGATACGACGATTACCACTGCCTCGATCATGGAGATGTCGATTATTGATTATGCAAAATATAAATTAAAAATCGCATTCATCGCTGCAGCCCTCACGGTAATTGCCTATCTATTAGCCAGCTTTTTGCTCTAACGTGCAAACATTGGGATCTTGCCGGATTTTATATCGATTGATATATTCAACAGGAGAAAAGAAAAATTTGGCGGGGTCTTCTCTGGGGAAAGGGTGGTTCTGTTGATCAAGGCTGTTCCACGTCAAATTAACGACGAAAACGATAATAACCGGCGGAGGTGGCTCATTCTGGGGAATGTTTCACTGGGGACATTCATGGCTACCTTGGATGGAAGTATCGCAAATGTCGCCCTACCAACCATTTCGGCAGAGGTCCAATCCCCATTACATATTGTTCAGTGGGTGTTAACTGCTTATTTACTAACCATATGTGCTACCCTTCCGATTATTGGGAAACTGTCAGATATGATCGGCCGAGGAAAAGTATATAATTTCGGTTTTCTCATCTTTACACTTGGTTCTGCCGGATGTGGTCTATCTGGATCACTCGGTGCCCTGATTGCCGCCCGCGTGATCCAGGCGATTGGTGCTTCCTGTCTGATGTCAAATAGTCAAGCGATTGTGGCGGAAACCTTCGGAGAAAAAGGACGCGGCAGAGCAATGGGGATTACGGGAACAGTTGTATCCATTGGTTCACTTACTGGTCCAGGGATCGGTGGGTTGCTTGTTGGAAGCTTGGGGTGGCCTTCGATCTTCTGGATCAATATCCCGATTGGATTCATCGCTTTTGTTGCCGGATGGTACATCCTGCCAAAGGACAAAGTGCAAAAAGAAAACACCCCTTTTGATTATTTTGGCTCCAGTCTATTCATCATCGGGATGGTGGCTTTCTTATATACTGTGTCCAACGCGGAATATTGGGGTTGGGGCTCGACACAAACCATTTCCTTTGGTACATTTGCTATTCTGACTTTAATCGTTTTTTACTTATGGGAGCATCGAACCGCATTTCCCATGCTGGAATTTTCACTTTATCACATCCCTGCTTTTGCCATTGGCAATATCGCAGCGTTGTTATCGTTTATCTCGTTATTTTGTACTAACGTGATGATGCCTTTTTACATGCAAAATGTACTTCACTTTACCCCATCACTCACGGGATATACAATGATGGCTTATCCTTTGATAATGGCGATTGTCGCCCCGATCTCCGGCTGGTTGTCCGATTCGATCGGTTCCTCCTGGTTGACAACGGGCGGACTTTTGATCAATGCCCTGGGTTTCGCTCTTTTAAACACATTGTCTATTGATGAGTCGCCATGGATCATTGCCCTTCATTTGGCCGTGTTTGGACTTGGTGGAGGGATGTTTCAATCCCCCAACAATTCCAGTGTGATGGGATCGGTACCAAAGCCCAAACTCGGTACCGCCGGTGGGTTAAATGCCCTCGTGAGAAATATCGGCATGGTGCTTGGGATTTCTTTTTCTGTATCACTGTTTTCCTTTCAAATGAACCGCTTGGCAGGCCACGCAGATATAAACGAATCTGTTACAGGGCAAGACCAAATTTATATGCTGCAGTCCCTGCATACGGTGTTCTGGGCAGCGATGGGGGTCTGTCTCGTAGGGGCGCTAATTTCTGCTTTGCGGTTGAAAAAAAAGAGGGGTGGTCATAGTTGATCCCTCCCTCGTGTTTTCTTCATTTTCAGTTATCCTCTGTTAAGAGCCTTTTTTTCTGCTGAAACATCGAGCAAAGCTTGAAGAAATTTAAAGCCATTCTGAACAGCTGGATCCTTCAAGATCTTCATCATGCCAAACAGAGAAATTGTCGTTGTGTTTTGATTTGCCCGTTCTTTTGCTTCCTTCACCATCGAGATTCCATCTTGCACCCGCTCAGTAACTGGAGTGGCAAATACTTCCACAAGACCAGCAATCCCCTTCAGATTATCCTTATCCGTTAGTGCTTCCACAAATGGAGAAAGCTTATCAAGGGTTTCTAAAGTTTTGGCGATTTTCGGCAATTTATCGATCATCACGACCATGGCATCCAATGTTTCTGGATTTAACAAGACTTTGGAGACTTTATCTACAGGTTCTACCAAAGAATCAATTGTTCCCATATCCGTTGCCATGTTGGAAACTGATCCCACAACCTGTTCAATTTTTAACACCGTATCTTTAAGTTCCGGTAATTTTTGAATCATAACAGCAAGTGCTTCCTGCACTTCCGGCTTAGCCAACTCATTCAGCCATTGATCAGCTCCAGCCTCCTGTTGCTTTGTTTCTACTGACATTGATCCTCTTCCTTTCTCCTATTTATATGTCTCTGGTTTTATCATACCCAACTGCGCAAAGGAAGCCATCCTTAACAAAAAGTGGATGCCTCTTTTGCAATATATCATCTAATATGTGCCAATTTAATATTACTCCAGGATTGATTTTCATGCAAACAAGAAATCATACTATTGCCATGTGGACTCATGAAACTGTGCAGTACAGTAGCTTCGCCGAAGAGACTCTCTTCCATTCTTAATTCTCTACTTTTTCTATGCACTTTACCCCCACCGCATCCAGCGCTTCAATCGCAACACGGATACCTGCCCGGCGCAAAGCATCTTCCGTTAAACCGCCAATATGTGGGGTACAAAGGAAATTTGGAAGGGAAAGAAGTGGTGATTCGGTTAAAGGCTCTTTTTCTGTTACATCAAGCGCCGCTGCGGCAACATGTCCATCTGTCATGGCAACTAACAAAGCTTCCTCATCAATAATGCCACCCCGACCCAAATTTAACAAATAAACTCCACTTTTCATAGCCCCTAGTTCCTTAGCCCCTATCATATGATAGGTTTCTTTGGTCAGAGGAGCATGAATCACAATGAAATCCGAAACCTCTAGAAGCTCCTCTAGCTCCACGAGTTCGGCACCAACTGTGTCAGCCTGTTCATCTGTGATATACGGATCATAGGCAAAACAGTTCATTTGAAAACCATATTTTGCAATCCTGCACGTTTTCTTCCCAATATCCCCCAATCCGATAATCCCAATTGTTTTTCCATTCAGCTCCCCGGCACTGGTATACCCCTGATTATTCCACCTCCCTGTTTTCATATGTTCATAGGAAAGAGGGATCCGTCGCAGCATGGCAAGCAGCATTGCAAAGGCATGTTCAGCAACAGATTGGGCATTTACCCCCGGTAAATTAAATAGCTTGACCCCTTTCCGCGTGGCATACTCTACATCGAATCGGTCTAAACCGACAGATGCAATTCCGATAACCTTTAG
>Ga0180215_1000783_pt1 | contig 37450 bp, 38 predicted proteins | sample eDN3rd37CBELigBY_FD_128871 | JGI IMG/M metagenome (GOLD analysis project Ga0180215, IMG submission 128871) | Enriched backyard soil microbial communities from Emeryville, California, USA - eDNA 3rd pass 37_C BE-Lig BY (version 2) (version 2) | ecosystem: Environmental > Terrestrial > Soil >...
CCTTCTGCTCCGCGCTGAAGTTCGGCTTCCGGGTGCGAGACGTGCTCATGGCTTCCTCCTTCGGGTTCACTCTGTGCTAACTCCGAAGGTCGGTAAAGTCCAGATCCAACTGAGGCAAGACACCTTCAGGTCTGCGATGAGAGCATTGGCCTCCAGCCAGAGGCGTTCGAACACGTTTCGAAGCCCACACGCCGCGGCGGCACGGGCCGCCGAAGCCAGAACCCGGAGCCGCTCGTGGGGCCTGTGGAAATGAGACAGGAGGAGCTGCACGACGGGTAAAGCACGGGCGAAGTAGCCCTGTGTGATCCAGAAGTACGCGATGTCGTGGGCAAACTGCGGCAGGCGGGGATGCCCGCGGATGTAGAACGGAGAAGCCGCAAGGCAGAACTCCTCGGCACGCTTCAGGTCACGCATCGTGAAGCTCACCACGAACAGATCGTGAAGGATCTCACCTTCGAGAGCACCCAACCGATGCCGCCGTGCGGCGCGGAGCGCTTTGTGGTGGAGCCCCCGCGCCGCCACATACGCTCCCTGTTCCCAGAGAAGGTTCCCCAGGCTGTTTACACTACGCGTATAGACCTCCCACTCCCCCACCCGCCACGCCACCGCCGCCGCGCGCTTCAACCATCTCTCCGCCTTCCATCCCTGACAGGCCGCCCTCGCCATCCGTCCGGCGACGAACGCCAGCCCGGGGTTGTGGGGCGCGACGAGCGCTGCAGTCTCGGCGAACAGTCCTCCGGTGATGTGCGCCCCCCGAAGGTTCGCCCAGTCCGCCATACAGAGGCACGCCCAGATCACTGGCTTCGGGTCGGGATCCCCCTCCTCCAGCAGCCCCGCGAGAACCGAGAGCGGCGCCACGAGGTCCAGGTCGAAGGTCTGGTGGATCAGCTCCAGCTCGCGCCGCGCATGCGCACCGCGCCGGAACAGGCCGCCCCGCCGGGACGGTTCCGTCTCCACCCACAGGCGCAGGTACCGAAGCGTCTCCCAGACGGCGAGGGCGGCGGGATCGGGAAGCTCGCGCAGCACCGCCTCCCAGGCCGCGTCACCTCCCGGGATCACGAATGCGGACGGGAGCCGCGGCGGCGTTCGCGGGGGCGGGTGACCGGGAGAGTGCGGCATCCCTCCTCTCGACGCGGGTTCGCAGGAGACGGTCGCCCCGAACCGGGGGCGGACGAATGTCGTATTGTAAGCGCGACCCGGTTCCACTCCAACCGCCCGATCTACCCGCCCCGCACGCGCCTGGACACGCACCGTCCGGCCCCGCCCGCTCCCCAGGTGTTTCTCCCTGAAGCCCATACCCCCCGCGGGGTTGCGTGCGAATAGACTCGTGAATATCTTGCGATCTTCACCCTCCCCGCAGGCTCCGGCCGGGCTTCACACTCCCACGCGACACCGATGGACGAAGGTGCGGACGCACCCCGCCTCCCGGGCGACAAGGACCGACTCGGGCGTACGCTCGACGCGTTCGCGGCGCGCAGGGAAGCCGCGAAGGAAGCCATCCGCCGCATGCGCGAAGCCGTCGAGCGGAGCCGCCGCCTGCTGACCGAGACCGCCGAGGAGATCGAGAACTCCCACCGCGAGCCGTTCACCAAGTACGGGGCACGCCGCGAGAGGCCCGACGAGGAAGAGGGGTGAAATCAGGAGGGGAGGCGACCGGCCGGTCGCCTCCCCTCCTGATTTTCACATCATCTCCCCTCGAAACTAACCTCCGCCTGCACCCCGCTCCGCCAGGAAGGCGTCGATGAGCTGACGGGCGATGCTGATCTTCGACGGGATCTCCGGCAGGGCGTGAGGCTCGAACCACTGCGCGTCCTCCAGCTCCGTCCGGTCCACCGTCAGCGCGCCGCCCGCGTACTCCGCCGTGAAACCCACCATCAGCGAGTTGGGGAAGGGCCAGGGCTGGCTCCCGAAGTAGCGGACGTTCCGCACCTCGATCCCCACCTCCTCCCGCAGCTCCCGCGCGACCGCCTCCTCCAGGCTCTCCCCCGGCTCCACGAACCCGGCGAGCGTGCTGTACATCCCCGGCGCGAGCCCCGGCGACCGCCCCAGGAGGAGCCGGTCCCCGTCGTCCACCCGCATGATGACCGCGGGCGAAAGCCGGGGGTAGGCCAGGAGCCCGCACGCCGGGCACTCCCGCGCCCGCTCTTCCGCGCGGGGACGGGTCGGCGTGCCGCAGGCCCCGCAGAAGCGGTGGGTGCGGTCCCAATCGACGAGCTGTACGGCCCGCCCGGCCATGCGGAAGAACGGCTCGTCCAGCAGGCCCCAGGTGGCGCGGAGCCCGCGGAACTCCATCCCCGCGGGCGGCTCCCAGCCCGCCGACACCTCCGCCGCCCGGCAGGCGCAGCCCCCCACGGCCTCCAGCTCCAGCAGGCGGAGCGGCTCCATCCCCAGCTCCGCGGGATCCACGCCGGCCGGCAGGCGCAGCGCCTCACCCTCGTGCCTCACCAGCAGCTCGCGCCCGCGGAAGACGAACCACCACCCCGCAGACGAGGATCCGCTCACCGGCTCCTCGTCCACGTCTGGTTGGTCCGGTCGATGTCCGCGAAGGCGTTCTCCGGGTCGATCTCCAGGCGGACCACCGTGGAAGCGCCCGCCACCGGGACCGTGTACCGCCGCGCGCCGGCCAGCCACACGTCCACCGGCACCTCGATCCGCTCCGTCCTGCCGTCCGCCCGCGTCACCGCCAGGCGCACCGGCATGGGGGCCAGGCCCCGGTCGATCACCTCCACCTCCATGCGGTCGCCCGCGACGCGCACCTCGCCGATGGCCTGGTCCAGCGTCCACGTCTCGAACCACCACGTGCGCCAGAACCAGTCGAGGTCGCGCCCGGACACGTCCTCGAAGGTGTTCCACAGGTCGTACGGCTGGGGGTGCTTCCCGATCCAGCGCCGGCCGTACTCGCGGTACGCGCGAAGGAACGTCTCGTCGCCCAGGAGCGCCCGCAGCATCACCAGGTTCGTCCCCATCTTGGCGTAGCTGGCGACCCCGAAGGCCGGAGAGTTCGGCGGGTACCGGTCGCCGTGGCGCATCAGCTCCACCTGGCCTCCCGCGAACTCGCTGCCGCGCCGCGCCAGGTCCAGGTACTGGTTCCGGGCGATGGCCTCCAGGTCGTACCCCCGGAAGAAGTCGCGCATGGCCTGGGCCTGGTTGAAGCGGGTGAGCCCCTCGTCCTGCCAGGCGTACCGTTTCTCGTCCGAGCCCACCTGCATGGGGAACCACATGTGCGCGATCTCGTGCACCGTCACCGAGTACAGCGATAGCGTGTCCCGCTGCCCCCCGATGCACGTCATCATGGGGTACTCCATCCCCGAGCACGACGTGACCCCGTCCATCGCCGTCATGTGCGGGTACGCGTACGGCCACAGGTAGCGCGACAGGAACTCCACGGAGTGCCGCGAGTACCGCGCCGACTGGTCCCAGGCCCAGCGCACCCGGTCCGGGCGGTAGAAGGTGTGGATGGCCGCTGTGTCCGGGCGCCCGTCGCCGTTCGCGTCGCCCGCGACCGCGTGCGTGGCGTCCCACAGGTAGTGCGGCGAGGCGCCCCAGGCGAAGTCCCGCACGTCCGACGCCGTGAAGCGCCAGGTGAGCTTCCCCCCGGGAGCCGAGCGGGTGGCCTTCCCCGCCCCGCGGTCGCCCTCGGCCACCACGTGGACCACGCCGGGCGCGCGGCGGGCCTCCTGCAGGCGCGCGAGCGTCTGCGGGGTCAGGACCTCCCCCGGGTTCTGCAGCGTCCCCGTGGCGCCCACCAGCCACCCCTCCGGCACGGTGAGCGAAACGTCGTAGTCCGCGAAGCCCATGTGGAACTCGGCGTTTCCCATGTACGGGTCCGTGTGCCACCCCGTCACGTCGTCGTACACCGCCACCTGCGGATACCAGTACGCCACGAACCACACCTCGCCGTCGGTGCCGGTGCGCGGCGCGCCGTCCGGCGGGAGGACGTAGCTCCAGCCGAAGCCCAGCTCCGCGGTCTCGCCGGGGTTCAGGGGGCGGGGGAGGCGGATCCGCGCGACCGTCCCGTTCACCGTGTACGCGGGCGTCCCCTGGGTGTCGAGGGCGGCCGCGGGAGCCAGCGTCCGGCCCTGTGCCGTGACCCGGATCAGCTCCACCCCGCCCGTCTCCGGCACCGGGCGGTTCCGGATCACCCCCGGCGCGAAGAGATTCGGGTAGAGGTGGACGTAGACGTCTTCGAGGACGTCCGGCGAGCGGTTCTCGTAGCGCACCGTCCCCTCGCCGCGGATGCGGTTGGTGGCGGGGTCCAGCTCGGCGCCGAGCCGGTAGCGGGCGTACTGGGTCCAGTAGCCCGGCCCCGGCCGGCCCGTGCGGGTGCGGGTTCCCTGCTCCACCGCGCGGGCGAACTCGGGAGTCTCGAAGACGGGGTACGGGCGGGGACGCGGCACCGCCTCCGACGGAGCGGCGGCCGCCGGCGGCTGCACCTGCGCGGCGGCCGGCGCGACGCTCAGCGCCACCGCCAGCGCCGCCGGGACGACGCGGGAGAGGGGTACCGGACGGGGAATGGGCATCGGGTGCGCCTCCACGTGGGGGTCGATATCCTGTGGCGGGGAAATCTACCCCCGCGGACGGCGGGGTGCCATGCGGGAGGGACCGGGCGGGGCCGCGGAGGAGCTACCCCTCCGTCGCGATGCGGCCGGATCCGGCGTGACGGACGGAGAGGACCTGCGCGAGAAGAGGGGCGCTACGACTCCCGCTCCCGCCGGTTCGCGGGCTCGTAGACGACGTTCACCGGAAGCTCCACGGGGTCCCACCCTTCGTAGGGGATCGCCGAGCCGATCGCCGCGCCCGCCCCCACCCCACCGACGGCGAACATGGGGACGAGGATCCACCCGTCTGTGGTCCCCTCCTCCTTCTTGACGAGCCAGGCCGAGTACACCCCCAGCACCGTCCCCGCGAGCCCGCCGAGCACCGCGCCCATGCGCCGCTGCGAGCCGATGCGGCCGCGGCTGAGCTGCACGCGGGTGATGGAAGCCTGGTTCAGCGCCAGCGGCACTCCCCACCGGCGGGTGGTGGGGTCGATGATGACCACAGAAGAGTCGGCGAACACCACCCGGCCGCCGATCCAGGCACGGGTCAGCTCCGGCGCCATGAGGCGGACCCGCGCGCCGACCAGCACGGACTCCACTTCCCGCTGCTGTGCCCCGGCGGGCACGGCGGTAGCGAGGAGAAGCGCGAGGAGCAACGGTGTCGTGCGACGCATGGCCTCTTTCCCGGGGAACGAGTGTGCGCGGGCGGAGGGAGCCGCGCGCCGGGCCGGTCGCCCCCGCGCCGGCCACGCCCAATCCTGCCGAACCTCCCCTCCTCCGATCCTTCGGCCGGCGGCGTCAGCCCGCCAGCTTCCTCAGGCGCTCCACCGCGGCGAGGAGCGTGTCGTCCCGCTTGCAGAAGCAGAACCGCACCAGGTGAGCCCCGCGCGCGGGATCGGCGTAGAAGCTCGATCCGGGGACGCAGGCCACGCCCACCTCGCGGATCAGGTGCCGCGTGAACTCCAGGTCCGTTGCAAACCCGAAGCCGCCGATGTCCGCCATCACGTAGTAGGCACCGTCCGGACGGAAGGTCCGGAACCCCACCTCCTCCAGCGCCGGAACCAGCAGGTCGCGCCGCGCTCGGTAGTCCGCCGCGAGCCGCGCGTAGTATTCCTCCGGGAGCGAGAGCGCGTACGCGCCCGCTGCCTGGAGCGGCGCCGCGGCGCCCACGGTCAGGAAGTCGTGGACCTTGCGGATCGCGGCCGTGACGTCGGGAGGGGCGATGCACCAGCCCACCCGCCATCCGGTGACAGAATAGGTCTTCGACAGCGAGTTGACCACCACCGTGCGCTCACGCATCCCGTCGATCTGCGCCATGCAGACGTGCTCCGCGGGCGTTCCGTCGTCGTCCGGGTAGAGGATGTGCTCGTAGATCTCGTCCGTGAAGCACATCGCGTCGTGCTCGCGGCAGAGCCCGGCGACGAACTCCAGCTCCTCGCGGGTGAACACCTTCCCGCAGGGGTTGTTGGGGTTGCAGAGGATGATGGCGCGCGTGCGCTCGTTGAACGCCGCTGCCAGCTCGTCGCGGTCGAAGCTCCAGTCCGGCGCGCGCAACGGGACGTAGCGCGGCGTGGCCTGCGCGAGGATGGCGTCGGGCCCGTAGTTCTCGTAGAACGGCTCGAAGACCACCACCTCGTCGCCCGGGTCCACCGTCGCCATGAGCGTGGCGATCATCGCCTCCGTGGAGCCGCAGGTGACGGTGACCTCCGTCTCCGGGTCCACCTCCAGCCCCAGGTGCCACGCCGACTTCCGGGCGATGGCTTCGCGCAGGTCGCGCGCGCCCCAGGTGATGGCGTACTGGTTGACGTCGTCCGCGACGGCCCGCATCGCGGCGCGCTTCACGTCTTCCGGGGCCGGGAAGTCGGGGAACCCCTGCGAGAGGTTGATCGCGCCGTACTTCATGGCCTCCCGGGTCATCTCGCGGATGACGGACTCCGTGAAGAGGCTGGCACGGTGGGAGACGCGGGGGCGCGACACGGGAGCGGAGGAGGCCATTTCGGTCCGGGAGAAGGCGGTTGGAGGGAGCTTACCCTGGAAGGGATACACCCCGCCGCCTCGGAGCGCAATGCGCGCCGTGACGCATTGAGGGCGGAAAACCCGCGGAGCCCGGGGCTGCCCCGGGCTCCGCGGGCCGGCTACTTCCCGCTCGCGGCGGGTGGGCAGGGAGCGGTCGGGGCCGGGTTCGGCGGGCCGAATTGGGTCCGGAGCAGGGACGGCCGCTCGCCCGGACGCAGCACCATCACCAGGAGGTTCGAGTACTCGTGCTCGCACCACTCGTCCATGGGCGGCGCGCCCAGCGCCGTGGCGATGAACGGGACGGTGTTGCTGTGGCCCACCACGAGCACCGTCCGGCCGGCGTGCCGCCGCACCGCGTCCGCGACCGCCTTCACGTGCGCCTCCGTGCCCCCGGCGACGGGAACCACCTCCGGGGTGAGTCCCCGCTCGCGCATGAGGGGCTCCGCCGTGAGCCGGGTCCGTCGGAGCTGCGTGGTCACGACGGCGTCCACCTCCGTGCCCGCGAGCGCGCCGGCGAGGGCCACGGCGCGAGCGGATCCCTCCTCGCTCAGCTCGGGATCCTGGCGGCCCGCCGCGGCCTTCTCGGCGTGACGCACGAGCACGACCACCGTGGGCTCCTGGGCGGCGGCGCGCTCCGGCGCGGCGAAGGCGAGGAGCGCGGCGAGGACGAGGGACGCGCGGACGATGCGGTTCATTTCGGTAGAGGTCGGGAGGTGGGTGGGCCGGCGCCGGGTCAGGCGGCCGGTACGGCGGCGCGCGCGGGCTCCGTCCGTGTGGGCGCGGCCATGATCGCCGCGGCGACGAGCCCGCACGCGAAAACCGCGGCCCACAGCGTTCCGGCGCCGAAGCGGTCGAGCACCGCGGTCCCCGCGGCCGGGCCGAGGGTGAACGCGAGCCCGAAGGCCATACTGTAGGCGCCCATGTAGCCCTGCCTCCCGGGCGGCGCCAGGTCGGCCACGTAGGTGGCCGAGACCGGGAAGAAGATCATTTCCCCGAAGGTCCACACCACCACGGTGAGGACGACGGTCAGGGGACCGGTCGCGAGCCCCAGGGCGCCGAACCCGGCCGCGCACAGGAGCGTTCCCAGCACCAGCGCGCGGCGGTGCGACCACCCGGCCATGGCGAGGTTGAGCGGCACCTCCACCAGCACGATCAGCACCGTGTTGACCACGAAGAGCATCCCGTAGAACGACTCCGGGAACGCCAGGTCGCGCACCAGGAACACCGCCATGGCGCCCTCGTGCTGCAGGAACACCACGCCCAGCAGGAAGAACCCGGACAGGAACACGAGGAGCCGCCGATCGCCCGTCACCCCCCCGCTCCCCCGCGAGGCGGCCCTGTCCGCTTCCGCCGCGACCTCCTCGTGCCGCCGCAGCCCCAGCCGCCACACCGCCAGCGCGAGCCCGATCCCCGCCACCAGCGAGGTGATCCCGTCCACCACGAAGAGGAGCGGGAACGACGCCATCGCCAGGAAGCCGCCGATGGCGGGCCCCACGCTCATCCCCAGGTTGATGGCGAGGCGGTTGAGCGCGATGGCCGCCGTGCGCTTCTCCGGCGCGATGGAGCCCGTCAGCGCGGCCAGGCTCGCCGGCCGCACCGCCTCCGAGAAGAGCGAGAGGAGGAAGGTGAGCCCCAGCACCGGCTCCAGTCCCCGGGCGAGCGGGAAGAAGAGGAGCACCCCACCGGACGCGGCGAGCGCCACCTGCATGACGCGCAGCGCCCCGACGCGGTCACACAGGCGGCCGGCGACCGGCGCGCTCACCAGCCCGCCGAGCCCGTACACGGTGAGCACCAGCCCGGCCGTCCTCGCCGGGTACCCCAGGTGCTCGGTCAGGTACAGCACCAGGAAGGGGAGGACCATCATCCCCATCCGGTTCAGCAGCGTGGCCGCGGAGACCACCCACACGTCGGCCGGGAGGCCGCGGAGTCCACGCCAGGGGTTGGGGAGCATCACCCGGAAATGGGGGTGCTGGAGCGGTACGCCGGCTACCCGTGACGCCCCGCCGAAGGCGGCGGAACGTGCATGACGCGCGGCGCGCCCACGAAGTCACGCAGGCGGCAGTCCAGCGAAGGTGCCCCGCGTGAGGGATGCGAGCCCGGAGGGGCGAGACCCGGGGGCAGTTTTCCGGGGCTCGCCGCCGTAGGACGAAGTCGTACCTCGTCCTACGGCGCCGCAGCCCGACCCCCGCGCCCGCGGGGGTCACGCCCGGACCCATTCCTCACTTCTTCAGCCGCTCCAGGTACCGCTTCCGGAACTTGGCGACCTTGGGCGCCACCACCACCTGACAGTACGGCTGGTTCGGGTTGCGGCGGTAGTACTCCTGGTGGTACGACTCCGCCGGGTAGAACTCCGTGAACGGCGCCACCTCGGTGACGATGGGGTCGTCCCACACCTTCTCCCGCTCCATCTCCGCGATCACCTCCTCCGCCGTGGCCTTCTGCTCCGGGGAGTGGTAGAACACGGCGGAGCGGTACTGCGTCCCCACGTCGTTCCCCTGGCGGTTCAGGGTGGTGGGGTCGTGAAGGGTGAAGAACACCTCCAGGATCTCGCGGAAGGAGACCGCTTCCGGGTCGAAGGTGACCTGCACCACCTCGGCGTGGCCGGTGGTCCCTGCACACACCGCCTCGTAGCTCGGGTCCGGCACGGCGCCGCCGGAGTAGCCGGACACCACGTCCACCACCCCGCGCAGGTCGTCGTACGCCGGCTCCAGGCACCAGAAACACCCTCCCGCGAGGGTGGCGACTTCCCTTCGATCGCTCATCGGCTCCTCCCGTTCCTCGGTCGCGTCGTCCGGTCCGGATGCCCGGGACGCAGGTTGGCTGCCACACTCCCGGGCCGGCCTCTTGCACACGGGTCCAGAAGGAGACCCCGACCATCCCCCGGAGAGGAAGACGCCGATGCGAGTATGGGTCCTGGTGAGCTGGCAGACCGACCTGGCGAGCGACACGCTGGGCGTGTTCGCGTCGCGTGAAGGTGCCGAGGCGCGCGCCCGCGAGGACGCCGGCCGGGACCTTCAGTGGCACAACGAGACGGACCCGTCGGGACACACCTTCCGGCTCGCCCGGGTCGGGCTGGACGACGGCTATGCCGTGGAGGAGTTCGGGCTGGAGGCGTGACGGCGGCCCTCCCTTCCCGGGGAGGTCAGACCGGCCGGTTCTCCGCGAGGCGCCGCCACCCCCGGATCACCCGGTACACGAACCAGGCGAAGAGCGCGAGCCCGCCCCCGATCCCGACGGTCCCGGCGGAGATCACCCCGCCGGCCGCGCCCGCGTCGCTCCCGGACGCCGCGGCGTCCACCGCGCCCAGGGTGAGCAGCACCACCGTCAGCCCGAGGAGGAGGAAGCCGATCACCACGCCCCAGAAGGTGCGGATCTGCCAGCGGAAGTGCGACTCCACCCAGGTGCCGCGCGCCTCGTACCGCTTCACGTACACGATCACGGCGCCGACCAGGAGCGTGATCCCCAGCACGAGCGACGCGGCCTGGAGGGCGTAGCCCACGGTCGCGAGGCCCCTGGCCGCGGCCTCCCGGGACGGGGGCTCGGGGGAGGCCCCGGAATGCGAGGCGCTCACGCGGAAGTCTCGGGCGGGCGGACGGGACGGCGGGGGCTACTCGTCGTCCGTGTCACGTCCCGGGCCGTTGAGCTTGTTGCGCAGGGTGCGGACGCTCATCCCCAGCAGCTCCGCCGCGCGGGTGCGGTTTCCGCCGGACACCTCCAGCGCCCGCTGGATCAGCACCCGCTCCGCCTCGCCCACGTTCAGCGAGCGGAGGACGATCGCACCCTCGTCTTCGTCCGGCGCGGAGCCCTCCGCAGCCGCGTACGCGGCCGCGGAGAAGGCACCCGGCGCGGAGTAGGCCGGGAGCGAGACCTCGGGGAGCGTCTGCGTGAGCCCGAATCGCTGGCCCTCGAAGGCGTACGGCTGCAGCACCGGCTCCGGGGAGAGGATCACCGCCCGCTCCACGGCGTGCTGGAGTTCGCGGACGTTGCCGGGCCAGGGATAGCGCTGGAGCACGTCGAGCGCCGCGGGAGAGATCCCCTTCACCTCCTTCCCCGTCTCCGCCGCCGTGCGCATGGCGAAGCGGTAGGCCAGCACGGGGATGTCCTCGGGGCGCGCCCGGAGCGGGGGGATCTGGAGAGGGATGGTGCTCAGGCGGAAGTACAGGTCCTGCCGGAAGTTCCCGGCCGCCGCCTCCGCCGCGAGGTCGCGGTTGGTGGTGGCGACCACCCGCACGTCCACGCGGATGGGGCTGGTGCCGCCCACGCGCTCGAACTCCTGCTCCTGCAGGACGCGCAGGAGCTTGGCCTGCAGGTCCAGCCTCATCTCCGAGATCTCGTCCAGGAGGAGGGTGCCGCGGTGGGCCCGCTCGAACGCCCCCTCCACCCGCTTCACCGCCCCGGTGAACGCGCCCCTCTCGTGGCCGAAGAGCGCGCTCTCCACCAGCCCCTCCGGGAGCGCCGCGCAGTTCAGCTTGATGAAAGGCCGGTCGCGCCGGTCGCTCTGGTCGTGGATGGCCCGCGCGAAAAGCTCCTTGCCCGTCCCGCTCTCCCCCTGGAGAAGCACGGTGGCGCGCGTGGGCGCCGCCATCGCCACCGTCTGCAGGATGCGCCGGAGCGCGGTGCTCTCGCCGATGATCTGCCGCTCGTTCCGGAACTCCATCACCTCGCGCCGGAGCGACTCGTTCTCGCGGCGCAGGCGGACGAACTCCAGGGCCTGGTCCACCGCGAGCTGGAGCTGCTCGGGACGCACCGGCTTGGTGATGTAGTCCACCGCCCCGGCCTTGATCGACGCCACCGCGTGCTCGATGCTCGCGTACCCGGTGAGCATGATGAGGGGGACGTCGAACCCCTCGCGCTGGAGCAGCGAGAGGAACTCCAGCCCGGTGAGCCCGGGCATGCGGTAGTCGGAGATCACCAGGTCCACCCCGCCCCTGGCGAGCACCTGCAGCGCCTCCGGGACTCCGCGCGCCCCGATGGGCGTGTGGCCCGCCCGACCCAGCGTGTCCTGGAGGATCAGACCGACCGCGGGTTCGTCGTCGACGTGGAGGATGGTGGCCATGAAGAGCGGAATGGATCCGGCGGGCTAAACTCGGGGAGAGGTGCGACCGATAATTCCCAACATACTTGCGCCCTTCCCTCCCTGCAACCGCCCGGATCCGGGCGTCACCCAGGACGAACCGCGGGGTCCGCCGATGAGGATCACCAACAACATCATGCAGCGCGACCAGCTCGCGCGCATCCAGACCGGCCTCCGCCAGGTCGCCGACGCGCAGTACCGCGCCACCACCGGCCTCCGGCTCCAGCGGGCGTCCGACGACCCGGTCGTGGCCTCCGGGGCCATGCAGGCGCGCGGCTCCCTCCGGGCGCTCGAGCAGTACCGCCGCAACGTGGACGCGGCCACCGCGCGCGCCTCGGCGGAGGAAGGGGTGCTCGACCGTCTCACCGACACGCTGATGCGCGCCAAGGAGCTGGGGCTCTCCGAGGCGAGCGGCACCGCGAACGAGGCGACCCGGGCGGCCGCCCTGGAAGAGGTGAACCAGCTCCTGCGCTTCGCCGTGGGGCTGGCGAACACCCGGTTAGGCGACGGATTCCTCTTCGGGGGCGTGCAGCCGCAGGCCCGCCCCTACGAGGTGACGGAGGGAGGTCCCGCCCTGGACTTCACCACCACCTCGCCCCGCGGGTCGCTCCCGGTGGAGGTCTCCGCCGGCCAGCACCTGGACGCGGGGCACGACGGCGCCACCGTGTTCGAGGACACCGGCACGCTCGCGGCCCTCCGGGACCTCGCCCGGGCGCTCTCCGACAACGACCCGGCGGCCGTCACGGCCTCGCTGGAGGGGCTGGACACGGCGTTCAACGGGGTGCAGGCGCTCATCGGCGACGTGGGCGCGCGGATGAACGCGCTCCAGGTCACGGACGCGAACCTGGACGCGCTCGAGATCAACCTCAAGACGTTCAAGTCCAACCTGGAAGAGGTCGATTTTGAAGAGGCGATCACCGAGCTGGTGTCGCGCCAGACGGCCATGCAGGCGGCGATGCTCGCCACCTCCCGCGTCCTCGGCATGAATCTGACGGAGTACCTGCGATGAGCCTTAACGCAGCCCTCGCCTTCGAGCCCTCCATGACCGTCCACTCCGACCTCCTGGGCCCGCTGACCGTCGCCCCGGAAGACGTCGTCCGCTTTCCCTCCGGCCTCTTCGGCTTCCCGGAGTGCAGGGAGTTCGTGCTGGTGCCCGGCTCCCGGGAGGGCACGTACTGGCTCCAGTCCGTGGAGCACGGCACGCTGGCCTTCCTCCTCGTGGACCCCTTCCTCTTCTTCGACGACTACGCGGTGGACCTGGGCGCGGCGGACCGTGCCGAGCTGGAGGTGGAGGAGGCGTCGGACGTGATGGTCCTCACCATCGTGACGCTCCCCCGCACCCGGCGCGAGCCCCCCACCACCAACCTCCAGGGGCCGCTCGCGCTCAACCTGCGATCCCGGAAGGGGAAGCAGGTGGCGATCTCCGAGCGCGACCTGGGGCTGCGGGTCCCGGTGGACCTCTCGAAGCCCGTCGGGGGGTGACGGCCCGCGGCTGAGTCGGAGCCTTCGCGGAAGACACGAAGGGGGAGCGGCGCCCGGGACGGCGCCGCTCCCCCTTTTTGCTCCCCCGGTCAGCGACTCGATCGCCTCGACTCCGCTTCCCCACCCCGGCCGCCGGCGCCCTGCGCGGCGTTCTCCACCCAGTTGTGAACCACCCGGCGCAGCGCGGGGAGAGGGTTGCGGCGGGAGGAGCCGTAGGTACGGTTGGTGAGGAGGACCGCCCACACCCCGCGATCCGGGTCCACCCAGAGCGAGGTGCCGGTGAAGCCGGTGTGAAGGAAGGCCGCGCCCCTCGTGTCCCAGCCCAAGGCGCGCGTCCTCGCCCCGGGCTGGCGGTGCGTGAACGCACGCACCGTCTCCGGCCGAAGCACCCGCACCCCCTCCAGCTCCCCCTCGTTCGCCAGCATCGCCGCGAACCGCCCCAGGTCGTGCGCCGTGGAGAAGAGCCCGGCGTTCCCCGCCACCCCGCCCAGCCTCCGCGCGATGGGGTCGTGGACCATCCCCCGGAACGAGAGCCCCGTGCGCGAGGTCGGGGCGCAGAGGTCGCAGCCGCCCCCCGGGGAGAACCCGGTGGAGGCCATCCCGAGCGGCTCCCAGACCCGCCGTCGCAGCATGTCGGGGAGCGGCTCGCCCGCCGCGCGTTCCGCCGCGGCGAACAGCACCACCATGTTCACGTCCGAGTAGACCACGCTCGAGCCCGGCAGCGCCCGCAGGGGCGTGGCGATCACGTGCGTCAGCGTCCGGGCCCCGGTCCCCGCGGGGAGCCCGGAAGTGTGGGCCAGCAGATGGCGGACGGTGACCCGGTCCTTCCTGCCCCCCCGGAATTCCGGGAGGTAGCGCGAGACGGGCGCGTCCAGCTCCATCCGGCCCTCCTCCACCAGCAGCATCACCGCCATGGTCGTCGCGACCACCTTGGTGAGCGAGGCGAGGTCGTACACGGTGCGGACCGGGTCCACCTCCGCCTCCCCCCGGGCGAGGCGCCCGATCCCCCGCTCCAGCACGGTTTGCCCCCGCCCCCCCACCGCCAGCGCTGCGCCGGGGAACGCCCCGCGCGCCACCTGTGCGCGCACCGCCTCCTCCACGCGCCGGAGGGCCGCGGGGTCGAGCGAGATCGGCGCCGGCAGGGGCGCGGGCTGCTCGGGAACGGGCTCCGGCGCCGGGAACGCCGGGAACGCCGGGACCGTGGGAAATGGGAAGGCGGGCGCGGGAGGGCGGGCCGTGTCGGCCGGCGGCGCGGGCGCGAGGGCGGGAACGGATACGGCCCCGCGCTCCCCCGCCACCACGGCGAGCACCGCCAGCGGGACCACGGCGAACAGATCGGACTTCTTCATCGACTCCAGGACTCCTTGCACGTCCGGTCCACGCGGGAAGCTGCGCCTCCCCGGATCGGTATCACGCCCAAACGACGGCCACGTAAGGCTTTTAGGCGCGCGCCCCGCCGGAGGTCCCGCCCGCGGAACGAACTGCACGCGCGTGTAACGGGCTGCGGAACCGGCGGCACCAGCGGCGGGCGCGGAGTCTGCGGGAGGGGTGCGGCGGACGCGGGCGAGCAGGAGCGAGACAGATACGGAGGTGAGCGTGACGGACGCGGAACGCCGGAGCGGGCGGAGCGAGGACCGGACGGCCGAGCTGCTCGTCGTGTTCGGTTTCTGGGGGCTCCTGGCGGCCCTCTGGACGCTCAAGCAGGTGCTCGCCCCGGAGGGAGCGGGGGAAGCCGCCTCGCAGGCCGCGTACGCGTTCGGGCGCTTCGGCTTCTGGGCGCTGGCGACCCCGCTGGTGTTCCGGCTCGCCCGCCGCTTTCCCGTGGAGCGCGGACGCCGCGTCGGACGGATCCTCCTTCACGCCGGGGCCGCCGTGGCCGTCGCGGCGCTCGCCCGCGCGTGGACCGTCGCGCTGGGGAGCGCGCTCCTCCCGGAGCCGGCCGGAGGCGCGGCGGACCCGGTGCGCGAGGTCCTCCGGCTCCACTTCCTGGACGAGCTGATCGTGTACTCCGCGGTGCTGGCGGCGGGGTTCGCGCGGGACTACCACCTCCGTCTCCAGGCCCGCCAGCGCGAGGCGGCACGCCTGGAAACGGAGGCGGCACGGCTGCAGACACAGCTCGCGGAGGCCCGCCTCGCCGCGCTGAGGATGCAGCTCAACCCCCACTTCCTCTTCAACGCGCTGAACGGGATCTCCGCGCTGGTGGAGCGCGACCCCGCGGAGGTGCGCCGGCTGATCGCCCGGCTCGGGGAGCTGCTCCGCTACGCCCTGGAGGGCCCCGCGGACGAGGATGTGCCGCTGGACGAGGAGCTGGGCTTCCTCCGCCGCTACCTGGAGATCGTCCGGGCACGGTTCCGGGGCGCGCTGGAGGTGGAGGAGGTGGTGGATCCCGCCGCGCTCCCCGCGCGGGTCCCCAGCCTGATCCTCCAGCCGCTGGTGGAGAACGCCGTGGAGCACGGGATCGCGCGGGGCGGGAACGGCGGGCGCATCGAGATCCGCGCCGACCGGCGCGGCGGGCGGCTCCTGCTCTCCGTGCGGGACACCGGCCCCCCGGTCGAGCGCCTGCCGGTGCCCGGAGAAGGGGGAGGCGTGGGTCTCGCCAACACCCGGGCGCGGCTGCAGGCCCTGTACGGCGCCGACGCGACGCTCCGGCTGCGCCGGGCCGACGGCGCCGGGCTGGTGGCGGAGGTCGAACTCCCCTTCCGCCCCGCGAACGAAGGGGCGGCGGGCGGCCCGCCGAACCGGGGAGGCGGCGCGTGACCCCGGGAGCGGCTGCCCTCCGCGTGCTGGTGGTGGACGACGAGCCGCTCGCCCGCCAGCGGCTGGAAGACCTCCTGGCGCGGGAAGAGGGCGTGGAGCTGGCGGGATCGGTGGGCGAGGGGCGCGCGGCGGTGGATGCCATCCTGGACCTCCGCCCGGACCTGGTGTTCCTGGACGTGCAGATGCCGGGGATGACCGGCCTGGACGTGGTGCGGGAGGTGGGGCCCGAACGGATGCCTCCGACCGTTTTCGTCACCGCGTACGACCGCTACGCGCTGCGCGCCTTCGAGCTGGCCGCGCTCGACTACCTCCTCAAGCCGTTCGACGACGAGCGGTTCGCGCAGGTGTTCCGCCGCGCGCGCGAGGCGGTGCGGATGCGGCGCCTGGGGGCGATGGCCGACCGCCTGGTGGCCCTGCTGCACGGCGACGTGGTGCCCGCGGGGCCCTCCGCCCCTCCGGCCCCGCCCGCGGAGTACCTGGAGAGGATCGCCGTGGAGGCGCGTGGGCGGGTGCGCGTGCTCCCCGTGGAGCGCATCGACTACGTCACCGCCAGCGGCCCCTACGCGGAGCTGCACGTGGGAGGGGAGACCCACCTGATCCGCGAGCGCATGGCGCACCTGGAGGAGCGCCTCGACCCGCGCCGGTTCTACCGCGTGCACCGCTCCGCCATCGTCCAGCTCGACCGGGTGGAGACGGTGCTCAACCGCCCCGGCGGCGACTACGCCGTGCAGCTCCGCGGCGGGGTGAGGCTCCCCGTGAGCCGCAGCCGGCGCGAGGAGCTGGCCCGCCGTCTGGGGCTCGCCCGCTGAGGTCCGCGGACGCCGCTAAAGTTCCCCGCCGCACCGCCGATACTGATTCGTAGACGGGGAACGCAAGAGGCGACCCCGAAGGGAGCAAGGAAGCTCCCGAAACCACGTCACATGGAGCAGTGACAATGCGGATCAACACCAACGTCGGCGCGATCAACGCGCACCGGAACCTCACCGAGACCAACAACGCCGTCAGCTCCTCGATGCAGAAGCTGTCGTCCGGGTTCCGGATCAACCGCGCCGCCGACGACGCCGCCGGCCTCGGCATCGCCAACAAGCTCCGGGGCGACATCCGCTCGATGAACCAGGCGAGCCGGAACGCGGATCAGGCCAACTCGCTCCTCCAGATCGCCGAAGGGTCCGTGGGCTCGATCCAGAAGATGCTCGAGCGCATGAAGGAGCTGGCGACGCAGGCGGGCTCGGACACCGTGGACGCAGACGGGCGCACCCGCATCCAGGACGAGTTCAAGGCTCTCCAGGACGAGATCACCCGCACCGTCGAGACCACCAAGTTCCAGGGGACCTCGCTGCTGAAGGGCGCCGCGGGCACCCCGGCGACTCCGGGCACCCCGCTGGTTCCGGGCACCCCCGAGGTGACGGGCGCCGGCACCGCCGGCGCCGGCACGGTCGCCGCGGACCGGGCCGCCAGCATCGACTTCTCCGCCACCTCGCTGGCTGTCGGCACCGGGTACACGATCACCGACGACGGCACGGACATCACCATCGCCGACTCCGACGGCAACACCGTGGCCACGGCCGCGACGGGCTCGGCGGGCGACACCATCGACTTCGCGAGCATCGGCCTCTCGATCACCCTTGGGGCGAGCTACGACAGCTCCGACGGCTTCGCGGGCGAGACGTTCGACGTGAGCGCCACGTACGCGGCCGAGGTGCCGGACACGCCGGCCGTCCCGGGCACGCCGGCCGCCCCGGGCGAGACCCTGTCCTTCCTCATCAGCTCCAGCGAGCAGTACGCCACCAACGACGCGCTGCAGATCGAGGTGTTCAACCTCGAGCTGGACACCCTGGGGATCGACGCGGACACGCTCGCCACCCGTGACGGCGCGCTCGCGGCGCTCGACAACCTCGACGCCGCCATGAGCACGGTGAACTCGACCCTGGGCAAGATCGGTGCGTACCAGAACCGTGTGGAGTACGCCCAGCAGAACCTGAAGACCTCCATCCAGAACTTCTCCGCCGCGGAGTCGGTGATCCGCGACCTCGACATGGCCGAGGAGATGACGAAGTTCTCGAAGAACAACATCCTCTCGCAGGCCGGCACGGCGATGCTGGCGCAGGCGAACCAGAGCGCGCAGGGTGTGCTCCAGCTTCTCCGCGGGTAATCGTACCTAGATCGTCCTCCCGGGGCCGGCCGTGGCCGGTCCCGGGTTTTTCCGCGTCCGGAGGTGACGTATGGACCCGATTGGCAGCTTCAGCGGCATCGCGAGCGGGATCCAGTGGCGGGACATGGTCGACCAGATCATGCTCGCCGAGGCCGCCCGCCGCCTCGCGCCCGTCACCAGCCAGGCGACCGCGCAGCAGAAGCGGGTGGACGCCTGGAACAGCTACAACACGCTGGTCTCGCGTCTCAACGACGCGGCGAAGCGGCTCCGGGACGGCGCCGCGTTCTCCGCGTACGGCGTCACGGTGGGGAGCAGTTCGTCCACCGGACGCGGACTCCTGACCGCGACCGCCTCGGCCGGGGCCGCTCCCGGTAGCCACAAGGTGGAAGTGGTCTCCCTGGCCCGCGCCGAGAAGCTGAGCGGCGCCGTGGCGGCCGACCCTTCCTCCGCCCTGGGGATCTCCGGGGAGTTCGTGGTGAACGGGAAGCGCGTCGAGATCTCCGCCACGGACAGCCTGAACGCCGTGCGCGACCGGATCAACGCGGCGAACACGGGAACGCCGCCCTCCGGCGTCACGGCCACCATCCTCTCCTCCGGCCCCAACTCGCACCGCCTGGTCCTCAACGCCGACCACACCGGCGCGGCCGGGATCGACCTCGTCGACGGCGCCTCCGGCGCGCTCCGGCAGCTCGGCTTCGTGGACGGCACCCTGGAGGCGAACACCACCGCGAGCGGGGCGACCCGTAGCCAGCGCTTCACCTCCACGACCTCCGCCATCGCGACGATGATGGGGATCACGCTCCCGCCCCCCGCCACCGTGAAGGTGGGAGGGAAGACGATCAGCGTGGACCTCTCCACCGACTCGCTCGCCACGATCGCCGCGCGGATCCAGGCCGCGGGCGGCACTGCGACGACGGTGTCGGAAACGGTGGGGGGCGTGACCACCCATCGCCTGGAGGTGGGCGGCACCGTGAGCGCCGACGACGAGGACGGCATGCGGACGCTGGAAGCGCTCGGCCTGATGCGCGGCGGACGCGGCGCCGTGGCCCAGTCGGTCGCCACCGGGAGCGCGCTGACCGGGGCGGACGGCGAGGTCGCCGCCACGGCAACGCTGCTCACCGACCTGGGGAACGGGGGGAGCGCGGGCGGGGTGTCGGCGGGCGACACGTTCACCCTGCGCGGCACCCGGGCGGACGGCACCGCCGTGAGCCTCACCTACACGGTCACCGGCACCGACACCGTACAGGACCTGCTCGACCGCATCAACGGCCCGGACGGGTTCGGGCGGCCGGGAAGTCCGGGCGCCACGGCGACCTTCGAGAACGGCAGGATCCGGATCACCGACGCGGCCGGGGGCGACTCCCGGCTCGGCTTCTCCCTCATCGCAGGCAACGAGAACGGCGGCTCGCTGACTTTCGGGCCGACCGCCACCGACACCGTGGGACGGCTGCGCTCCGTGGTCGAGGGGAGCGACGCCCGGCTCCGGGTGGACGGCGTCCTCCTCACCCGCCCCGGAAACACCGTGACCGACGCCCTCTCCGGCGTCACCCTCAACCTCCAGCAGGCCGAGCCCGGCAACGTGGTGGACGTCACCGTGTCGCGCGACGTCGACGGGATCGTGAACTCCCTGAAGTCCTTCGCGACGGCATACAACGCCCTCGTGGACTTCCAGAGGAACCAGACCGCCACCGGAGGGCCGCTGGCGCGCAACGCGACGCTCCGCAGCACCCTCGCCGCGTTCACGGGCACCATGCTCACCGACGTGGCGGGGCTGGGCACAACCGAGTACCGGCGTGCCACGGTCGCGGGGGTCTCCCTCACGCGGACCGGCACGCTGGAGGTGGACGAGGCCAAGCTGAAGGGCGCGCTCGCCAACCACTTCGCCGACGTGAAGGCGCTCTTCGGCAGCACTGGCCGCGCCACCGACGGCGAGGTGTACTTCGTGAACACCACGGGGAAGTCGCAGCCCGGGAGCTACGCGGTGGTGATCACGGACCCGGCGACGCGGGCCGTCCAGACGGGGAGCGGCTTCTCCGGAGTGTACTCCGGCGCGGGAAGCGCCGATACTCTCACCGTGACGGACGCCTCCACGGGGAAGACGGGGAGCATCCGGCTGGCCGAGGGCGACACCACGGAAGACATCGCGGGCAGGCTGAACGCGCTCTTCCAGGCCCAGGGGATGAAGCTCACCGCCGCGAAGGACGGGAGCGAGCTGTCCATCTCCTCGGGAGACTTCGGCTCGGCCGCCGGGTTCACCCTCGCCTTCTCGGGAGGAGAGGACGACGCCCCCGCACAGCTGGGGCTCGCGGCGGGAACGTACCGCGGAACGGACGTGCGGGGCACCCTGGGCGGACACGAGGCCACCGGGCTGGGACAGGTGCTCAGCGGAGCCGCGGGGAGCCCTGCCGAGGGGATCTCCGTGAAGTACTCGGGGAGCACCGCGCGCGCGGCCGGGGAAGTCGCCTTCTCTCTGGGGGTGGGAGGGATGATGGCCCGCGCCGCCGAGACCGTGATCCGCGCCGGCGACGGAACGGTCGCCACCCAGGTCGACTCGCTCCAGCGGTCCGTCACCTCGCTCAACTCGCGTGCCGAGGACATCCAGAAGCGTCTCGACATGCGGCGCAACGCCATGATCCTGCAGTTCACCGCGATGGAAGCGGCCCTGGGCCGGATCCAGTCGCAGGGCAACTGGCTGACCACGCAGATCTCGGCACTCTACGCCAACCGATAACGGAAACGGTCGATGAGCTACACCAGTCAGGCTGCGGCCTACCGCGAGATGGAGGTCCTGTCGGCCACCCCGGGCCAGCTGGCCGTCATCGTCTACGACCACCTCCTGGTCTCCCTGCGGCGCGCCCGGATCGCGCTGGACGGCGGAAGCTTCGAGCTGCGGAGCGCCACCCTCGAGAAGTGCCGCGCCATCATCACCGAGCTGCTGGTCACGCTCGACCACGAGCGCGGGGGCACCCTCGCGCAGGAGCTGAGCAGCCTTTACACTTTCTTCCTCTCCGAACTGGTCGACGTGGGGATGAACCCGGACGCGGGACGCCTGGACCGGATCACCGGCATGGTGTCCGAACTCCGCGACGCCTTCGTGCAGGCCGCCGCGGTGGCGGAGGGCAAGGAGCCGGGCGCGTGAGCCACCCGTTCCCCGCCTCCTCCCTGCGCGCGGCCGCCGAGGAGGCGAAGGTCCTCTTCGACTGCCTGGGTGCGCTCGCGGAAGAAGTACTGGAGGCGGCGGAGCGGGGCGACGAAGCGGCGCTGGGCGAGGCACTCGACGAGCGCGACCGTGTGACGGTACGGCTGGAGCCGCTGCTGGAAGCGCTGATCGGCGCGCGCCGGCGTGGCGTCGCGACCGCTGAGGTGGACGAGGTCGCCGCCGCCGCGGTCGCAGTGCAGGCCGCCGACGCCCGCCTGGCCGGGCGCCTCGCGGAGATCCGCGGCGACATCGCCCGCGAACTGGACCGGATGGAGCACGCGGGCGCCGCGGCGACCGCGTACACGGCGCATGCGGAACCTCGCCGGCTGGACCTCGTCCTCCGCTGACGACGTGCGCGCGGACGCCGCGGCGGAGTCCACGGAGGTCCTGCGCGAGCGTCTCCGCCTGTTCGCGCGATACGCGGCGCTGGTCGCGGAGGAGCTGGAGGCGCGCGAGCGGGGAGACCACGCACGTCTCCGCGAGAAGCTGGAGGAGCGGGAGCGCGTCCGCGCCGAGATCGCCGCCCTGTCGGGCGACGACGAGAGCCCCGCGCCCGGGGCCGCGCTGGAGGCCGCCGTCGCCGAAGCCGAGCGGCGGGCGCAGGCGGAAGCCGAGGCGCGCGATTGGCTCTCGCGCGTGCGGGACGCCTCGCTGCGCGTCCGGGGCGGGCTCCGGTTTCCCCGCGCCGCGGGCGACGGCTATACGCCGACGGCCGCCGTCCGCGGCGCGCTGGACATACGCCGCTGAGCCGTGCGCGGCCACGCTCAAGATTTCACTGTCCGCCGCCGATACCTTCCGGAAAGAGGAGGAACACCGTCTATGAGAATCAACGACAAGGGCGCCGAGATCGCCCGCGCCGAGCTGATCCGGAGTACCCGGCCGGCCGAATCCCCCGCGACGGGGTCCGAGCCGATCCGTCCCGCCTCGCCCGCCACGCGCGCCGACAGCGTGCAGATCTCCGACGCGGGACGAGAACTCGCCGCCCGCGGGAGCGAGGGTCCGGAACTCACCCCAGAGCGCATCGCCGAGGTACGGCGGCGCATCCTGGAAGGCGCCTACAGCTCCACGGCGGTCGTGGGCCAGGTCGCGCAGAACATCCTGGACCGCGGCGACGTCTAGCGTTCAAGGACACACACCAAGGGAACCCGCACCATGAAGTTTCTCGTCGTGGACGACTCCGCCACCATGCGCCGCATCGTGGTCAACTCCCTCCAGCGGGTCGGCTTCACCGACATCGTCGAAGCGGGAGACGGGAGAGAGGCGCTGGACCGGTTCGACTCCTCGGTCGGGTTCGTCATCACCGACTGGAACATGCCCAACCTGAGCGGCCTCGACCTCGCCCGCGAGCTGAGGGCGCGCCCGGACGGGCAGACGGTGCCGATCCTGATGGTCACCACCCGCAGCGTCCGCGAAGACATCCTGGCGGCGGTCGAAGCGGGAGTGAACAACTACATCGTCAAACCCTTCACGCCCCAGGTGCTCAAGGAGAAGATCGACCAGCTCCTCGGCGCGGGGACAGCGAGCTGACCATGGCGACCCGCCCCGCAGACGAGCTGCTGTACGATTCGGAGGCCACCCTCCGCCTGGTGGACAACGCGATCGAAGGGATCCACGGCCTCCACGCCGAGCAGTCGGCCATGGAATCGCAGATGAGGACCCTCATCGGACAGCTCGTCGACCAGCCGCGCGGCCTCGCCGCACTCCCCCAGGTGCTGCTGCGCGCCTACGCGGAGATCATGGGGGTGCTGGAGAGCCTGAAGGAGAGCCGAGGCATGCTGGAGAAGGCCGCGCTCGACAAGATCCAGCACACCAACCAGAAGCTGCGCGAGGTCACCTCGGCCACCGAGGTGGCGGCCACCGACATCATGGACAGCGTGGACCGCGCCCTGGGAATGGTGGACGAACTCGACGCGGAGGCGGCGGACGCCGACGGCGGGCGCGGGCCGGAGATCCGGCAGTCGCTGAGGGACGAGCTGTTCGGGATGATGGGCTCGCTCCAGTTCCAGGACATCACCACCCAGCAGATCAACTACGCCTGCAGCGTGCTGATGGAGATGGAGCGCAAGCTGAACCAGATCGCGCACGTCTTCGATCCGCGCACCTTCGGGCTGGACGTGGTCTCCCAGGACATCGTCGCGGAGGAGCCGACCGTCGCCTTCGATCCCGCCGCCACCACGGCCGACGCGGAGCACCGGCAGGCGCTGGTGGACGAGATCTTCGGGACCTGACGACGCGGGAAGGCTACGTGTATCAAACGCGGAATTGGGCGTGACCCCCGCGGGGCGCGGGAGTCGGGCTGCGGCGCCGTAACACACGATACAACCGTATGTAACGGCGGCGAGCCCCGGGAAACCGCCCCCGGGTCTCGCCCCTCCGGGCTCGCATCCCTCACGCAACCGCCACGAAACGACAGCGCCCGGCCCACGCGATGTGGGCCGGGCGCTGTCGTTTCCGGAAAACCGGGGAGCCCCCGGGAGGTGGGGGAGGCTCCGCAGGAGGTGCGATGTGTGAGCCCTCGCCGTACTCCCCACTCGCGACCAAGGCCGGGCGAGTGCTCTGGCGAGTCCCTTCGGGTGGCGCACCGACGGAGGAGCCTCCCCCGCCGACCTCACCCACGACACAGCCGACTTCAGGCGTTCCTGACGAAGAACTCCGCGATGCGCCGCAGCGCCTCGTCCAGCAGGTCCTCGCCCGTCACCCACGAGAGGCGCAGCCACCCCTCCGTGCTGTCGCCGAAGGCGATCCCCGGCACCGCCACCACCCGCTGCTCCTCCAGCAAGCGCTCCGCGGCGGCGAGCGAGTCGCCAGAGAGCCCCGGGGGAAGCCGCAGCAGGCAGTAGAAGGTCCCCTCCGGCGGCAGGTGCGGGACGCCGTGGCGGTCGGCGGCGGCGAGGAGAGCGGCGCGCGTGCGCTCGTAGAAGGGGCGGTGCGCGGCCAGCGACTCCGGGTCGCGGAACAGCTCCAGCGCCACCACCTGCGAGAACGTGCTCGCGGCGGTGTTCACGAACTGGTGGACCTTGATCGCGGCGGAGACCACCTCCGGCGGGCCGGCGAGCCACCCCAGCCGCAGCCCCGTGAGGGCGTTGCTCTTGGAGACCGACGCGGCGACCAGGGTGTGCGGGTACAGCGACGCGATGGACACCGGCGGCTCGGGCGTGAAGTACAGCTCCCGGTACACCTCGTCGGAGAGAACGTACACCGGCGGCCCGGGACGGCTCGACAGCCCCTCCGCCAGGGCGCGCAGCTCCGCCTCCGGCCAGACGCGCCCGGTGGGGTTGCAGGGCGAGGCGATCACCACCAGCCGCGTCTCCGGCCGCAGCGCCTCCAGGACCCGCGCCGCGCTCGGCGCGAAGCCGTCCTCCGGGGCGAGGGCGACGCCGCGGTGACGGATCCCCTCCAGCACGCAGAGCTTGGCGTAGGCGAGGTAGGCCGGCTCCACCACCAGCACCTCGTCGCGCGACGGGTCCACGACCGTCTTGATCGCCAGGTACAGCGCCTCCTCCGAGCCCACGGTGACACACACCCCGGCCGCACCCGCGCCGTCGGGGAGCGCGCAGTACGCCGCGATCCTCTCCCGCAGCTCGTCCAGTCCGGCGTTGGGCGTGTACGGGCAGCCGTGGTCCCGTACCCACCCGGTCGCCTTCTCGAAGGGCGCGGGATCCGGGCGGAGCGTCGGCTCGCCCATGCAGAGGTCGATGTCGCCCGGCCGCTTGCGCGCGTTGATGGCCCGGATGATCGAGGGAGGGATCTCGGAGACGAGGGGGTTCATGGGGTCGGGAAGCGGAGGGGGGCGGAGCGCGCCGTCAGGAGAAGAAGCGACGGAGCGCGGTGTACACGAAGTCCAGCGAGTCCACCGGGCACCACTCGTTGGCCTGGTGCGCCTGCGAGGTCTCCCCCGGCCCGAAGTTCACGGCCGGGATCCCCCGCGTGGTGAAGCGAGCCAGGTCCGTCCACGCCTGCTTGGGCTGGATCGGGAGGCCCACCGAGCGGCTCCACGGCTCCAGCAGCGGGTGGTCCAGGTACACGTCGCCCGCGGGAGCCCGGTCCTTCACCTCCACCGTTCCGTCGTCGCCCACCAGCGCGCGAAGCTCCTCCTCCGCCTCCTCCGGGGTGCGGCCGGGCGCGAACCGGACGTTCACGTTGAGGACCAGCACGTCCGGCACCACGTTCTTGGAGTTGACGGTGTTCGCCTGCGTCACCCCCATCACCTCGTAGAACGTCAGCTCGCCGAAGCGCACCTCGCGCCGCTCGACCGCCGCGAAGCGCCCCAGGAGCGGGAGGGTGCGGTAGATCGCGTTCTCCCCCTGCCAGGGCCGGGCGCTGTGGGCGCGCCGCCCGGCGACCGAGACGGTGGCGTTCAGCACGCCCATGCACCCGAGCTGGAGGGAGCGGTCGGTGGGCTCCAGGATGAAAGCGAAGTCGACCGGCGGAACGACCCCGCTCTGCAGCACAGGCTCCAGCCCGTTCTCTTCGAACGGCCCCTCCTCCGCGTCGTAGAAGATCCAGACCGGGCGCGGCCCGCCCAGGTCGCGCCAGCGGTCCAGGAGGGCGAGCATCACCGCCACCCCGGCCTTCATGTCGCTGGCGCCGCACCCGTACACCCGCCCGTCGCGGACGACGTAGTCCTGGTCGGTCGCGCACTTCACCGTGTCCAGGTGCCCCACCAGCGCGACGGTGCCACCACGCTCCAGGCCGTCGTCCGCGAACGGGTCGCACACCACGGAGTTGCCGATCCGGTGCGTCCGTTCCGGCCCGGCGAGAAGGCGGCAGCGCGCCTCCACCCAGTCCGCGATCCGCTCCTCGTGGCCGGTCTCGCTCGGCATGAGGCACAGCTCCAGGGTGAGCCGCGCCAGCTCCTCCGCCGTCGGATCCTCCCGCATCGTCCCCCTCCCCGCTCAGACCTGGACGTCGAAGGTGCGGAGGACGTCGTTGAGCGACGTCTTCCGGTCGGTGGACTCCTGCCGCTTCCCCACCACGAGCGCGCAGGGGACGTGGAAGGTCCCCGCCGGGAACTCCTTGGGCCGGGTGCCCGGGATCACCACCGAGCGCGCGGGGACGCGCCCCTTCGTGACCACCGGCTCGGGCCCGGTGACGTCCACGATCGGCGTGGAGGCGGTCAGCACCACCCCCGCTCCGAGGACCGCCTCCTCCTCCACCACCACGCCCTCCACCACGATGCAGCGCGAGCCGATGAAGGCGCCGTCCTCGATCACGACCGGGGTCGCCTGCAGGGGCTCCAGCACCCCGCCGATCCCCACGCCGCCGGAGAGGTGGACGCCCGCGCCCACCTGCGCGCAGGAGCCCACCGTGGCCCAGGTGTCCACCATCGTCCCCGCGCCGACGTAGGCCCCGATGTTGACGTAGCCGGGCATCACCACGCACCCAGGCTCCAGGAAGGAGCCGTAGCGCACCACCCCCGGCGGGACCACGCGGATCCCCTGCGCCTGCAGGTCCGTCTTGGTGGGGATCTTGTCGAAGAAGCGCAGGTCGCCGGCGTCCATGGGCTCCAGCGGCCGGAGCGCGAAGTAGAGGAGGATGGCCTCCTTCACCCACGCGTTCACCTTCCACTCGCCGCCCACCTTCTCCGCCACCCGTACCTGTCCGCGGTCCAGCAGGCCGACGGTCTCCAGCACCGCGTCCTGCGCGGCGCGGTCCCGCAGCCGCTCCCGGTCCGCGTACGCCGCGGAGATCACGCGCTCCAGTTCCACCCGCTCCATCGTCCCCTCCGTTTCGGGTCACCGCTCCCCTGCCCGCCCTCGGGCGGCGCGCGGGAACGTAACCGCTCGCGCCGAAGGCGACAAGCGACGCCACGGGAATGGCAGGATCCGCACCCCCGGGGTTACATTCGACCGGACCGAGAGACCTCCACGCGGGGCGCCCGGACCGCCCGGCCGCCTCCCTCATCTCCCGTCTGCCATGTCGACTTCACACCGCCCCGGAAGGGGCGTGCTCGCGTTCTTCCTCCTGGTCGGGGCCCTGGGTCTCGGCGGCGCCGGGTACCTCCTCGCCAGCCGCCCGCCGACCTTCCACGGGACCACCTACGACGAGGTCACGCCCGCGCCCCCCTTCTCGCTCGTCGACCACACGGGCCGGAGCGTGACGCTGGACGACTACCGCGGCAAGGTGGTCCTCCTCTTCTACGGGTTCACCCACTGCCCGGACGTCTGTCCGATGACGCTCTCCAAGCTCTCCCGCGTGACGGAGGGGCTGGGGCGGAAGGCGGACGACGTGCAGGTCCTGCTGGTCACCGTGGACCCGGAGCGCGACACCCCGGAGGTCCTGGGCGAGTACGTACGGCGGTTCGGCCCGCGCGTCTCCGGGCTCACCGGCGACAGCGCCTCCCTCGCGCGTGCCTACGAGGGGTACGGCGTCTACACCATGACCGCGGGACACCACGGGATGACCCACAGCTCCGCGGTCTACGGGATCGACCGGGCGGGCCGCCTGGTCGTGGTGATCCCCCCCGAGGCCACCGAGGAGGCCGCGCGGGACGACGTCCGGGCGCTCCTCTCGCTGTGACCGCGGTCGCCACCCTCACCGTCGTCCGGTACTCCCCCGCGAGGGCGGTGCTGGGCGCGGCGCGGGTGGCGACGGACGCGCCGGCGCTGGCCCGGACGCCGGGGCTCCGCTTCTTCCGGTCGCTGGGGACGGGGAGCGGGCTCGGCTTCAGCGCGAAGCCGGACCTGCGCAGCTGGGCGCTCTTCGCCGCCTGGGAATCGCGGGAGGCGTGGGAACGGTTCCGCACCTCCTCGCCGCGGATGCGCAGGCACGACGCCCGGGAAGAGGTCTACTCCCTCCTCCTCGCCCCCGTCGCGGCGCACGGGCGGTGGGGCGGGATCGCCCCCTTCGACGCCATGGAGGGCGGCCCCGAAGTCGGCCCCGGAGACCCGGTGGCGGTGCTCACCCGCGCCACCCTCCGTCCCGCCCGCGCGCTGCGCTTCTGGTCGCGGGTGGCCCCCGTGGACCGCACCCTGCGGGCGGAGACGGACCTCCTCGCCAGCTTCGGCTTCGGGGAGGTTCCGTACCTCCGGCAGGGGACGCTGAGCGTCTGGCGCACCCGTTCCGCCATGGAAGCGTGGGCGTACCGGACCCCCGCCCACGCCGATACCGTCCGCCGCACGCGCGCGGAGGGATGGTACGCGGAGGAGCTGTTCGCGCGCTTCCGCTTTCTCGAGAGCTACGGGACCCTCCGGGGGACGGATCCCCTGTCGGGACTGCCGAGGTGAGCCCGGGCGGCCCTCAATCCACGTTGGGCATCCGCTGACGCCCCTCGGAGGTGGGCACGGCGAACGCCACGTCCGGGAACATCTCCTCGTTGAACGGATTGTAGTCGGCGCGCGGCGTGAACGGCTGGTCCACGATCTGGGCCCCGTCGAACGCCGCCGGTTCCATGTTCTTCCATCCCCGCAGGATCCCTCCCGCGCTGTACCCGCCGATCTGGAAGCCGTGGAAGAGCCGCTTCCCGGTCCCGGAAACGAAGACCATGTACGGCTCCACGATCCGGTAGCGGCCCGACGGCTCGGTGAGCCACACCAGGCTGAGCGCCTTTCCCGCCGCCACGAACGTGGCCTCCACCTCATCCGGCTCCATGACTGGTCCTCCGGGTGTGGACGTGAGTGGCACGAACCCTGAAGAGCACGTCGACCCGGTACGCAGAAACGGTTCCAGGCACCCTCCCCTCCCGGTTCCGAGGCAGAGGCCAGGACGGGTTGCGCCCTCGTTTCGACGTCCGTGGCAGCCGCCCGTGGAGACTGAGCCGCGCTCAGTCTCCACGAGCGGGGAGAGAGCGGTTTTTTCCAGGCGTGCCGCGGCCTTTCGGGGGCCCGGAACGCGCTTGACCGACCCGGAGCACGGCGGTATCCTGCGCGCTCCGGCGGGGGGATCCCTCCCCTGCCGCCGACCGGGCGTGACCCCTGTCATGCGGCCGCTCCCCCGGGCCGCACAACGCTCCTACTCCTTCAGGAGAGCCGTATGAGACGAAGTCTTGTGATCGCAGTCGCCGCACTCGCCTCGGCCGCCGGACACGCGCACGCGCAGGGCTCGGCGGTGATGACGCACTCGTCGTGCGCCGTCGCCCTGGGTGCCGCCGGGGTCGCGCGCCCGTGCGACGACGGGTCGGCCGTCCTCTTCAACCCCGCCGCGGTCGCGACCCAGCGCAGTGCCATCGGGGTGGGGTGGACGGGGGTGACCACCTCGGGGAGCTTCACCTACGACCGGACCGGCGAGGTCATCGACCGCAAGGAAGAGACGTCGTCGGTGCCGTTCGGCTTCGCGACCTACCGCGTGAACGACCGGCTCGGAGTGGGGCTCGGCGTCTTCAACCCGTACGGCCTGACCGTCGACTGGCCGCTGGACTTCGAGGGGCGCTACGTCAGCTACAAGACCAAGCTCCAGAACATCTACATCCAGCCCACCGTCGCCTACCAGGCCACGTCCTGGCTCTCCGTCGGGGGCGGGATCGACGTGGTGGCCGCGAACATCGAGATCAACCAGCGGCTGGACCTCGCCACGACCCCGCTCCCGGCCGGCCAGGCGCCCTTCCCCGGCGCCACCTTCGGCAACGTCGGCGTCCCGTCGGGAACCGACTTCGCCAACGCCGTGCTCTCCGGCGACGGCACGGGGGTCGGGTTCCATCTCGGCGCCCTGGCGAAGGTCACCGAAAACTTCTCGGTCGGGGTCCGCTACCTGAGCCCGGTGAAGGTCGACTACGACGGGACCGCCGACTTCACCCAGATCCCGACCAACGCCACCCTGCCGACCGGCGTTCCCCTCGACGCGGCGCTCGCCGCCCAGTTCGCGGAGAACGGCCCGCTCGCCGACCAGGGGATCGAGACCAACCTCACGCTCCCGGCGCAGCTGGTGGTGGGCGTGGCGGTCCGGCCCATCCGCACCCTGCAGCTCCTGGCGGACTACCAGTGGACGGGCTGGTCCAGCTTCGACGCGGCGCCCATCGACTTCCAGGGGAACGGCCCCGACCAGACACTGGTGCTGGACTACCAGAACGCGAACACCTGGCGCCTCGGCGCGGAGCTGATGGCGACGCCCGCGCTCGCGCTGCGCGGCGGGTTCATCTACAACACCGCCGCGGAGAAGCGCTACTCCGTCTCGCCGCTCCTCCCCGAGGCCGAGCGAAACTACATCACGGCCGGCGCCGGCTACCGGTTCGACAACGGGCTCGGCATCGACGTGGGCTACCAGCACATCGACCAGTCCGCGCGCCGCGGCCGGGTCCGCGGCCGCAGCCCCGGCATGACACTCGAGCAGCTCCAGGCGCTGAACGTCGGCGTGTACGAGGTCGACGCGCACGTGCTCGGCGTCACCCTTTCGTACCGCTTCGGCCGGCGCTGAGCGCCACCGCGCCCACAACTACGGGAACCTGTGCGAGACTTTCACATGAGACGATTCAGCAACCGCCTGTTGGCCCTCACCCTGGCGGCGGCTCCCCTGCTGGCCTCCTGCGCCACGGACGACTCGGAGCCGCTCGGCCCCGGGAACGGGGGCGAGCTGTTCGCCCGCTACGTGTCCCTGGGCAACTCGATCACGGCGGGTTACCAGTCCGGAGGTCTGAACGACAGCCTCCAGGTCCTCTCCTACGCGTACCAGCTGGGCGCGGTGAAGGCCGGCGCCTCGTTCAACGCGCCGCTCGTTCCCCGTCCCGGCTGCACCCGCCCGTACACGGGGCCGCTCGGCATCACCGGCCGGGTCGGCGGAAACGCCTCCGACACGTGCGTGCGCACCACCGTGCCGCGCATCGTGAACAACCTGGCGGTGCCCGGCGAGACCATCGGCGACCTGCTCCACCTTCCGGTCAGCCCGTCGGTGCTTTCGCTGAACCGCCTGCTGATCGGCGACCGCACGCAGCTGGACGCCATGGCCGAGGCGGACCCGACGTTCGTCACCGCCTGGATCGGCAACAACGACGCGCTCAGCGCCGCGGTCTCCGCGGACCTCGCGACCCTGACGCCGGAGGCCCTCTTCCGGGCGCGGGTGGACAGCGTGGCTGCCCGGATCGAGGCCGCCGGACCGATGGACGCCATCCTGATCGGCGTGGTGAACCCCAACGTCATCCCGCTGCTGCAGCCGGGAGCCTTCTACTTCCTGGTCGCCGCCGACGCGGCCGCCCGGGGCCAGCCGAGCCCCCTCGGCCGCCCCGTCAGCCCGGATTGCGCCCCCGGCACCCCGGGCGGGAGCCGCTCGGTGTCGCTGGCGATCCTGAGCACCCCGGCCACGCAGGTCCCCATCATCAGCTGCGGGTCCACCACGCCCTTCGTTCTCACCGCCGAGGAGGCGCAGACCATCTCCCAGCGCGTCGCGGCCTTCAACGCGGCGATCCAGGCGGCGACCACCGCGAACGGGAGGAACTGGACGTACGTGGACCCCAACGAGATCCTCCTGCCGTTCGCGAACGACCCCGCCCGGCTCCGCAAGTGCCAGGGGCTGGCGACGGCCGCCACCCCCACGCAGCTCGCCGCGGCGGTACATAACACCTGCCCGAGCTTCGACCCCCGGATCGGCTTCGGCTCGCTGATCTCCTTCGACGGCGTGCACCCCTCCTCGGAGGCGCACCGGATCGTGGCGAACGCCCTGGCCACGGTCATCAACCAGAAGCACGGGCTCAGCCTTCCGACGAGCTGACCCCGAGCGGTCGGTACGGACCGGGCGGAGGAGGGCGGATCCCGGCGGGGTCCGCCCTCCCTCGCTTCCGGACCTCCGGAGAGGCTATATTTCCGACCTCGTTCCCCGCAGCCCCCGCACACATGGCCAACGACGCTCCGCAGCCGCAGATCCCTCCGGGGATCCAGAAGATCCTCAACCGTTTCGCCACGCTCACGCCGGACATGACGCGGCAGGCGCTGGTACAGTACGCGAACAAGCTCCAGCCCCTTCCGGAACGGTTCGGCGCGCTGGACCTGGAGCAGCACCGGGTGCACGAGTGCCAGACCCCGGTCGCGCTGTTCTCGGAGGTGCGGGACGGGAAGATGTACTACTTCGCCGACGTGCCGCAGGGCGCGCCCACCATCCGCGCGCTCCTCGCCCTCCTCTTCGACGCACTGAACGGCCAGCCTCCGGAGACGACCCTGGCGATTCCCCCGGACTTCGTCCGGCAGGTGATGAGCAAGATCGGGCTGGGGACGCGCGAGGTGGGACTGAACGCGATGGTGGAGCGGCTCAAGCGCTCCGCCCGCGAGGCAGCGGCCGGCCAGGCATGAGGCGGGACGGCCTCCCCCTTGCGGTGAAGGGGAGCGCACGTTCTTTTAACGCTTTCGACCGTACCCCGCGCCCGTGGCCCCGGCACCGCCGGAGCACACGACGGCGCGGCACGCGGGTGCGGATGGCGACGTGGACACCAAAGGAGATGACGCATGCGTAAGGCACTTCGGGCCCGGGTGAAATTCGCGGGCTCGGTGGTGTGCGCGGCCCCGGTGCTGCTCTTTGCCCTCACCGCCTGCCTTCCGGAAGGCGGTTACGACAAGGTCACCCACCGCGAGAAGCGGGAGCTTCCGCCGCCCGACTTCCCCCCGCCTCCGCGCGTAATCGCCGGGGTCGGGCAGACCGCCGCCTCCGCCCGGGTGGTCGCGACGAACCTGCCCGCGGGCGTCACCCAGGAGATGGTGGACGAGGGGCAGCAGGCCTACGGCACCACCTGCACGGCCTGCCACGGGGCGAACGGGATCGGGACCCCGGTCGCGCCCGCGCTCAACGACAACCAGTGGATCAACATCTCCGGCCAGTACCCGGAGATCGTCCAGGTCATCACCAACGGCGTGCCCAACCCCAAGGAACACTCGGGCGCAATGCCGCCGCGGGGCGGCGGCAACTTCAGCGACGAGCAGATCCGGGCGCTCGCCGCCTACGTCTACGCGCTGAGCCACCAGGGAGGCGGCGCGTGAAGAAGACCACCGGGAACGAGGGTACCTTCCGGACGGTTCGAGGCAGGTACCAGGACTGGTTCGGCGCGGGCGACCGAGGCTTCCTCCCGGGCCGGACCATCGCGAGCGACGACTACGAGCATCCGGGCACGGGTGCCGGGGGAGGCGAGATGAACAAGATGGTGATGCTGGGGATCGGCGGCGGGATCGGGGTCCTGCTCCTCGCGATGGCCGCGTTCTCCTTCGTGAATTCCGGGGAGTGGGCGGCGATCTCGCGCGACGGGGCCGCGATGGGGTACCGGGTGGTGGGCTTCTTCCTGACCATCGCCGGGCTGGGTTCCATCATCGCGACCTTCAACCACCTGTTCCGGGTGTCGGGGCAACCCGCTCATCACTAGAGAACAGGATCTGGCGGGAAAAGTATTGACACTGTGGACGGAGCCCACTAACGTAGACACCACTCGTACAAGTGGTGCTACGTTGCCGGGCTCCTCTGCGTTCGGGGTAGCCCGTTCCCTCCATCCACACCCCTTTCGGAGGCCGGCATGGCCAGGTTTCGTCTGCGCGCAGTTTTCGCTCTCGTCGCTGGAACCCTCATCACGATCGGTGGCTGTGCGGACAACTCGCCGACCGGAAATGCTCCTTCTGAATTCGGAACACGCTATGAGCCGGTCAGGCTCGTTCAGTCGATGGACGGAGCGGGCTTTAACCGACTCGGAACGCAACGCGCAGAAGTTCGCATTGGCCCCGCTGGCGGAACGCTCAATATTCCTGGAGGACATACCCTCGACTTCCCTGCCGGAGCGGTTGACAAGCCAACGACTATCCGTGCGAAGGTTGACACACGGTACCTTCAGGTCGATTTTGAGCCGCATGGTATCCAATTCCCTAAGGGGCGGGAGCCGGTGCTCACCTTGGCCCTTCAGGGTGCGGACATTGCCCCTTTCAATTGGCTGGTGGTAACCTACATCGTAGGTGACCAAATTTTTGAGATCCTTCCTACGGATATCGATCTTTCAAATAAGAAGGCTACGACACGCTTAAGGCACTTCTCCGGCTATCTGCTTTCTGGAGGCAGGAGTGCGGAGTGAGGTCGCCCGGCGATAATGCTCGGTCATCCCTGGGGGACATACAGCCTGTTGTGTGTCCCTCTCCTATCTCGCCGGGACTGAATTGCTACACAATCTAGACAACCGCGTCACTTCCGACCTGCTGGCATCACCCCTTGACCGAGCACGTGATTGCGAACGTGCTGGCAGATGGGATGATGCTATTGAACTTTGCGAGCAGGCATTTGGCAATAGTATTCGGTTGCGTGATGTCGGATTTCTATTGGAATCGATTACTCGTTTAGGATTCTATTCCATACAGACTGGCAACCGCCCGCTTGCAGTAGAATATCTCGAATTGGCGCTTACGATCTCGGAACTAAACCACTATCCAGAAATTACCGGAAGAGCACTCAATACCCTTGCGATTGTAAAACAACAGGAAGGGGATACCGCGACAGCACATTCCCTTTATGTTCGCGCACTTGCGATTGCTGATACAGTAGGGAACAAGCGCGTTATTGGGGAAATCCATCAGAATTTGGGAACTCTTGCCAATATTCGCGGCGATATGGACGAGGCACTGGAACGTTACAAATCAGGCCTCCAATACATGCAAGATGCCGGCTTTGAGCGGGGATGCGCGAAGGCCCTCAACAATCTCGGCATGCTTCATGTAGACTTAGGAGAACTTGAAGATGCAGACATCTACTTTCGCCAAGCACTGGATATATGCTCTCGTATCGAGGATGTCGCCACAGCGGCCATGGTACATGGGAATCGCGCCGAACTCTTTCTCGCTCGCAACCAACCTGATCAGGCGAGGACCAGTTGTGACGAAGCATTTGAAATCACTAGCAGGTTAGGACATGACCTCGCCAAAGCCGAGGTCCTAAAATTTTACGGCATTCTTTATCGGACGACCGGCAAGCTGCACTTAGCAGAGACCCATCTCCAGCAGGCAATTGATATCGCTGGTCTGTTAGACCCGTTGCTTGAAGCAGAAGCTCTCAGAGAACTCGCATTAGTTCTGCGCGCGCAGAATCGAAACCGCGGCGCTCTGACCGCGCTCAATCGTTCTCGATCGCTCTTCAAACGACTTCAAGCACAGCAAGACCAGGCTGATGTCAGCACTCGTATCGAAGGTCTGGAAGCTGATTTTTTATCAATCGTACAGAGTTGGGGCGAGTCGATCGAGGCAAAAGACAAGTACACCAGTGGGCACTGCCAGCGCGTAGCCGACTATGCTTGCCGGATCGCGGAGGAGGCCGGTATTCCGGAGCACGACATCACGTGGTTCCGCATGGGAGCCTTCCTGCACGACGTAGGCAAGACGGAGGTACCGGCGGAGATCCTGAACAAGCCCGGCCGCCTTACGGACGAGGAGCGGCTTATCATGGAGCGGCATACCGTCATCGGTGACGAGATGCTCGCCCCGGTGGAGTTTCCGTGGGACATCCGCCCCATCGTGCGGTCACACCACGAGCGCTGGGACGGAACCGGATACCCGGACCGCCTGGCTGGGGAGGAGATCCCCTTCACGGCGCGCATCCTTCGCATCGCCGATATCTTCGACGCCCTCACCACGGCGCGCAGCTATCGTAAGCCGCTCTCGCCGGAAGTAGCGTACTCGATCATGGAGGAAGACTACAAGTCGTTCGATCCGAATCTCTTTGAAATCTTCCGCCGGCTGTTCCCGGAACTCGCAGAACTGGCAAGCAGCGCGCATGCGGTTGCGACTGAGGAGAGTGTTGTCGCATCATAGTCAAGCCTGTGCCATGTGACCGCTCCCGCAATCAACCCGCCACCGCCACGCCCAGTCTTTCTCTCAACCTTTCAGCGCGACGTTCAGCCCCCATCGCGGAATATAGCGCCGTTGCTTTATGTACAAGGTCGCTGACTAAGTTGGCGTTTCCGCACCGCTCCTCAAGATACGCCAATTCCTCATGTGTCTCTGCCTGAACTAATCTGTCTCCAACTTCGTACGCCACCTGCAGGGAGAATTGAAGGTGCTCTCTCGCTTCAGAGAAGCGCCCCCTGGAACCGGCAAGAATTCCGAGGACCCGGTTGGCATCCCCAATACCCGGACGATGTTGCACACTGGAATACCGCCTCAGTGCACTTCTTGCAAGCGCCTCAGCGAGACGGTGATCCCCGAGTGTGTTTAGTAGCAGCGCACGCTCCATTTCAGTACCTGCAATATCTGCTTCGACTCCAACTGCTTTGTAGTTCTGAACAGCCAAGTCGAAATGTGTCTCGGACTCAGCATACGCTCCGAGTTGGCGATATGACATTCCTAAATTATGGTGAATCCCACCGATCCCTCTCCGCAAGCCAGAACGCTGAAATGGGGTGAGAGCACGCAAGAAAGAAGAGATGGCGAGACTCCAGTTGCAACGGATGTCTGCAACCACTCCGAGTGCAACGAATGCGCTCGCAACCGTCCCCTCATCGTCCGCATCGAATGCAGCTTGCATCAGCGCTTCGGCAACCTGCTCCGCTTCTGCCAGTTCGCCAAAATATATTCGAGCGTGTATCTCCCTGTTCATCTGCCTCCGGAACAATGCACTATTTCCAGTTCTCTTCAACGGTTCAGCGAGTTTTAATAAGAGATCCCGTCCCTGATCACGTTCCCCGAGATAAAACCATGCATCACACAGGTACAATCCCAACTCCGGCTGACGAAAAATTTCCTCCTCGGGAACCGAGACGAGCAAATCATGAAGCCCCGTAAGATCAGCTTTGCTAAATAGAACCCAGGCTTGCTCCAAAAGAGCATTGCGACGCTCAACTGTCCACGGCATTTGCATATTCATCTCCTATGCAAATGCCAGACATCCTACATAATTCGGAAAGGATTGGAGCTTCATCATCGACTCCTCTCCTCGCCATCTACTGCGAGCAAGCTATACAGGTGCCGCCGCCCGATCGCCAGCAGCCGCGCCGCCTCGCTCTTGTTCCCCCCGCACCGCTCCGTCATCGCCCGCGCCGCGGCTCGCATGACGTCGTCCATCGTCGCGGGGAACGGGATCACCCCCGCTGGCGCGACCTCGTCTCCGGGAAGCTCCAGGAACAGGTCTTCCGTCCGGATCGCACCGTCACCCAGCAGGATCGCTCGCTCGATCGAGTTCTTCAGCTCTCGCACGTTCCCCGGCCAGGGGTGCAGCAGCAGCGCCGTACGGATCTCCTGTGAACCCGGATCCTGCAAGTAGAGGGGCGAACCGGTTGAATTCGCCTGGTGCGCCCCCCTCCTGAGCGAGTGAAGAGCCGGCGGAGCCGGGTCCGAGGGGGCTGCGAAGCTCCTCCCGACCGC
>Ga0180215_1000785_pt1 | contig 37375 bp, 33 predicted proteins | sample eDN3rd37CBELigBY_FD_128871 | JGI IMG/M metagenome (GOLD analysis project Ga0180215, IMG submission 128871) | Enriched backyard soil microbial communities from Emeryville, California, USA - eDNA 3rd pass 37_C BE-Lig BY (version 2) (version 2) | ecosystem: Environmental > Terrestrial > Soil >...
GCGGGCGTGGAGGCGGGCGTGCCTGCGTGGGCGGGCGCGACGGCAAGCTCGCCCCGCTCCAGCGCGGCGGCGAGCCACGGCATGTAGCCGGCGCCGAGGGCGTGGACGAGGGCGGCGCGGGAGAGGCCGTCGAGGTGGACGATGAGGAAGCGGCGGCCCGCCGGCGCGCCGCGGGCGGCGGTGCCGTGGCTGCCGAGGAAGGCGAGCCTCCTGTCGAGCCAGGAACGGCGGGCGGCCTCGTGGTGCATCGATCGGGCGCCTCCGGCGCCTCGGGCGCGGGACCGGGTGGACGCGCCAGCGAACGGGAAGCCCGCTCCACGTGTGGTGGAGCGAGCCGCGACCCGTCGGCTAGGTGGGCTTGCGCGCCGCGCGGCCGAGCCACTGCAGCGTGTCGAGGGCGTTGCGCACCGGCTTGTCCACGGCGCGGGCGGCCTCGCCCAGCACGCGGAAGAGCGGCGAGAGCCTGCGGACGAGCATCCGCTGCACGCCGCGCAGCTCGCGCTCCTCGCGGGTGGCGCGGCGGGCGAAGGGCTCGCGATCCCTGCCGAGCGCCGCCTCCTCGCTGGCGGGGATGCCGTAACTGTACGGCGCCTCCTCCTCGCGGATCTCCCGGGAGAAGGGGCCCGTGTCGGCGAAGGCGTGCCCATCGCCCCGCGCCTCCCGCTCCGGGGCGGTGGGGATCGGCCGGGCCGAGCGCGGCACGCCCGCGGCGCCCACCGGGCGCGGGAGCTGATCGAGCACCGACGAGCGCTCCCCGTGGAGCGCGGCGAGCTGTGCCTCCGTCTCCTCCACGGCGGTGAGCGGCTCCGCGCGCCGTCCCGCCTTGGGCCGCTCGGACGGAAGCACGTGCTCCTGATCGCGCTTCAGCACCGCGCGTTCGCGCGAGAGCCGATCCTTGAACTGCTTGCGCGGGCCGGGCGGTCCACCGCTCCTGCCGGCGCGCTTGAAATAGTCCTGGTTGTCCTTGACCATCGTCGCCACCCCATCCCCATCCAGTCCTGCGAAAGTAGGAACGGCAGCCTTCCGACGCATCCTCGCCGCCGGTCCACGTGGTGGGGCCCACGGGTCGGGGCGTGGGCGGTCCCGCCGGTCGGTGTGCAGCGTCGGGGGATGACAGGCAGGGGCGCAGCGGGCCGGCCGGAGCACGGCCTCGGCCACTACATGCGCGACATCGTCTACGGGGCGAGCGACGGCGTGGTCACCACCCTGGCGGTGGTGGCGGGCGCGAGTGGCGCCGCCTTCGAGCCGCGCGTGGGGCTGGTGCTCGGCGTGGCCAACCTGGTGGCGGACGGCCTTTCGATGGGGGTGAGCAACTACCTGGGGCTCAAGACCGAGGTGCAGCAGGAGGGTGGTTCGGTGCGCCGGGAGAAGCCGTGGCGCCACGGCACCGCCACGCTCCTCGCGTTCGTGGTGGCGGGGACCGTGCCGCTCCTCAGCTACGCGCTCCCGCGGCCGGCGTGGCTCTCGCTCTTCCAGCTGGCGCTGGCGCTCTCGGTCCTCGCGCTCGCGGGCGTGGGAGTGGTGCGCGCGCCCTTCGTCGGCCGCTCGCGCATCCGTTCCGCAGCGGAGATCGTCGCGCTCGCACTGGGCGCGTCGCTGGCCGCGTGGCTGGTGGGGTGGGGGGCGCGGCGGTTCGTAGATGGGTACGGGTAGGAACGAAGCGGGCGGACCATCGCTGGCCCGCCCGGTTTCGATCTACCTGCTGGTCTGCCTCAGAGCACGTTGGCGGCGCCGGGCGTCAGCGTGGTGCAGAGCGCCCAGTCGACCGAGGCGTCGTTGGTGTCCTGGCCGTTGGGGATCCTGCAGAGGCTGCTGGTGCCACTGTTCGGATCCACGAGCGAGGTGGCCGTGCCTTCGACCAGGTTGTAGCCGCCGATGCCGTCGATGGTGACGTTCGTCAGCTCGCCCTCGTAGGAGAGCGCGTCGATGAGGCCGCCCTCCGCGTCGAGGAGCGCGACGCCGTCGGGCGCGCCGTTCTGGACCTGGTCGGAAGCACCGGGCCACGGAATGACGATGGCGCCAGGGGCGACGGGGACGGTGTCGTTGGCGATCACCAGGTAGCCGCCCGCGGGGATGCTGACGGCGGAGGTGAGATCCATGACGGTGTAGCTGGACAGGCTGCTCGACGCGCCGTTGATCAGGGCGAGCTTGACGCCGGTCAGGTCGAACGCCGTGCTGCCGGCGTTGAAGAGCTCGACGTACTCGGCGTTGTCGGCGCCGTCGTTGTCGTAGTCGATCTCGTTGATCACGAGGCCCGCCTCATCGGGCGGGGTGAAGCCGAGGAAGCTCCTCGAGCCGGCGATCACGCCGGCGCCGAGGGTATCGGTGAAGGCGTCGGCAGCGAACTCGATGGTGTAGAGCGTGCCCTCCTGCTGCGTCGCCGTGGTCAGGATGACCGTGCGCTCGTCGACCGAGACGCCGGTCACGTCGAGGGCCGGCGTGATCGTGAAGTCGGAGGCCTGCACCGTGGCGGGATCGATGCGGCGGTTGAAGACCACGTGCACCTCGGTGGCGCCGAGAACGAAGGCGCGGTCGACCTGCGGGGCGGGGCAGCTGGTCAGGGTGAGGTCGGCGGCGACGTAGGCGGAGGGCTGCGCGGTCGCGCCGAAGCGCCACATCGGCCCCTGGTTGAGGGTGACGACGCAACCCGGCGCGACGTCGAGCGCGTCCTGGAGGCTGGTGGGCATCCGGAGCCGCGGCATCGGCCCGGTCGGGATGCCCGCGGTGGCGATGTCCGCCTGCACGTGACCGCCGCCCGCGCCGGCAAGGGCGCCGAGCGTTCCGGACATGCGGACCAGCTCGAACTCGTAGGCGCCGAGCTCGCTCACCACGTCGGTGGCGTCGGTGAGGTCCTGGACCCAGCCGCTGATGTCGTTGCCGGTGCTCGCCTTGCTGAGGCCGGTGAAGCCCGTGACGATGAGCAGCTCGCCCGACATCACCTCGGCATCGGTGACGGTGAAGGCGACCTCGTCGCCCACGGCGACGGGCATCTCACCCGCCGCCTTCACGAAGAGCGCGGGGCCGGTGGGGCCCGCCTGGACGAAGAAGCCGGCGACGTCGCTGGCACCGCTGCCGTGGCTCTCGCGCACGTAGGTGACCATCACGTCGGTGATCGGGAAGGAGCCGCCGACGATCGGCATCGGCGCGGTGCGCAGCTCGGTGATCTCCACCTGGCCGCGGGGGCCGCAGGTGTGGGTGGCGTCGGCGCAGGCCTCGCCCTCGCCGCAGTGGGCGTCGGCGGTGCACTCGACGCACTGGCCGCCGGCGACGGTGGTGTCGCAGACGCCGTCGGTGCAGCCCTCGGTCGAGGTGCAGGTGACGCAGGTGTTGCTTTCGGTGTCGCAGACGCCGGACTCGCAGTCGGCGGTTTCGAGGCAGCCGACGCAGACGTTGTTGTCGGTGTCGCAGACGCCGTCGATGCAGTTGGAGTCGTTGAGACAGCCGACGCAGACGCCGCCGTCGACCGAGGTGTCGCAGACGGGGGTCTCGCCACCGCAGCCCTCGAAGACGGTGCAGGTCACGCAGGCGCCGGTCGCCGTGTCGCAGACGCCGGTCTCGCAGTCGTCGGTGGTGAAGCAGCGCGTGTCGTCGCCGCCGTCGCCACCGGTGCCGCCGTCGCCGCCGGTCCCCCCGGAGCCGCCCGTGCCACCCGAGCCGCCGGTCCCGCCGGTGCCGCCGACGCCGCCGGATCCGCCGGATCCGCCGTTGTTCTGGTCGTCGTCGCTGTCGCCGCCGCAGGCAGTCGACAGCGAGACGGCGGCGAGGAGCGCCACCGTCCACACGAGGTTCTTCTTCATCGCTGGATCCTCCTGCCCGGGTCCCCCGGGACGTCCGCCCGGGACATGCCACATTCCGGGGGATCGAGACAACGATGCGTCCCGTGGCAGACGCACCGCCCCCGCATGTAGCGCCGCGCAGGAGATGATCAACGCACCACGCCCCACACGAGTGGAGCAGCGGCGCTCAGCTGCCCACCAGCCTGCGGTGATCGACCATCAGGCAGCGGTCCTGCACCACCAGGATCCCGGCCCTGGCCAGCGCCTCCGCCACCTGCTCGTTGCGGATGCCGCTCTGCATCCACACCGCTCTCGGCTTCTTGGCGAGCAGGTCCTCCCGGTGCCCGGCGACGTCGGGGCCGCGGCGGAAGACGTCGACGATGTCCACCTCACCGGGGACGTCGGCCACCTTCCGGTAGACGGGCCGGCCGAGGATCTGCGTGATCTCGGGGTAATAGACCGGCACCGGGATCACCTCGAGCCCGGCGTCGGCCAGGTACTTCGGCACGTAGAACGCAGGCTGGCCCGCCTGCGCCTCCGTCTTGATCCCCAGCACCGCCACGCGCCTCGTCGTGCGGAGGAGCTCGGCGATCCTCGCTTCGTCGTTCTCGATCAGGTTCTCGCGCCAGTCCATCCGGGCAGGCTACGCCGTCCCGCGCCGCCGCTCACCTCCCCGATCAGGCGGAGTGGCGGATCGGCGGCTCCCCGCCAGCCTCCGGCTCCACCGGCGCCGGCACGCCGAGCTTGCCGCGGGCCGCCACGGGCTGCATCGGGTCGCCGCCCAGGCCGCCGATCTCGCGGTGCATCCGGTCCACCACCTCGTAGGTCTGGCGGAGGAGCGCGTCCCGATCGCGCCGGGTCAGCCCCGCGGTGGGGATGGGGGCGCCGATCTTGACGCGGATGGTGCCCGGGCGGACCCGGAAGCCGGTGCTGGAGAGCACCTTGTCCGCGCCGGCGATCGCCACGGGGACCACCGGCACCTGCGACTCGATCGCCAGCACGAACGCCCCCTTCTTGAAGGGGAGGATGCGGGAGTTCCGGGAGCGCGTTCCTTCGGGGTAGGCGAGGATGCTGGCGCCCGCGCGGATCCGCGCGCCGGCCCGGGCGATGCTCGCCACCGCCTCGGTGCTCTTCTCGCGCTCGACGAAGATCATCCCCGTGGCCCACATGTACCAGCCGAGGAAGGGGACCCGGGAGAGGACCTTCTTGGCGATGAAGCGCAGCGGCGCCTTGAGCACGTAGAAGGCGACCGCGATGTCGATCGCCGACTGGTGGTTCATCAGGTAGATGTGGGGCTTCGACCAGTCGATCCCCTCGCCGCCCTCGCACTCGATCTTCGCCCGCGCCGCCCAGAGGATGCCGGGCGCCCAGCAGGTCCGGGCCATGTGGAGGGGCAGGTCACGGCGGAAGGTGACGAGCAGCACCAGCAGGGCGGCGGTGATCCAGAAGGCGGACCATACCCCGAGGAAGACCGCCTGGGCGGCGTTGATCAGCATCCATCCGAGCTTGCGCATGGCTCTCCCTTCGCGAGAGGCGCAGTTACGCGATCCCGCGCGCCGCTGTAAAGGCTGCCTGCTTCAACCGTCGACGACGCCGTTCCAGTCGATCACCGCGGTCTCGCGGGCGGGCGGCCCCTCGAGCCGCTGCCAGAGGGGGTCGCGCGCCGGGGCCTCGGGCCGGTAGGCCATCATCCCCGCGGGCGCCTCGCCCTGCCTCGCCCACGGCTCGAGGAGGCCGCGCAGCGCGTCCGCCTCCACGCGGACCCACTCCTCCTTCGTGCCGAGCCAGCCCTTCCTCTCCCGGCGGAGGAGGACGTGGGTCGCCTGCTGCGGCAGCCAGATCGGCTCGCCCGCCTCGTAACGGCAGAGCACGGCCGGCTCCTTCCGCAGCGGGATCGAGGCGAGCACGAGGCGGGGCACCTGCACCTCCGGCCCCGCCTGGATCCGCACCTCGCGCCGGTGGAGGTTGTGGCTGAAGACCCGGGCGAGGAGCTGGCCATCGATGGCGGTGGGAAGCTGTGAGGGCGCCGCCCCGGAGGCGCGCAGCTCCTCGAGGACCGCGCGGTTCCCCTCCTCCCAGGCGGGGAGGAGCTCCTCCTCGCTCCGCCGCCGCGGCGCGGGATCGGCGGCCCCGGGATCCTCCACCGTGCAGCCGAGCTCCTGCTGGAGCGCGACGGCGAAGAGCGCGCCCTCGATGCCGAAGAAGCGGGGCTTGAGGTAGGGGATCTGGAGGAGGAGCACGCCGCTCTCCAGCGCGTCCTCCTCGTCCTCCCCCTCCTCCTCGAAACGGGGGGCGAGGAGGGCCCAGACGCCGGTGTCCGGATCGGTGAGGACGAGCTGCTCGGGCGTGCTCGCCTCCTCGTTGACGTAGGGCGCGAGGGTATCTGCTTCGCGCAGGGCGGCCTGCACGTCCGGGAAGGGGCGGGGGAGCTGCCCGGTGGGCGGGTGGAGGAGGAGCTCGTGCATCATGGTGACCGCATCCTACCCGCGGCGGGGATCCGTGTCGCCCGTGCGGATTGCCCCGGGGATGCGCAGCCTGGATCGCGATGAAGCCGACGAGAATCCGAGAGGTGCCGCTCCACCGCACCACCAGGCTCGAGCTCTTTCGCGACCTCGACCACTTCGACCCGATCCTCGACGACCTCTCGCGCCTCGGGCGCGAGGTGGCGGTCCGGCTGGGGACGGGGCAGCTCTGGATGCTCAACTCCACCCAGTACGGCGGCGGGGTGGCGGAGATGATGCCGCGCGTCTGCAGCATCCTCGCCGATCTCGGCGTCCACACGCGGTGGCTGGTGCTGGAGCCGGGCGATCCCCGCTTCTTCCCGGTGACGAAGGGGATCCACAACCTCCTCCACGGCGTGCCGGGGCTCGAGGATCCAGAGGGCGCGCGGCCGATCTACGACGCGGTGAGCGAGGCGGCGGCGGCGGAGCTGCGCATGCTCGACGCGGACGACGTCCTCGTGGTCCACGATCCCCAGCCCGCCGGCGTCGGGATCCACCTCCCGCAGCCGCTGCGCCCGCGGCTGATCTGGCGCTGCCACATCGGCGTGCCCGAGCGGAACGAGCACACGGAGGCGGGCTGGTCGTTCCTGCGGCCCTATCTCGAGCCGTACGAGCGGCTGCTCTTCTCGGCGCGCACCTACATCCCCGACGAGTGGACGGAGAAGAGCGGCGAGCTTCACCCCGGCATCGATCCCCTCTCCCACAAGAACCGGACGCTGCGCCCCTACAAGCTGGTGGGCGTGCTCCGCGCCGCGGGGTTGATCGACGGGCCGGAGGTGCCCGCATGGGCGCGCTTCCGGGCGCAGGCGCTGCGCCTGAAGGAGGGGCGCTTCGTGGCGGAGCCGATCCCCGATCTCCTCCACGTGCCCACGATCGTGCAGGTCTCCCGCTTCGACAGGCTCAAGGGGTTCCAGTACCTGATCCCCGCCTTCGCCCACCTGGTGAGCGACTGCAGGGAGCGGTCGCGCCACATCCGCGCGGACGCGGCGCGCCTGGAGAGCGAGCTGGAGCGGGCGCAGCTCATCCTCGCCGGCCCCGACCCGAGCGGCGTCGCGGACGACCCCGAGGCGGAGGACGTACTCGCGGAGCTGTGCGCGCAGCACGCGGCGCTGCCCATGGAGCTGCAGCGGCGGGTCCACCTGCTGCGCCTGCCGATGGTCGACGCCAAGGAGAACGCGCTGATGGTCAACGCGCTCCAGCGCATCGCCTCGGTGGTGGTGCAGAACTCGCTGCGCGAGGGCTTCGGCCTCACGGTCTCCGAGGCGCTGTGGAAGGCGACGCCGGTGGTCGCCGCCAACCGCGGCGGAATCGCGGTGCAGATGCGCCACGGCACCGACGGCCTGCTGGTGGACGAACCCGCCGACAGCGAGGCGCTCTCCCGCGCGCTGCTGCGCATACTCTCCTGCCCGCTCGACGCGGAGGCGATGGGGCGCTCGGGCCGGCGCCGCGTGCGCGATCACTTCCTCGTGCTCACGCAGGTGCAGCGCTGGCTGCAGGAGCTGGACCAGCTCCTCTCCTCGGAGCGCGCCTAGGCGGGGAGCCGCGCGCCCTCGGGCAGCGGTCGACCGCGATCCGCCCTGCGCCTGCGGCGGGGGAGGAAGTCGCGCAGCCGCACGCGCCGCACCAGGAGGGAGATGCCGCCCACCGTGACGTGGGTGAGGACCGTGGCGAGGTGGGTGAGCACCGCCAGCGTCGCCGCCTGCTCCGCGGTGGCGCCGAGCAGGCGCGCCGACCAGGTGGAGGAGAGGTAGTAGACGCCGAGGCCGGCGGGGACGCCGGGCGGGCTCTGCCCCAGCGTGACCGCCGCGAGCACCACGACCCCTGCGGTGATACCGGGATCCGCGCCCACGCCGTAGAGGGCGAAGGTGTAGCCGGTGGCCACCGCGCTCACCGCGAGGAGCGTCGCGCCGAACGCCGCCGCCACGTGTTGGAGGGATCCGCTCGCCGCCACGCCCACCGCCAGCTCGCGCAGCGTGTTCTCGAGCCGCGGGGAGCGGCCCTTCGCGTGGAGCCAGTCGGCGATCCTCGGCGCGTAGCGTGCGGTGGCGAAGAGGAGGCCGACGAGGATCGGCAGCACGATGGCGATGCCGATCATCCCGGTCTCCAGGCCGGCGGTGGTGCCGAAGAAGGGGCCGCTCGGCGAGAGGCTCACCAGGACGAGGAGCGCGATCACGTCGAGGAGCTTGCAGACCAGCACCGTGCCCAGGCTCTGGGCGAAGGGGATCGGACGGCCCCGCTGCTGGGTGAAGCGGGTGAGGGAAACCGAGCGGATCGCCTCGCCCAGCTTGCCGGGGACCGCGTTGTTGGCGAGCAGGCCGATCGCCACCGCGTGGTAGCGGTCGGCGTAGTGGGGCCGGGGGCGGGGCAGGACGAAGCCCCAGCGCCACGCCCGCAGCGGCGCCATCGACGCGGAGAACAGGGCGAAGATCGCCACCCACCAAAGGTGGCTGGGCAGGTCGGCGAACCACGGGCCGATGGGAAAGCGCGGCTCGATGCGGAAGCCGCCTTCGAAAACGGGCCGGAAGAAGGCCGAGCCGATGAGCACCGCGGTGAGCGCGACGCCGAGCACCACCACCACGATCCGCTTGAGGATCCGCCACGGCGTCCACGGCGGACGCGGCGGGGAGGGCGGGCGGCGCTGCACCTGCAGCCTCTTGTCGTTTTCTGCCATCGCTTCAGCCCCGTCCGTCCTCGCGCGGAGGCCCGCCGTAGAGAGCGCGGAAGGCGTGGTGGAGATCGCTCGCGTGCCGGATCCGCTCCGGCTCGAAGGGGACGCCCACCGGGTGGATGAGGAAGTTCTCCGTCTCCGAGCAGCTCGGACCGCCGTGGGAGCTCCACTCCCAGGAGAGGGCGACGGCGCGCCCGTCGTTCCAGGCGCCGTAGCAGAGCACGTCGCCGGCGCTGCGCGAGTGGGCCAGGTCGTCCATCGCCGCCCGGACCGCCTCGGCGGAGACGCCCTTCGGCAGGGTGGCGGGATCGTCGGGATCGACGCGCCTCCCGCCGGCGAAGGCGAGGGCGCCGCCGTCGTGGCGCATCAGCGCCAGCCCCACGCCGGGGCAGGCGAGGATGCGGGCCAGGGTGCGGCCGTGCCGCTCGACGAGGGCGCGGGCGTCGAGGGGCGGGCCGGGCTCGAAGTAGACGTGGCCGTAGTTGCCGCAGTCGACCGGCTGGAGATCGGGCTCGAAGGCGGGCGGCCCGGGCCGCACCCCCACCGCCTCGATCACCGCGGGCGGCAGCTCGGGGGGCGGCCGGCCCCCGTCGCCGGCGCCGCGCACCCAGTCGGCGAAGGTGCAGCCGTAGAGCCGCTCGAAGGGCTCCGAGGCGATCTGCCCGTGGTCGCTGAAGACGTAGACGTCCACCGGATCGGGCAGCGCCGCGGCGATGGCGAACATCGCCTCGATCGAGCGGTCGATGCCGCGGAGCGCCTGCTCCATCGCGCGCTCCGGGCCGCGCCGGTGCGCCGCCTCGTCGTAGTCGTGGAAGTTGAGGAAGACGCGGGGGACGCCGCGGATCAGATCGAGGATCGCCTGCCCCTGCGCCACCTCCTTGAGCAGCGTCCCCACCAGCACGTGGTTGAGGAAGAACATCCACTCGTGGCGGCTGCTCGCCTTCTCCCGCACGAAGCGGCCCAGATCCCAGAGGAAGGGGCCGGTCTCCGTGGCGAGGCGCGCCGCCACCGAGAGGGCGGTCTGCGCGTGGAGCTGGACGAGCGCGGGCAGCTCGTCGGGATCGAGGCCCGGCAGCTCCTCCCGCTGGAGGACCGCCGCTGCGCCCGCGGTGTTGAGGTGATCTGTGGCGCCGCCGCGCAGGATCGAGAGGTAGCTCGCGCCGCCGCGCATCAGCCCCTCGCGCGCCCGCGCGCGGATCCGCTCCTCCACCCGCGCCGCGTCCGCCGGCTTGTTCATGAAGAGCGGCCTGCGCGTCTCCCGGTCGAACCAGTTGAAGCCGGGGACGTCGGGGTGGCGCAGGCCGTAGAAGAGGCCCGCCTGGTAGGCGGTGGTGGTGGAGGGCATGCCGGAGAAGGTGCGCGCCTCGCGCAGCAGCGGGCTGTCGCGGAGGCGGGCGAGAAAGGGCATCGTCCCGTCCCGCGCCGCGCGGGCGAGGGTCTCCGCCCCCACGCCGTCCACGAAGAGGGCGAGGAGCCTGCGGCGGACGCCGCTGCGCACCCGCCGCACCTGCGGCGAGAGCTCGCGCACCGTGGCCTCCGCCCAGCGGCGCACCACCGGACGCAGGGGGAGCGCGTCGAGGGTGAGGCGCCGGGGGAGGAGGGGCGTGGGGATCTGCTCGATCTGGCTGATCACCCGGATCAAGGTGTGCCGGGTTTGCACGGGGTGGCAGGGGGGAGCCCCTCGCGTGGGTGGGGCGCCGCCGCTTCCACCCGCGCGGGCCCTTCAGCGCAGCGTGCCGGCGAGCTCCCGGAAGCCGCGCTCGATCGCCCGGGCGATCGCCCGCTCGAGCGCCGGGGTGCTCGCCCGCGCCAGGGGCGGCACCGCCGCGGGATCGATCACCACCTCACCCTGCACCACGAGCCCCTCCTCGTCGAAGCGCATCTCCCCCCGGGCGCTGGCGGCGTCTTCCGGCAGACCGAGGGAACGGAGGGCCCAGGTGCCGTCGAGCCGCTCCTCGTCCCATTCCTCGGCGAGGGCGAAGCGGAGCGCCTCCGGCGGGACCAGCGCCCTCGCCAGCAGGGGGAGCTCGACGGCGAGCGCCCACTCGAGCTCCCGCCGCAGGCTCGAGCCCCTCGCCGCCCGGTAGCGCTCGCGCACGTTGCGCACCAGCGGGATCCGGGCGGCGCGGCGATCGATCTCGTCGCGCCAGCGCAGGAAGGCGTGGCGGGGGTGGAGGTCGTGGAGGCGTTCGCGGACGTGGAGCTTCACTGCGCCTCGTAACGGATGGCGACGATGGTCAGTTCCACCTCGCCCTTCGGCCGGTGGACCACCACGGTGTCGTCCTCCCGCTTGCCGAGGAGCGCCTTGGCGAGCGGCGAGTCGACGCTGATCTTCCCCGCCTTCACGTCGAACTCGTCGGGGCCGACGATCCGGTAGGTCTGCTGCTCGCCCTCCTCGTCCTCGACGGTGACCCAGGCGCCGAAGCGGACCGCGCCGTGCTGCTCGGGGGAGGGCTCCACCACGGTGAGGGAATCGAGGCGCCGGGAGAGGAAGCGGATGCGGCGGTCGATCTCGCGGAGGCGCTTCTTGCCGTAGATGTACTCGGCGTTCTCGGAGCGATCGCCCTGGGCCGCCGCCCACATCACCTCGTTGGTCAGCTTCGGGCGCTCCACCTTCCACAGGTGCTCCAGCTCGTCCTGCAGCACCTTGAACCCCTCCGGCGTGATGTAGCGGGCGCCGCGGGGGCGCGCCTCCTCTTCCTCCTCCGCCTCCTCCAGCGGGGAGAGCTCCTCCATCTCGCCGTCTTCCTTCACGAATGCCTTGGACATGCAGGAAGGCTCGCCGCAGCGCGCGCGGGGGTCAAGCTGCGCCTGCCCGCCGGCCGCTCGCATCGGAGGGTACGGAAAAGAGAAGGCCGGGCGCCTGTGCGCCCGGCCTCCGAGATGGCGTCCCCACGGGGATTCGAACCCCGGTTACCGCCTTGAAAGGGCAGCGTCCTGGGCCTCTGGACGATGGGGACGTGTCCCTCTACTTGGTGAGCCGCGTGGGAGTCGAACCCACAACCATCGGCTTAAAAGGCCGTTGCTCTGCCATTGAGCTAGCGGCTCCAAGATCGCGGCGGAATGTAGAGAGGTTGGCCCCCGCCGTCAACGGCGCTTTGCAGGCTCGACGATCACTTTCGCCCGGGCCTTGATGCCGTCGTGGCTCAGCTCGTAGACGGTTTCGCCCGGGTTGTGACCCCAGATCTGCTTGTCGCCGTCGGTGGTGCAGATCTTCTCGTCCTCGCACTTCGCCCGCACCAGGCGGCCGGTCAGCTCCTTCCCCCTGGCGTCGAGGAGCTTGATCGTGGGCTGGAAGGGCTTGCCGTCCTGCTCGATCCGGATCTCCGCCGGCTCGACCACCACCTTCTCCACCGTGTTGACGTCGACGAGGACCTCGCCCACCAGGTCGCCGCGAATCGCGCGGACGGTGGCGACGCCGTAGCCCACCGCGGTGATCGTCCCGTCGGCGGAGACGGTGGCCACCTTCTCGTCGCTCGACTCCCAGCGGACCGGCTTCTGGGTGGGGTACTCGTTGCCGCGGCGATCCTTCGCCACCGCGCGCACCTGGCGCGTGGCGCCCTTCGACTCGAACGACACGCTGGTGGGACGCATCTCGTAGTACTCCGGCTGGCTGCAGCCCGCGAGGCCGAGGGCGAGGGCGAGCGCGAGGGCAGGGGCGAAGGGGCGCATGGTGCGGCTCCTCTGGTTGCGCGCCCGGGCGGGCGCGGCACGACGTGCAGGGATGCCCATGGAGTACCACCCGCCGAGCGGAAGGGGCAATGGAGGGGAGGGGCGCTGGCGCGGCGCGCTTTCCCCGGGACGGGCGGGTGGCCCTCCTCCATGATGGCCCGAAGCAGGAAGGAGGCTTCCGGATGCTGGCGGTCGGAACGAAGGCGCCCACCTTCGTGGCGGAGAGCACGAAGGGGCGGATCGATCTCGCGGACTACCTGGGGAAGAAGAAGGTGGTGCTGATCTTCTACCCGATGGACGAGACCCCCACGTGCACGAAGCAGCTCTGCGCGGTGCGCGACGCGGCGTCGGCGTACGCGGCGCGCGACACGGTGGTCCTGGGCGTCAACCCGGCGGGGCTCGAGAAGCACCAGCGGTTCGCCCAGCGGCAGGGCTACGACTTCCCGCTGGTGGTGGACGAGCGCGGCAGGATCCGCAAGGCGTACGACGTGGGGAAGATGCTGGGCCTGATCGCCCAGGAGCGGGTGGTCTACGGGATCGGGCTGGACGGCAGGATCGTCTACGCCAGGAAGGGCAACCCGCCCACCGAGGAGATCCTCGCCGCGCTCGGCTGATCAGTCCTCGCCGACGGGACCGGCGATGCGCCGCTGCGGGCCCCGCGGCGCGCGGCCGGTGGCGAGGAGGACGCGGATCTGGTCGTAGGCGCGGAGGATGCGGCGCATGCGGTTGGCGTCGCCGCCGCGGTCGGGGTGGTGGACGAGGGCGAGCTCGCGGTAGCGGGCGCGCACCTGCTCCATCGTGGCGCCGGGCCTCACGCCGAGGACGAAGTAGGGGTCCTGCTCGTCGAGGCGGCGCAGCCAGGCCTCGAGCCGGCGCTTCACCTCGTCGAACCGGGGATCGGGACGGGTGCTCGCCTCGGAGGCGGGGCGCCGCGCGCCGGCGGCCCTGTCGATCACCTCGGGGTAGCAGGAGGCGTAGGTGCGATCGCAGCGGGGGCAGCGGTAGTAGGCGCCGCCGTCCGCCGCGGCGGTGGAGGACATGCGCGAACCGCAGTGGGTGCACTCCAGGCGCGCGACGCGATCGGGCGTTCGCTCCGCCTCCGCCGGAGCAGGCGTCCGCTTCGCTCCCGCCCGGCCGACCCTCGTCACCTGTGCTGCTCTGCGTCGCCCGTACACGGAGCGAAAATGGACCTGTCCCACCTTTCCTCCAAGCGCGCAGGCGATATCGGTCTGTGGAAAACGCCGCTGCTGCTACGCTGGCCCGCTCAACGTGCGCGGAGGTGGCGAAACGCATGGGCACCCTCGTCAATCTGAACGGCAGGCTCGTCCCCCCGGAGGAGGCGGTGGTCTCGGTCTTCGACCGGGGCTTCCTCTACGGCGACTCGGTCTACGAGGTGGTGCGCACCTACGGCGGCCGCCCCTTCGCCATGGACCGCCATCTGGCGCGGCTCAACGGCTCCGCCGAGCGGATCGGGATGGAGCTCCCCTGGTCCGGAGAGCGCATCCTCGCCGAGGTGGAGCGCACCCTCGCGGCGGCGGGGAACGAGGAGAGCTACATCCGCATCGTCGCCACCCGGGGCTCGGGGCCGATCGGCCTCGACACCTCGCTGGCGGTCGATCCGCTGGTGCTGGTGATCGTGCAGCCGATCCACCTGCCGCCGCGCGAGGCGTACGAGCAGGGCGTCAAGGTGCAGCTCGTGGGCGTGCGCAAGAACCTGCGCGAGGCGATCGATCCCCGGGCAAAGACCGGCAACTACCTCAACAACGTGCTCGCCCTGCGGGAGGCCAAGGCCCACGGCGCCTACGAGGCGCTGATGCTCGACACCGAGGGGCGGATCACCGAGGGCTCCACCTCGAACCTCTTCGTGGTGAAGGACGGCAGGCTGATCACCCCGCCCAGCGCCGTGGGGATCCTCGAGGGCGTGACCCGCGCGGTGCTCTTCGAGGTTGCGAAGGAGCAAGGGATCCCGGTGGAGGAGCGCGACGTGCGCCCCGCCGATCTCCTCGCCGCGGACGAGGCGATGATCACCTCGAGCGTGCGGGAGATCCTGCCGGTGGTGCGGGTCGGCGTGAACGGCGACGAGTATCCGATCGGCGCGGGCGCGCCCGGGCCGATGGTGCGGCGGATCACCGACGCGTTCCGCGCGTGGGCACGGCGGTCGGTGGGGCTCGCGGACTGACCACAGGGCGCGCGTTGGGCGGCTTTCGCCGCTCTGGTACGATGCGCGCGGTCTCTCCTCCGATGCGCGCCTTCTTCCTCGCCCTCTCGCTCCTCCTGCCGCTCGTCGCGGCGGGCGCCCCCGGCTCCGACCCGATGGAGACGCTGTGGGCCCACCGCCTCCAGTTCGCGGAGGACGGCAGCCCGCTGATCACCGTGCGGATCGACGAGGGGGAGAGCGAGATCCGCATCACCCTCCGGGGCGCCGGTACGCTCGACGACGGAAGGGAGCGGCGGGCGCTTCCCGCCAACGCCACCCTGCGCTTCCGCGCGCGGGAGACGCGGAAGGCGGTGGTGCGCTGGAGCGCGCAGGTGGCGGAGCTCCCCTTCGGCGAGAAGGAGGCCGCCCGGGCGGCGCTCGCCACCTGGGCGCAGCGGGGCTTCGCCGTGCGCGCCGCCACCACCGGCGGCGTCTTCGGGCTCCACGGGCGGGTGCTCGACAACCGGCGCTACGCGATCCTGATCGGCGAGGCCGGCAGCCGTGAGGACGCGGAGGCGCTGCTGACCGAGGCGCGGGCGTACGACGACGCGCAGCCCTTCCTCCACTCCGAGCTGGAGGCGCGGCCGGGCGGCACCATCGAGATCCTCGACGGCGCGGGCGCGCCGATCGCGACCGCCACCGACGCGGTGGCGATCGACGCGGCGGAGGGGATCGTCGTCCGCGACGTGGAGCACGACATCGGCTACGCGGCCCACGGCCGCCAGGACCGCACCTACCGCGGCCGCCTCTACGTCACCATCGACGCCGAGGGGCTCCTCGCCGCGGTCAACGCGCTGCCGCTGGAGGAGCTGATCCGCGGCATCGTCCCCTCGGAGATCTACGCCACCGCGCCCCTCGAGGCGCTCAAGGCCCAGGCGGTCACCGCCCGCGGCGAGATCCTCGCCAAGATCGGCGCCCGCCACACCGGCGATCCCTACCTGCTCTGCGCGGAGCAGCACTGCCAGGTCTACAAGGGGCTCTCGGGCGAGCACCCCAACACCGACCTGGCGATCGCCGCCTCGCGCGGCGAGGTGCTCTTCTCGAAGGCGGGCACGCTGGTCGACTCGGTCTACTCGTCCACCTGCGGCGGCCACACCGAGAACAACGAGGCGGTGTGGGGCACGCCGCCCGATCCCAGCCTGCGCGGCGTTCCCGACTGGCTCGGCCATCCCGCGCCCCTCGCTCCCTTCGAGGCGAAGGTGGAGGACGTGCAGACCTTCCTCGCTTCCGACGTCCCCGGGATGTGCCGCGAGTCCTCCTTCGCCCGCGCCGAGAAGTACCGCTGGGAGCGGCGCTTCACCGCGGCGGAGATGGACGCGGTGGGGGAGAAGCTCGGGGTGGGGCGGGTGCTGGCGATCGAGCCCACCGGGCGCGGCGTCTCGGGCAGGGCCACCGGCCTCGCCTTCACCGGCACCGCGGGGGCGGCGGTGGTGCAGGGCGAGCTGAAGATCCGCCGCCTGCTCGGCAACCTCAACTCCTCGCTCTTCGTCGTGGAGCGGGAAGGTCCCCCGGACAGGCCCACCGGCTGGCGCTTCCGCGGCGCGGGCTGGGGCCACGGCGTGGGGATGTGCCAGACGGGGGCGATCGGCCGCGCCGAGCGGGGCCACGACCACCGGGCGATCCTGGGCCACTACTACAACGGCGCCGCGCCGGTGCGGCTCTACTAGCCGCCGATCGCCCGGCCCTTTGCCGTCCCTTCCCCCTGGAGCACAATCGGCGGGAGTGAATTCCCCCTGTTCCCGCGTTAGCTTGGTTGCCGGTGGATCCGACCCTTCGCAAGCGCAGGCAGCGGGAAGCTGCCATCGAGGGCCGCAGGCGGGCAGGGGTTGCGATCGTCCTCGCACTCGCCGCCCACCTGGTCGGCGTGCCCGCGCTCGCCCTCCTCTTCACCCTGCACGGCTCCCGCTCCCTTCCGCGCAGGGAGGAGAAGGTGGAGTTCGTCCAGATCCCCGCCGCCCAGTGGGACGCGGTGATGCAGGGGGCCACCGGCAAGGGGCCGAAGCCGCAGGGGCCGCGCCCGCCGGCCGAGGCCCGGCCCGCGCCGGAGAAGAAGGAGGAGCCACCCGAGGAGAAGAAGCCGGAGCGGCCGCCCGGGCAGGTGGTGGAGACCGCGCCCGGCAACGGCGAGGAGGCCCCGGACGCGAAGCTGGCGGCGGAGACCTCCAACCGGGTGGAGAAGGAGACCATCGCCCGCGACCGCGCGCCGGGGCAGAAGGTCACCATGCCGCAGCGGACCACCACGCAGAAGGTCGAGGAGCCGCCCCCGGTGGCGCCGGGCGATCGGCCGGGTGACGGGCTGGCGCTCGGCGAGGCGGGCAGCGGCAGGGAGGCGAAGGAGGGCCCCGCGGGGAGCCGGCTCGAGATCCCCACGGTGGAGAAGCAGAGCGAGGTGAAGGTGAAGCCCTCGCCCGACGGTGCCGGCAGCGTTCGCAATCGCAAGGCGTCCGAGGCGGTGCAGGGCAACTCCGATCGCTTCCGCGTGCAGGTGGGCGAGGGGGAAGGGGACGGCGAAGCCGGCGGCGCGGCGGGGCCCGCGGGCTCCGGCGGCAAGCCGCTCCACCTCTTTCCCAGCCGGGCGGAGCTGGCCCAGATCACCGGCGGTCCCGCCCCGGATCACGTGGAGGGGATGGAGGAGGGCGACGGCACCTTCCTCAACACCCGCGAGTGGAAGTACGCCTCCTTCTTCAACCGGGTGAAGCGCAACGTCGCCGAGACGTGGGACCCGATCTCCGCGCTGCGCAAGCGCGATCCCACCGGGCAGATCTACGCCTTCAAGGATCGGCACACGCTGCTCAGCATCACCCTCGACGCGGAGGGGCGGATCTCCGACGTCCACGTGGAGAAGTCGAGCGGCCTCGACTTCCTCGACCACGAGGCGATCGCCGCCTTCATGCGGGCGCAGCCCTTCCCCAATCCGCCGAAGGGGCTGGTCGACGAGCGGGGGGCGATCCAGTTCCAGTTCGGCTTCTACCTGGAGCTGGGGCGGCCGGGCTTCCGCCTCTTCCGCTGAAACGCCCGCCCGCCTGGTGCCCGGCGCGTCGAGCGGCGCCCGAATCTCCTGCGCAGATTGATCGCGACGCGGGAGGAGGCTCGATGAGGCGGACGCTACCCTGGACCCTGCTTGCCGGATTGCTCGCCGCAGCATGCGCGCGGGAGCACGGCGACGCGCCCGCCGGTCAGTTCGCCCCGGGCGGGCCGATCGACCAGCGAGGCAACGCCGCCACCACGCGCGCGCTCGGCGGCACGCCGCCGGGGCGTGGCGAGCCGGGGGACGGGCCCCGGGGCGGGATGGACCCGGCACGTCTCGCCGATCAGCAGGACGCGGGCGCTCTCGACTCCGGGGTGATCGACGGGCAGGTGCAGGGGCGCGTCGCCGCGGTGGGCGAGGAGCGGGTGCGGATCGTCTCCGAGCGGGGCCAGCCCTTCGATCTCTCCCTCGAGGAGGCCGCGGTGACGCTGGGCGGAACGCTCATCTCCAGCGCCGACCTGCGCCAGGGGGCCGAGGTCCGCGCCACCTTCCGCACCACCCGCGGCGATCAGCGGGCCACCGACATCGAGGTGCTCGCCACGCCGGACGCCGGCCCCGGCTTCTTCCAGGAGGCGCTCACGCCCCCGGAGGATGGGTCTCCAGATCGTTGAGCGCACGCCGCCAGACGACGTTCCGCCGCCAGTCCGCGGGAAATCCCATCGCCTGGTCTCGCGACAGAGGCCCGGTGGGTGTACCGCGCAAATGATGGTGCTTGGCACCTGCTTCGTAAGGACGGCCCCCCGGCCCGCTCGAGCCGAGCGGCCGTGCGTCAGGCGGCAAGCGGGAGCGGCACGGAAGCGCTAGAGCAGGACGGAGTTCGATCGCCCAGAGCGCTCCAGAATCTCGACCCGTGCAGGGGGGGACGCCTGGTCTCCGCCGAGGAAGTCGAGCAGGGCCGCCTGGTAGGCGTCCCACGCCTCGACCTGGGGCACGTGGCCGATCCCCTCGAGCTCGACGAGCCGGGCGCCGGGGATCGCCTGCGCCGCGGCGCGGCCGAGGGCGGGGTAGTCGCCGAGCTTCTCGAGCACCTCGGGTGGCGCCCAGCCGGCGAGCTTCGTGCGGTCGCGCTGGCCGATGATGAGGAGCGTGGGCACCCGCACCTGCGGGAACTCGTGGACCACCGGCTGGGTGAAGACCATGTCCGAGGTGAGCGCCGCGTTCCACGCCACCCGTGGCCAGTCGGGCCCGGTGATCCAGCCCTGCTGGATCTCGGTGAGGGCGTCGTACGCCGGCTTCCACTGCCCGGCGAAATAGGCCTCCTGCATGTAGGCCTTCACCCCCTCCGGCGTCGCCTGCAGCTCCGCCGCGTATGCCTGATCGATCGTCCGGTACGGCGCGCCCTTGCTCTTCCAGTCCTCGAGGCCGATCGGGTTGACCAGCACGAGCTGCTCGACGCGCTCCGGGTACATGAGCGCCATCCGCGTGGCGAGCATGCCGCCCATCGAGTGGCCCACCACCGCGAACCGCTCCACGCCGAGCCGGTCGAGCAGGGCGCGGGTGTTCTCGGCGAGCTGCTGGAAGGTGAACTGGAAGCGCTCCGGCTTGGAGGACTTGCCGAAGCCGATCTGGTCGGGGACCACCACGCGGAAGCCCCGCGCCTGGAGCGAGCGGATCGTCTCCGCCCAGTAGGCGCCGGAGAAGTTCTTGCCGTGGAGCAGGACCACGGTCCGCCCGTTGGGCTCGGCCGGCGCCACGTCCATGTAGGCCATCTCCAGCGGCTGGCGCTGCGCCTCGAAGGCGAAGATCTCCACCGGGAACGGATAGTCGAAGCCGGTGAGGCGCGCGTCGTAGCCGCCGCGCTTCCGCACCGAGCTGGCGGGCTCGCCGCCGTTCGCGGAGGCGTGGGCGCAGCCTGCGAGGAGCACGGCTGCGGAGAGGGTCGCCGCGGGGAGCTTCCACTGCATCGTCGTCACCTTTCCGGGTCGAGCCCGGATCGATGCCCGTCCGCCCGCCGGGTTGCAACCGCCATGAAAACGAAGACGGCGGCGCCCGCTGGGGGCACCGCCGTCTCGATGCGGGAAGCGACCCGCCGCCTTACGCCTCGCGGCTCATCTCCGGCGTCCAGCGGAGCACCGGCTTGCGGGCGGCGCGGGTCTCGTCGAGCCGCTCGACGATCGGCTTCTGCGGCATCGCCTTGAGCGCCTCGGGCTCCTCCCGGGCCTGGGCGGCGATGGCGAGCATCGCCTGGGCGAAGTTCTCCAGCGTCTCCTTCGTCTCGGTCTCGGTCGGCTCGACCATGATCGCGCCGTGGACGATGAGCGGGAAGTAGACCGTGGGCGGGTGGTAGCCGTGGTCGATCAGCGCCTTGGCCACGTCCATGGTGGTGACGCCGGTCTCCTTGAGGTTCTTGTCGCTGAAGACCACCTCGTGGAGCGAGCGGTTGGCGTAGGGGACGTGCCACTCCTTCTCGATCAGCGCGCGGATGTACTGCGCGTTGAGCACCGCCAGGTCCGAGCAGGCGCGCAGCCCCTCGGGGCCGAGCTCGCGGATGTAGGCGTAGGCGCGGACCATCATCCCCACGTTGCCCCAGAAGGTGCGGAGCTTGCCGACCGACTGCGGCCGGTCGAACTCGAGGCGGTAGCGGTCGCCGTCCTTGACCACGGTGGGTCGCGGGAGGAAGGGCTCGAGCCCCTTCGCCACCGAGACGGGGCCGGAGCCGGGGCCGCCGCCGCCGTGCGGGGTGGAGAAGGTCTTGTGCAGGTTGTACTGCATCACGTCGATGCCCATGTCGCCCGGGCGGGCGCGGCCGAGCAGCGCGTTCATGTTGGCGCCGTCGCCGTAGACCAGGCCGCCCCGGGAGTGGACGATCTCCGCGATCTCCTTCACGTGGGTCTCGAAGATGCCCAGCGTGTTGGGGTTGGTCATCATGATGCAGGCGACGTCCTCGTCCATCGCCGCCGCGACCGTCGCCGGCTCGAGCACGCCGTCCTTGTTCGACTTGAGCTCCACGGCGGTGTAGCCGTTGAGCGCCGCCGAGGCCGGGTTGGTGCCGTGGGCGGAGTCCGGGATGAGCACCTTCTTGCGCGGCTTGCCGTGGTGGGCCATGTGCCACGCACGGATCATCATCAGGCCGGTGAGCTCGCCCTGGGCGCCGGCGGCGGGCTCCAGCGTGGTGGCGTGGAGGCCGGCGATCTCGGAGAGCATCCGCTCGAGCCGGTACATCAGCTCGAGGATGCCCTGGCAGTGCTCCTCGGGCAGGTAGGGGTGCGCGCCGGCGAAGCCCGGCAGCCGGGCCGCCCACTCGTTCACCTTGGGGTTGAACTTCATGGTGCACGAGCCGAGGGGGAAGAAGCCCGTGTCGACCGAGTAGTTGAGCTGCGAGAGGCGGACGAAGTGGCGGACCGCCTGCACCTCGGTGACCGAGGGCATGTCCGCGATCTCGCCGCGGAGCAGCTCGGCGGGGATCTCGGCGGCGGGATCCGTCTCGGGCACGCCTGCGTCCGGCAGGGAGACGCCCATGCGCCCCGGCTCGGAGCGCTCGAAGATCAGGGGCTCGCGGTACTGGATGCCGTGAGCGCCGGGGGAGGACTTCGGGAAAAAGCGTTCCACGGTGTCGTACCTCAGGAGAGCGCCGCCACGAGGGCGTCGATGCGTGCCTTGTCGTGGAGCTCGGTGACGCAGAGCAGGAGGCCGTCGCCGATCTCGGGGTAGTAGCGGTCGAGGGCGAGACCGCCGGCGAGACCCGCGTCGTAGATGCGCTGGATCGCATCCTTCGGTGCGTGGACGGCGAATTCGTTGAACACCGGCGCCTTGAAGACCGGCTCGAGGCCCGCATTCGCGAGCTGCTCGCGGGCGTACTTCGCCCGGCGCCAGTTGAGGAGCGCCAGCGCGTGGAGGCCGTGCTTGCCGAGCATCGACAGGTGGATGGTGGCGGCGACGGCGTTCAGGCCGTGGTTGGTGCAGATGTTGGAGGTGGCCTTCTCGCGGCGGATGTGCTGCTCGCGGGTGGAGAGGGTGAGCACGAAGCCGCGCTGGCCCTTCTTGTCCACCGTGGCGCCGGCGACGCGGCCGGGGAACTGGCGGAGGAACTTCTCGCGGGTGGCGAAGAAGCCGAGGCCCGGGCCGCCGAAGTTGAGGCCGTTGCCGAAGGACTGCATCTCGCCCACGGCGATGTCGGCGCCCAGCGCGCCGGGGCCCTGGAGCAGGCCGAAGGCGAGCGCCTCGGTGGTGGCGGAGATGCAGAGCGCGCCCTTCGCCTCGGCGATCTTCGCCGCGGCGGGCAGGTCGTCGACCACGCCGAAGAAGTTGGGGTAGCCGATGATCACGCCGGCGGTGTTCTCGTCCACCGCCGCCTCGAGGGCGGCGAGGTTGGTCTTGCCGGTGACCGGATCGAAGGCGACCTCGACCAGCTCGTAGGCAGCGCCGAGGTAGGTGCGGATCGTCTCGCGGTACTCCGGGTGGAGCGCACGGGAGACGACGATCCTGGTCCGCTTGCCGTTGGAGACGCGGATCGCCATCAGCGCCGCCTCGGCGGTGGCGGAGGCGCCGTCGTACATCGAGGCGTTGGCGATCTCGAGCCCGGTCAGCAGGGTGACGAAGGTCTGGAACTCGAAGGTGATCTGGACCGTACCCTGGGCGATCTCGGGCTGGTAGGGCGTGTAGGCGGTGTAGAGCTCGCCGCGGAGCAGGAGCTGATCCACCGACGGCGGCACGTGGTGCGGGTAGGCGCCGGCGCCGAGGAAGGGCACGGCCTTCGGCTGTTTGGCAGCCAGGGCCTCGAGGTGCTCCATGAGAGCCCGCTCGTCGAGAGCGGGCTCCACGGCGAGGGGCCGATCCAGCTGCAGGCTCCTGGGGATCGAGGAGAAGAGCTCGTCGAGGCTCTGGACCCCGATCTTCGCGAGCATCTCCCGGATGTCGGACTCGGTGTGGGGATGGTAGCGCATGGACCGGCTTTCTCTTCCTTGGGGAACTGCGAGAAAAAGAGGCTTCAGCCCTGTTCCTCGACGAACTTGCCGTAGGCGGAAGCGTCGAGGAGCGAGGCGAGCTCGTCGGGGTTGCTCAGCTCGACACGGATCATCCAACCCGCGGCGTAGGGGTCGTTATTCACCGTCTCCGGCGAGTCGATCACCGCGTCGTTCCGCTCCACCACCTTGCCGCTGACGGGGGAGAAGAGCTCGCTCACCGCCTTGGTCGACTCGACCACGCCGAAGGGCTGGCCGGCCTTCACCTCGGCGCCCACCTCGGGCAGCTCCACGTAGACCACGTCGCCCAGGCTCTCGCCGGCGAAGGCGGTGATGCCGACGGTGACCTTGTCGCCCTCGACGCGGGCCCACTCGTGATCCTTGGTGTACTTCAGCTCGCTGGGATAGTCGGCCATCGCGGGCCTCCTTGGCTGCGTCGGGCCGGGAGTCGGCCCGCGCTCGTTGGGGTCGGCAGGCCCTTCGAGGCCTGGCGCTCGTCCCTTCGCCGGCGTTTCAGGCCTGGCGCTTGTAGAACGGCGTCTTGATCACCTTCGCGGCGACGGGCTTGCCGCGGATCTCCACGTGGAAGGTCGAGCCCTCCGCCGACAGCTCGGTGGGCACGTAGGCGAGGCCGATCGGCATGCCGAGGGTCGGGCTCTGGGTGCCCGACGTGACCACGCCCACCTGCTCGCCGTCCTTGAGGACCGGGTAGCCGTGGCGGGGGATGCCGCGCTCGGTGAGGGTGAAGCCGACCAGCTTGCGCTTCACGCCCTCGGCCTTCTGCTTCTCGAGCGCCTCCTTGCCGATGAAGTGGGGCTTGTCCCACTTCACGATCCAGCCGAGGCCTGCCTCGAGCGGCGTGTGCTCGTCGTCGATGTCGTTGCCGTAGAGGGCGAGCTTCGCCTCGGTGCGCAGCGAGTCGCGCGCGCCCAGGCCGGCGAGCTTGAGCCCCTCCGGCTTGCCCGCGGCGTAGATCGCCTCCCAGAGCGCCTCCGCGTCCTGCGGCCTGCAGAAGATCTCGAAGCCGTCCTCGCCGGTGTAGCCGGTGCGCGCGGCGATGACCGGGCGGCCCTCCACCTCGATCTCCGCGAAGTGGAAGAACGGGATCGAGGAGAGATCGTGGGCGGTGAGCTTCTGGAGGATCGCCTGGGCCTTCGGGCCCTGGAGCGCGAGCTGCGCCCACTGGTCGCTCTCGTTCTTCAGCTCCACGCCGGGACGCACGTGCCGCTGCATCCAGGCGAAGTCCTTGTCGGTGTTGGCGGCGTTGACGCAGACGAGGATCTTCGTCGGCGAGAAGCGGTAGGCGATCACGTCGTCGACGAAGCCGCCGCGCTCGTTGAGCATGCCCGCGTAGAGCGCCTGGCCGTCGGCGATGCGCGCGAGGTCGTTGGTGATCAGCTCGTTGCAGGCCTCGAGGGCGCCCTCGCCGTGGAACCACACCTCGCCCATGTGCGAGACGTCGAAGAGGCCGGCGGCCTCGCGCACCGCGCGGTGCTCCTCCAGGAGGCCGGTGTACTGCACCGGCAGCTCCCATCCGGCGAACTCCACCAGCTTGCCGCCGTGGCGCTTGTGGGCCTCGTAGAGCGGGGTGCGACGTGCATCGGACATGTATGCCTCCCGGGGAAATCGGCGCGCATGCTATCGGCGGTGGGCAGCCTGTCAAGCAGCCGCTGGCGCCGCTTTCCGGCGCTTCCACGGCCCGCTGCGTCATCGACGACGGCGGCGCATGAACGGGTGCAGGGCCGCTTATGAGCGGCGCATGCGGGCGGCGCGGAGGGCGTTCTCCAGCAGCGCCGCGATGGTCATCGGCCCCACGCCGCCGGGCACCGGGGTGATCGCCCCGGCGCGCTCCGCCGCTGCGGCGAACTCCACGTCGCCGTGGAGCTTTCCGTCCGGGCCGCGGGTGAGGCCCACGTCGATCACGCAGGCGCCGGGCTTGATCCACGCCCCGCGGACGAGACCGATGCTCCCCGCCGCGGAGACCACCACGTCGGCGGCGCGCACCTCCGCCGCGAGGTCGGCGGTGCGGGTGTGGCAGACGGTGACGGTCGCGTCCGCGTGGAGCAGGAGCAGGGCCATCGGCTTGCCCACCAGGGCGGAGCGGCCGATCACCACCGCCTTCCTGCCGCGGAGGTCGCAGCCCGCCTCGCGGATGAGGCGCATCACCCCCATCGGCGTGGGGGCGGTGAGGCGATCGGGGCGGTTCTCCACCAGCTTGCCGAGGTTGATCGGGTGGAGGCCGTCCACGTCCTTCGCCGGATCGATCGCCTCGAGGATCCGCCGCTCGTCGATGCCGGAGGGCAGGGGGAGCTGGACGAGGATGCCGTCGGTGGCGTCGTCCGCGTTCAGGCGCTCCACCAGGGCGAGGACCACCTCCGTGCCCGCGCCCGCCGGGAGGGCGTGCTCCTCCGCCCGCAGCCCCACCTCGGTGGCCGCCTTGTGCTTGCTGCGGACGTACCAGGCGGAGGCCTCGTCGTCACCGACGCGGACCAGGGCGAGGCCCGGGGGCCTGCCGTGTGCCGCGGCGAAGGCGCGCACGCCCTCCGCCACCTCCCCGCGCACCGTCGCCGCGATCGCCTTGCCGTCGATGATCCGTGCAGCCATGCCCACCTCCGGGCCGGCGCTCTAGCACGCGCGGCCTGCGGGGTGAAGGTCCGGCGGGGGACGGGACCGCGCCCCGAACGCCGCCGGATCGCCCGGCGGGGTCGCCGCCCTTGGATCCTTCACGGAGCGTGGGGTAGAAGACGCGCCACCCCACCGGGGCCGTGCGCAACCGAGCGCCGGATCCACGTGGGACCGGCAACGGGGGCTTGGAGAAGAGATGAGGAAGCAGCTCGCGGTTTTTGCGGCGCTGGCCCTGCTGGGAACGGCAGCGTGCGGCGGCGATGACGAAGGGACCGGCGGCGGCGGTTCGGGTGGCAGCGACGGCAGCGGTGGCTCCGGTGGCGTCGGCGGCTCGGGCGGCGGCGCCGGTGGCACCGGCGGCGGCGCCGGCGGCACCGGTGGCGAGGGCGGTTCCGGTGGCGACGGCGGCGGCTCGGGTGGCGAGGGGGGCTCGGGCGGCTCCGGCGGCACCACGCCCCCGTGGGACTTCAAGAGCAACTACCCGCCCCCGGCGATCACCGAGTGCGGCAACCCGGTCCCCGCGACCGGCTGCGAGGTGACGGCGGGCGACGGCAAGCTGCTCATCACCGCCGACATCCTCGTTCCCGGCGAGGTCTTCCGTGACGGCCAGGTGCTGGTCGACGCGAGCGGCGTGATCCAGTGCGTCGGCTGCGGCTGCGCGGACGAGGCGGCTGCCGCGGGCGCCACGGCGGTGGCCTGCGCCGACGCGGTCCTCTCGCCCGGCCTGATCAACGCCCACGACCACATCACCTATCCGAAGGCGCCGCCGGCCCGCACCGCGGAGAAGTACGAGCACCGGCACGACTGGCGCCGCGGCCAGGATGGCCACACCGAGCTGCCTGGCGGCGGCTCGACCGACAACCTCCGCGAGCTCCAGTACGCGGAGCTGCGCACCCTCCTCGGCGGCGCGACCGCGACCAACGGCTCGGTCTCCCAGATCGAGATCACCGGCCTGCTCCGCAACCTCGACTGGCAGGCGAGCCTCGGCCTCTCCGGGAAGCGCGGGGTGCGCTACGACACCTTCCCGCTCGGCGACTCGAACGGCACCAAGCGGAGCAGCGGCTGCGACTACCCCAGTGTGCGCAAGGCCAGCTACTTCGCCAGCTACGACGGCTACACGCCGCACATCGCCGAGGGCATCGACGCTGCGGCGCGCAACGAGTTCGAGTGCCTCCGCGAGGGCGAGAACGACGTGATCGTGGAGAAGACGGCGGTGATCCACGGCATCGGCCTGAGCCCGATGCAGATCGCCGAGATGGCCTACACCGGGACCAAGCTGGTCTGGTCGCCGCGCACCAACATCAGCCTCTACGGCGACACCGCGCGCGTCACTCTCTACGACACCTTCGGCGTCACCATCGCCCTGGGCACCGACTGGCTCCAGTCGGGCTCCATGAACATGCTGCGCGAGCTCGCCTGCGCCGACTCGCTCAACCGGACCTACTTCGGCGGCTACTTCACCGACGAGCAGCTCTGGCTGATGGCCACCCGCAACGGCGCCATCGCCATGGCGGTGGGCGACGTGCTCGGCACCATCGAGCCGGGCAAGGTCGCCGACCTCACCCTCTTCGCGAAGAACGGCCGCGCCGATCACCGCGCCGTCCTCGAGGCGGAGGCGGCCGACGTGCTGGCGGTCTTCCGCGGCGGCAAGCTCCTCTACGGCGACGCTGCGGTGGTGGAGGGCGTCCGTCCGACCGCCTCCTGCGACGCGCTCGACGTCTGCGGCGCCGCGAAGAAGGTCTGCCTCTCCGACGAGATCGGCACCTCGCTTTCCGCGCTGCAGAGCGCCAACGCCGGCGCGTACCCGCTCTTCTTCTGCGGAACGCCGACCAACGAGCCCACCTGCGTCCCCAGCCGCGACAACACCGATACGCGCTACCCGCTCCCCGAGGAGCTGGGCTCGACCTTCTACACGGGCGAGGCAGGCGAGGGCGACGTGGACGGCGACGGCATCCCCGACGAGATCGACGCCTGCCCCACCGTCTTCAACCCGGTCCGGCCGCTCGACGGCGGCATCCAGGCGGACTACGACGCGGACGGCATCGGCGACGCCTGCGACGTCTGCCCGCTCAGCCAGGGCGACGAGTGCGAGCTCCCCACCGAGAACGATCGCGACGGCGACGGCGTGGACAACGAGCTGGACAACTGCCCGGGCAACGCCAATCCCGACCAGACGGACGCGGACGGCGACGGCAAGGGCGACGTCTGCGATCTCTGCCCCGAGGTGGCCAACCCGGGCGACCTGGCCTGTCCCGTCCAGATCGCCCAGATCCAGGACCGCAGCCGCGCCGACCGGGTGCCCGAGGGCGCCGTGGTCTCCTTCGAGTGCGCCGTCACCGCGAAGGGGGGCGCCGGCTTCTGGTGCCAGGACCGCGCGGGCGGCCCGTGGTCGGGCATGTACGTCTACACCCGCTCGGCGCCGGCGGTGAACCTGGGTGACGACGTGGTGGTCTCCGGTACCTACGAGGAGTACTACGAGCTCACGGAGATCACCAACCCGACCTACGAGACGCTGCGCTCCGGGACGGTGCCCGCGGCGGAGGTCCTCGATCCCGCGGATCTGGTCACCCAGGGCCCCAAGGCGGAGCAGTACGAGAACGTCCTCGTCCGGGTGGAGAACGTCGCGGTGATCACCGCCGCCGACCAGTACGACGTCTTCGTCGTCACCGGCGGTCTGCGCATCGACGACTTCGCCTGGAACTACACGGGGTCCGACTACCCCGTGGGCACCGAGTTCGAGTCGATCACCGGCGTGATGAACGAGGGCTTCGGCACCCACCAGCTCCTTCCCCGCAGCGCCGCCGACCTGGTGCGCCGGTAGGGTAAGAGCTTGAAATACGGGCGGTAGGAGGCGGGCCCTTCCCTCCGGGGGAGGCGCCCGCCTTCCTTTTTTCGCCGCGGCCGTGGAAGACTACCCCCATCGAGATCAATCGAAGAGGGGTGGACGATGGCGCGCCTGGGCCTTCCGGCGGTGCTGTTTGCGGTGGTTCTCGTCGTGCTCGCGGGGTGTGGCGGAGACGGGGACGGCGGAAGCGAGCCGACGTGCGATGGGACGCTCTGCGACGGCGTCTGTGTGGACACCACCAGCGACGAGGCGCACTGCGGCGCGTGCGGCAATGCCTGCGCGCAGGCGACCGCTTGCGTCGATGGTGCGTGCTGTCCCGCGGGCCAGATCGAATGCGACGGCGCCTGCACCGATCCGTCGCTCCGCACCTCGTGCGGCGGCTGCGGCGTGGTCTGCGGCGACGACGAGGCCTGTGCGGTCACCAGCAGGCAGAGCCTCGCGGGCGGCGGGGCGATCGATCGCTACGGCTGCGTCGGCTGTGGCGAGGGGGAGACGCTCTGCGGCGACGCATGCGTCGACCTCGCGCTCGATCCGCGCAACTGCGGCGCCTGCGGCAACGCCTGTCCGGCGGGGCAGGTCTGCGCCGACGGCGCCTGCTCGACCGCGTGTGCCGAGGGGATGACCGACTGCGACGGCGTGTGCCGCAACCTGCTGGGCGACGGCAGCCACTGCGGCGCGTGCGGCAACGCCTGCAGGAGCGACCAGCTCTGCATGGGCGGCACCTGCGGCTGCCAGCTCGGAAGGCTCGACTGCGACGGCACGTGCATCAATCCGCAGATCGATCCCGGCAACTGCGGCGGCTGCGGCAACGTCTGCGGCGCGGGCCAGGTGTGCGTCGACGGGATGTGCAGGTGCGGGCAGGGGACGGTGCAGTGCGGCAGCCGCTGCATCGACACCAGCTCCGATCCGCTCCACTGCGGCGGCTGCGGCCAGGCGTGCATCGCCGGCGCCGAGTGCATCGACGGCACCTGCTCCTGCCCGGAGCCGACGGTGGAATGCGGCGGGCGCTGCGTGGACTTCGCCACCGATCGCTTCAACTGCGGAACCTGCGGCAACGCCTGCGCGGCGGAGGAGCTCTGCGATCTGGGCAACTGCAGCAGCGGATGCAGGACCGGCACCGTCGACTGCGACGGCTTCTGCGTCGATCTGCAGACCAACACCGGCAACTGCGGCGCCTGTGGCAACGCGTGCCTGCCGGGCGAAGCCTGTCGCGGCGGCGAGTGCCAGCCCGAGCTGCTGCCCGACCTGAGCGTCGACGCCACCTATCTGGCCAACACCCTCGAGATCCAGACGCGCAGCTTCAACACCAGTTCCTGCGCCTGGGTGGAGGGGTGCCTCAACGGGCTGGGCGAGCGGCGCCTGCTCCGCTTCGGCACGCGCACGCCCAACTTCGGCACCGCCGATCTCAACATCGGCCCGCCCGCCGGCAACCCCAACCTCGTCTGGAGCCCGTGCCACGGTCACTACCACTTCGAGGACTACGCCGAGTACCGGCTCGTCGACATGGAGGGGAACGTGGTGGCCACCGGCCACAAGCAGGCCTTCTGCCTGATGGACATCAACCGGCTCGACCCCAACGCGCCGCGCACCTCCGGCCACTACGGCTGCAGCAACCAGGGGATCTCGATGGGCTGGGCCGACACCTACAGCGCGGGCACCGAGTGCCAGTGGATCGATATCACCGGCGTGCCCGCCGGGCAGTACCAGGTCGAGATCCACGTCAACCCGGCGCGCGTCTTCGGCGAGCTCGACTACTCGAACAACATCTCCCGCGCGACCATCGAGATCCCCCACGACCCCAATGCCTGCGTCCCCACCGCCGAGATCTGCTTCAACGGCATCGACGAGGACTGTACCGGCGAGGCGGACGACACCTGCCCGCCGATCACCGGCAACGACGCCTGCGCCAACGCCTTCGCCGTCACCCAGGCGGCGACCTACAAAGCGGAGGTGACCCCCTCCACCGTCGACGACGTCGCCTCGTCGTGTGGCGGCGCGGGAGGCGGGGACGTCTTCTTCAAGCTCGACCTCGCGCAGGAGCAGCTCGTCTACCTCTCCACCTTCGGGTCGCAGGTCCCCACCTCGCTGGCGGTGCGGAGCGGGAGCTGCGGCGGTGCGGAGGCCTTCTGCGTCGACGACGCCTGCTCGACGCAGCAGGAGCAGTGGGTGGGCGTGCTGCCCGCGGGGACCCACTACGTGGTGGTGGAGGCCTACGGCGTGACCGCCCCCTCCATCGTGCAGCTCAAGGTGCAGCTCGCCGGCTGCACCGGCGTGCAGCCGCTGACCAGCGGCATCCCGGTGAGCGGCAACACCACCGGCCGGACCAGCCAGCGGAGCGGCTGCAACAGCAACAGCGCCGCCGGCGCCGGTCCGGACGAGAGCTGGTACTTCACCACCTGCCCCGGCACCCACCTGGTCAACGCGACCACCTGCGGCACCGCCTGGGACACGGTCCTCCACCTGTCCCGCGGGACCTGCGCCGGAGCGAGCTACGCCTGCAACGACGACGACAGCAGCTGCACCCTCTCCCTCCGCTCGTCGAAGCTGACCGACATCCTGGTGGAGGGCGACGGGCTCTGGTTCGTCACGGTGGACGGCTACACGTCCGGCACCGCGGGTCCCTACGACCTGACCGTCTCCTGGTAGGACCGCCGCGAGACGAGAACGCCCGGCGCCGTCGGGGACGGGCCGGGCGTTCGAGGCCGCGGGGCGGCATCGATCAGCCGCCGGTGCGGAGGACGAGCTGGATCGACTTGCCGGGTGCCACGTCGTCGGCGCTGGCGGTGGGATCGGAGGGGCTGCGGGTCATCGCGTTGCCGTCCGAGTCGATGCGCGCCTCGACGTAGGCGGAGGCCGGCAGCGGCATCCCCATCATCGTATCGCCGGGGCCGATGGTGACGGTCATGGGGAAGTCGGAGACGGCGAGGCGCTTCACCGCGGCGGGAGGCCCTGCCTTCACACCGGCGTTGCGGGCGTAGACGAAGATCGGCGTGCCGGGCGCGACCTTGCCGCGGAGGGCGGGATCGAGGTCGAGGACGATCTGGTACGCCTCGCCGTCCGCAGCGGGAGCGGAGGCAGGCGGCGCAGCGGGCGCCGCGGGGGCGGGGGGCGGCTCGCCGGCACCGCCCTGCATCCGCAGCTTCGCCTCGGCGATCACCGGCTCGAGGGCGCTCCTGCCGTCGGGGCGGAGCTCGAGGGCCTTCTCCCACGACTCCACCGCCACCTGCCACTTGCCCTGCTCGAAGCCGATCAGGCCGCGCCGGACCCACGCCTCGGCGAGCTGGGGATCCTTCTGCACCGCCTGGTCGAGCAGACTCATCGCCATGTCGCCGAGGCCCATCGCCTGGCGTACCACCGCCTCGTAGGTGAGCGCGCGGGCGTGATCGGGCACGATCTTCCGCGCCGCCTGGACCACCTGGAAGACGTCGATCAACCTGTCGCGGTAGAGGAACTCCGCCGCCAGATCGAGCTGCGCGTCCACGTCCTGCGGGTTGGCCTGCGCCCGGGCGATCGCCGCCTCGAGGGCGGGATCGGGCATCGCCGCCGCGGGGCCGCCCACCGAGACGTCGTTGCCGGTGATCGAGCCGCCGGGGGCGCGCTGCGAGGTCTGGCTCTGCAGCGCGAAGAAGAGCACCGCGCCGAAGGCGACCACGCCGCCGCCCCAGAGGGCGCCCACCCACGCAGGGGTGCCGCGGGCCGGGGCGGGGGCGGACGCTGCTGCGGCGTCGCTCACCGCCTTCGCCTCCGCGCGATCGAGGGCGCGCAGGGTGCGCGCCGCCTCGAGCTCCAGCTCCCAGCGATCCCGGGCGAGCTCCTCCGCGGAGCGCTTGCCCGCGATGTCATCGAGCTCCCGGAGCTGGGAGAGGAGGAGGTCGCGCTGCACCCGCAGGTCGCGCACCTCCACGTCGTCCACGGGGAGCTGCCGCTGGGCAGCGGCGCGCTTGCCCCACGCCATGCGCAGGGCGAGGACGAGGCCGATCGCCAGGCCGATGCCGAGGACGATCAGCGGCGGCAGCCAGTTGGTTCCGCCGTGCATCAGCCTTCTCCCTTCGTCGCGGCGGGCGGCTCGCCACCCGGCCATCCATAGGCCAGCTCGCGCACCTTGCGGACGTAGCCGGCGAGCTCCGGATCGTCCGGCAGATCCCCGCGGCCGGGGACGTGCGCCGGCGCCTCGGCGGCGCCCGCCGAGAGCTTCCGCACCGTGCGCAGGATGAAGCCGAGGCCGGCGACCACCAGCACGCCGGGCAGCAGCCAGACCAGCCAGTTGATCCCTTCCGCCTTCGGCTCCATCAGCACGAACTGGCCGTAGGACGACTCGAAGTAGCGGAGCACCTGGTTGCGGCTGAAGCCGAGGGCGACCAGGTCGCGCACCTCGTTCTTCATGTTGACCGCGGTGGAGGAGGGCGAGTCGGCCACCGCGCTCCCCTGGCAGACCGGGCAGCGCAGGAGCGAGGCGATGGCGTGGGTCTTCTCCTCCAGCTCCGCCTCCGTGGCGGGGATCGGATCCTCGGGCTCGCCCACCACCGAGACGACGAAGGCGCGGTCGACCGGCTTGCCCGCCTGCTCCGCCCGGGCGGTGGCCTTCTCCAGCACCGCCGCCGCGTCGGCGTCGAGCGCAGCGCCGCCGACCGGCGGGTGGTCGGGGGGCAGGCCCTCCCGTGCGCCGCCGACCGGCGGGTGGTCGGGAGGCAGGCCCCCCTGCGCGGCGGCGGGCAGGGCGACGGCGCCCACCCAGCCCGCGGCGACCAGCGCCAGCGCGATCCGGATCCAGCAGGGCAGCGTGGGGATTCTCACTTCGCCTCCAGCAGCTCGCGCACGTGCTTCGAGAGGAGATCGGGCGTGAGCGGACCGGCGTACTTGGAGACGATCGTCCCGCTCGCGTCGATGAAGAAGGTCTCCGGCACGCCGGTGACCCCATAGGCGATGGCGGTCTTGCCGCCGGTGTCGATCAGCGCCGGATAGCCGCTGCCGTAGCGATCGAGGAAGGCGGTGATCGCCTCCTCCTTGTCGTCGTAGACCACGCCGACGAACTGGACCTGGTCGCCGAAGAGGCGCGCGCCGCGGGTCAGGACGCCGTGCTCCATCTTGCAGGGCTCGCACCACGTGGCCCAGAAGTTGACCACCGCCGGCTTGCCCCGGAGCGCCTCGAGGGAGACGGTCTGCCTGTCGCCCACGGTGACCAGGGTGAAGGGCGGCGCCTTCTTCCCGATCAGCGGCGAGCGCACCGCGTGCGGATCGTTGCCGAAGCTCACCGCGAAGAGCGCGATGAGCGGCACCACCAGCACCAGACCTGCGACGAGGACCTTCTTGTTCACGCTGCGGGCTCCATCTGTTCCGGCGCCGGGCCGGCGGCGGTGACGGCGGGCTTGCGGGAGGAGGCGGCGGCGAGCGAGCGGCGGGGCCACATCGCGAGCAGCGAACCGAGCGTGATGATCGCCGTGCCGATCCAGAGCCAGACCACCATCGGCTCGAGGAAGGCGCGCAGGCCGAGCCGGCCCTGGGCATCGATGCTCATCATCGAGAGGTAGACGTCTTCCTTCGCGGTGGTGTGGACCGCGGGCGTGCCGATCGGCTCGCGCATGGTGAAGTAGTGGTTCATGCGCGGCTCGAGGACGCGGAGCTTCTCGCCGTCCTTCGACACCTGCACCTTCGCCACGGTGGCGCGCCGGTGGGGCTCCACCCGCTCCTCGCTGCCGAGGAAGGTGAGGGTGTAGTCGCCGAGCTGCGCCGACTGGCCCACGGCGAGGGTCGTCTCCGCCGTCACCTTGTGGGTGCTGGAAACGCCGATCGCCACCAGCACCACCACCACGCCCAGGTGGGCCACGTAGGCGCCGAAGCGGCGGCGGCCGGGGCCGAGGAGCGAGGCCAGCGCCTCGCCCAGCGTGTTGCGCCCGCCCTTGAGCCGCTGGCGCACGGGCAGGAGCATCTCCTTGATCGTCACCTGCAGCGTGTAGCCGCCGGTGAAGAGCGTGAGGAGCAGCCACGCCGACCGGGCGCCCAGCGCGAGGCCGGCGCCGGCGAGGAGGACGCCGCCGGCGAGGGGCGGCACCAGGGCGCGGGTCGCCTCGGCGCCGGTGGAGCGGCCCCACGGCAGCGCGGGCCCGACGCCCATCACGAAGAGCATCGCCACGCCGAGCGGGATCGCCATCCGGTTGAAGTACGGCTCGCCCACGCTGATCTGCACCCCCTTCACCGCCTCGACCACCAGCGGGAAGACGGTGCCGATGAGCACGGTGAAGGTGAGCCCCACGAAGATCAGGTTCTGGACGAGGAAGAAGCTCTCGCGGCTCTTCACGTCCTCGAGCCGGCCCTCCGCCTCCAGGGTCGAGATCCGCGCCGCCAGCAGCAGGACCGAGGCGATCAGCCCGAGGGCGAGGAAGGCGAGGAAGGTGGGCCCGATGTCCGACTGGGTGAAGGAGTGGACCGAGTTGAAGACGCCCGAGCGCGTCATGAAGGTGCCGAGGATGGTGAGCAGGAAGGTCGCGAGGACCAGCGTCACCGTCCAGCCCTTGAGCAGCCCCTTGCGCTCCACCACGAGGATGGAGTGGACCGCGGCGGTGGCGGTGAGCCACGGCAGCAGCGAGGCGTTCTCCACCGGATCCCACGCCCAGTAGCCGCCCCAGCCCAGCACCTCGTAGGCCCACCAGCCGCCGAGGACGATCCCGATGGTGAGGAAGGTCCAGGGGATCAGCAGCCAGAAGCGCAGGCTCTTGAGGAGGTCGGGGCCGAGGCGCCCGCCGAGCAGGCCCGCCACCGCGAAGGCGAAGGGCACGGTCATGCCCACGTAGCCCAGGTAGAGCGACGGCGGGTGGATGACCATGAGGATGTGGTTCTGCAGCAGCGCGTTCGGGCCCGGGCCGTCCACCGGCGGGTTGGGCACGAGCTGGAACGGGTTGGCGGGACCGGCGATGAGGAAGGCGAAGAAGACGGCACACGCCAGCATCGTGCCCATCGCCCAGGGCATGACCTCCGGGTGCCGGTTGCGGCTCCACCAGGTGGCGCCCGCCACGTAGACGCCGAGGATCGCGCCCCAGAACAGGATCGAGCCCTCGAGCGACGACCAGAGGCTGACCATCGTCACCCAGGTAGGCGTCGCGCGGGAGCCCACCTGCGCCACGTAGCTCACCGAGAAGTCGTGGGTGAGTAGCGCGAGCTCCATGAGGAGGTTGGCGCCGATCATCCCCGCGGCGAAGAGGTACGCCATCCGGCGCGCCCACTGGAGGGCGGCCTCGTTGCGCTTGATGCCGGCGGTGAAGCCGAGGACGCTGCCCACCGCCGCGGCGAGCAGCGCGAGCAGGACGAGGGTCTGGCCAAGCCAGGCGATCATTTGCCGTCCTCGTTGGCCTTCACCACCTGCTTGATCAGCGCTTCGGTGTCGACCTTCTCGCCTTCCTTCGGCGCGCGGTACTCGTTGTCGTGGGAGACCATCAGGCGGCTGGAGGTGAAGTGGCCCTCGTGGGTCATCGTTCCCTCCACCACCACGCCGATGTTCTCGCGGAACATCGCGGGCGGCACGCCGGTCGCCTTGACCAGCACCTGCTCCTTGCCGTCGGTCACCGCGAAGGCGAGCTTGTTGGCGCCGTCGAACTCGATCGAGCCCGGGGCGACCAGGCCGCCCAGGCGGATCGTCGCGCCCACCGCCTTGCTGGCGTTGGCGCGCAGCTCGGTCGGGCCCCAGTAGTAGACGAGGTTGTCGCCCAGGCCGCCGAGGGCGATGAAGGCGAAGGCGCCACCCGCGACGACGAGGGCGAGGACGGCGAAGAGCTTGGTCTTCGCGGAGATGGGCGCGAGCTGGGTGGCTGCGTCGTTGCTCATCGCGAGGGCTCCTGGTCCTGGCCGCGCTTCGACTTCCGGGTGCGCGCCAGGAGGGTGGCGGTGTAGCCGCCGAGGACGGTGAAGGTGATTGCGTAGGCGGCGATGACGTATTCCCAGCCGCCGATGATGATCCCGCCGGTCATGCCTCACCTCCCGCGGCGATGGCGCGCGTCTCGGTCTCCCGCTCCGGCAGCGGCGGAGCGAGCTCGTTCTCCAGGCGCCGCGCGGCGAGGCGCGTGCGCAGGCCCACCAGGCCCATCATCAGGAAGAGCATGGCGAAGGCGTTGATCCGCAGCGGCGTGATCATCGGGCTGTCCACCGTCTGCGGCGTCGACTGCACCTGGTGGAGCGAGTTCCACCACTTCACCGAGAAGTAGACGATCGGCACGTCGGCGAAGGCGACGATCGTCGCCACCGCGGACCAGGTGGCGCGGCGCACCGGATCCTCGACGAAGCGGCGCAGCGCGAGGATGCCGATGAAGGCGAAGAGCATCACCGCCGTGGTGGTGAGGCGCGGATCCCAGTCCCACCACACGCCCCACGTCGGCTTGGCCCAGATCGAGCCCTGCATGCAGAGGAGGAAGCTGAGCAGGACACCCACCTCGATCGACGCCTCCATGCGGGAATCCCACTTCCACTTGCGCAGGAAGAGGAAGCCGAGCGCCGAGACGAACGCCCACAGGAGCGTGACCAGCGCCACCCACGCGGTGGGCACGTGGACGTACATGATCCGCTGGACCTCGCCCATGAAGTGCTCGGGCGGCGCGACGAAGAGCCCGATGTACGAACCGATCGCGAAGAGCACCACCGCGAGGGCGATGGAGCCGTAAGCCAGCAGCGGGCGTTTCTCGTTCGAGTTACCAGCCATGGGCTCTCCTATTCCTCGACCACCTGGCCGAACAGCAACCCGCACAATGGCCAGAAAATACCGTTGAATGCAGCCAGCAACATCACCCAGGAGCCCGCCTGTTCCATCGGATCCCCGAGGAGGAGGAGCGAGCTCGCCTTGACCGCGGCGAGGAGCACCGGCACCACCAGGGGGAAGAGGAGCAGCGGCAGGAGCACCTGCTGCGCCCGCGCCTGGGAGGCCATCGCCGCATAGAGGGTCCCCGGCGCGGAAAGGGCGGCGGTCCCCATGGCGAGGACGCCGACCAGCGCCAGCAGGTTTTCGGTGCCGGGGTCGTAGAGCACCACCATCACCGGCACGAGGCCGATCCCCACCAGCAGGAGCTGGAGCCAGTTGGCGATCGCCTTCCCGTAGAAGAGGGAGCGGGGCGACGCGGGGAGGAGCACCAGCCCCTCGAGGGCGCGCTGCTCGATCTCCGCGCGGTAGCTCTCCGCCAGCGA